>Ga0114996_10008254_pt1 | contig 11627 bp, 11 predicted proteins | sample ArcticOcean_MG_C_4_FD_87039 | JGI IMG/M metagenome (GOLD analysis project Ga0114996, IMG submission 87039) | Marine microbial communities from western Arctic Ocean - ArcticOcean_MG_CB4_134 | ecosystem: Environmental > Aquatic > Marine > Oceanic | place: Arctic Ocean: Canada Basin | collected... | reverse complement strand
CTTTTATTTGAGTTTTTCAAACGTTGCGTTAATTTTTTTGCATCCTGTAAAAGGCTATCTCGTTTAGTATCCCAATACATTTTAATATTGGGTAATAATTCCATCATTCCGGCACGACGTCCACGGGCACGCTTGGGGAAATATGTTCCTGCGAAAAAGGGTTCTTTTTCTGGTGTCATTATAACCGTCATGGGCCAACCGCCTCGACCCGTTAACATTTGAGTCACCGACATATACACATTATCGATATCAGGGCGCTCTTCACGATCAACCTTTATGGCAATGTACCCATCATTCAATAATGCGGCCACTTCATCATCCTCGAAGGACTCATGCTCCATTACATGGCACCAATGACAAGTGGTGTACCCAATGGAAAGGAAAATTGGCTTATCCTCTTTTACAGCCTTTGCAAATGCCTCCTCTCCCCACGGATACCATTCTACTGGATTGGATGCATGTTGTAGTAAATATGGACTTTGTTCAAATACTAAGCGATTCCATAATTCACCTCCATCCTGTGGGATTTTTTTCAATGCTTCAGATTCAGGTGAAATTACTCGTCCATTCCCATCATAATTATAACGTGCATCTTTTTTCATCTCGTTACTCTCCCCCAATACAAAACAACTTAATATAAGTGATAATACTATATTTATACATTTCATGGGATTAAATCTCCAGTTTTTGTCCACCTAATTGTTTCAAAAACGACTTCACCCTCTTTGTATTCTTTGAGCGACTGTAATTGACCATTATCATAAAATAATTCTTCATTACCATGTTTTTGACCATAGTAATAATTAACTTTTGATTTTACACTTCCACCAGAAAAATAGGATGTCCACAAGCCATGAAGTTTCCCATTTGAATATGTTGCTTCCGAGATCAGATTTTCTGACTCATCCCAATATTTCGTAACTCCATGTAGATTCCCATTTCTATACTCTGATTCATATTCTATATTTCCATTTTGATAATAAGACGTTTTTAGTTCTGTATTCTCAATGTTCTTTTCAGAGATAAACCATGAGCATCCAACATGTATCAGCAGCAAAAAGCTAAGTGCAAGTTTCTGCAAGGTTAGAAATTGGCTTGTTTTCATGGTTGGGAAGTTAGGGGAAATTATAGATTAAATAATAAAGAAAGCCCCACAGTTACGTGCGGCCGCCACATCATTAGGTCAACCTACTGCTGACGATGGGCTAATGTAGATTATGTGTAGGCTTGATATTCAAACGCGTAGAGATATTGACTTGCAGTAAGAAAACACATATTTCCAATATTATATGCAATATTTTCTGTATCTCCATAATTATCATCGTTAATAAGCTTAAACTCTAATATTAACTCATCATTTTTATAAGAAATATTTTGAAAAGAATATCTACCTTTTCCACATTGTGTTTTAAGAATAATGTATGGATTCTGATTACAGATTTGACTAAGATATCCAGTGCTATCTACTTGATTAAGTATTTTATTTGTTTCTCTCTGTGTCATGGTATTACTCCCTAATTGCTAAAAAAAATTATAGCGATTTAACCTTCTGGGATGTGACATGAACCACTAAAACCAATATTGAATTCATCAATATAAAAAATGTGATATAAAACAAAAAACCTCAGTTTTTACACTTAGGCTTCTAAAGAGTTGGATTATAAAATTATTTTATCAGAAAAACTGATGTGGAATAGTGTTAAGGGCTAACGTGATTTCGGATAAATACAACCGTTTCTTCTTTATCTGCGGTGTTTAAAAAATTATTCCAAACGAACTCATTATAAGAATTTATAGTCAATGTATCTTTATCATCCACCGTAGTAACACGATATGTTGAAAGGCTATTATCATCAAAACTCCACTGACCATTTAAACCTATACGTAAACTATCAATATATTTCACTCTATAAGATGCTTCATATTTCCAGCCATTCACAAATAGGCTATCATGAGTAAATTTATATATATTTTGAGTGGGTTCAGTGTCACTGGAATTTTCATTATTATAGATAGTATCTTCATCCACAATCATAAATTTTATTTTCCAGTCACCCATCAACTAGGATCTAAAAAATTCACGTTGTATTAAACTATCTACTTCAAAATAAACCAATTCGCCTACTTGATTAAATGCATATCTCTCTAGGATATTCTCATCTGTCTTAAACTTCATTTCTACTTTTGTATCACCATTTTCATATTTTTCAATAACTTCTTCAACGATATCACCGCCGCCACAAGATATTAAAAATAGAAATAAGAGGATAAAGATGTGGTCTAATGTCTGCTTCATGAGAGATAATTTATGCTATTTTTATTTTTATTCAAAACATTCACTTTCGTCTTGAATCAAATTTTTTTTCGCTACACAATCTGGAAATGGCGGGCACAATTTATTATATCCAATTCTAAACCAATAATCAGACTTTTTAGTTATTTTCATTTCGCACAACTCTGCTGATATGACCCCAGAAAGGTTATTATTATCAAAATGTAATTTTTCTAATTCATCTAAATTTAATAGTGAGTTTGAAAGGTCTCCTGATAATCCGCAATTATAGTTATAAATATACCAAGGAGAAGGAACGTCTGAGCAAATCCAATGAACAAGACGACCATCCTCCCAAAATTGCCATCCCACCTCTAAAGGTTCTATTTCACCGTCAAAGTTTGTGTCCATATCCCATTCTATAGTTTCCTTGCTTTGAAAAATTAGAGCATTTATTGCAATAATATCACTTTCATGGCAATCATTCATATTGAGTCCACCGAACCAGTTAAATCCATCACAACTACAAATGGCAAAATGAGGAATCAATAATAAAATGATGATTTTTGATAACTTCAAGTTTATAAGTTAGTTTAGATTAATACGTGTAATTAATAATTTTAACATCCTATTTTACCCTATCAATTTTTATCATTGAAAGGCAATACAATGTACAGCAAAAAAAGTAATTCTCTCTATCACTTATTTTTCATTTTTCTATGTATAGGAATATCCCAAAATGTAAATTCGCAAAACTGTGAAATGGTACAACTGAGTTACATAAAATCTGATTATGCCGTTGGGGTCTTAAAAGCATTGGGACATAATGTAATTGAGTTTGAAAGTATACCGGGTGAAACTGAAACTGAGTTCTCATTCTCCCCAACCAGCATTGTAGATCAGAATAAATTAACTATTATTAAAATGCCTGAAAACAACTCCGTTTCATTGAGTAGTTTATCTCCCAATTATAATGAAGATGACGAAGGAGGTGAAAGTATTGCAGCATCACTAGGTGGATCATCATTCTCAAACACCTCATCAGGTGAACCTTTACAACGCTTAATGGCGTGTTATCCTTCAAACCAATTTGAAGTATTTTCAAAATTTTATCAATTCCTTAAAAATGAAATTGATGTTGCAGCTGACCAAATTCTCATTGAAGCTTTAGTCATTGAACTTGATAGTGAAAAATTAAATGAGTTTAATTTGGGTTTAGCTGATATGAATGAGTCTGCAAGTGATGGAGGCCAAATAGCCGTCTCTACACCATCTATAGATGCCACAACGGGTAGTTATACAAATTTCTTATTACAATACTCAACAGGTGGATTTTTCGATGAAGATGGAAATGCAATAAATAAACTATTAGATGTAAATTTGAAAGCATTATTAAGTTCAAAATCAGCTGAAATCTTATCTAAACCATCTGTCCTTGTACTTGATGGTCGCCAAGCACGAATTCAAGTGGGCCGGCAAATACCAATTACACGAACTATTGCGGTAAATGGATTCTCTGAATCTGATGTTGAGTATATTCCTGTTGGAATCATACTCAATCTTAAACCCCGAATCAGTGAAGATAAACGTGATGTTACTATGCAAGTCGAAACAATCATCACTGAGGTAGATGCTCAATCCTCACATCAAAATGTAGCCAGTGCCCCCACCATAAATAATCGACGAGTTGAATCTTTTATCCGGGTGGCAAATAATACTCCATTTATCATTGGGGGGCTCATAAGTGATAAAAAATCAGATGCGCAAGGAAGCATTCCACTACTCTCAAAAATTCCACTATTGGGAAAACTCTTCTCTTCATCTAGTGTACAACATGCAAAAAAGGAAGTGATTGTTGTGATTACACCTCATGTAATTTCTGAAGAGCATAGTAGATATAGTCGAGTGATTCCCAAAGATTCAAAAATGTTTGATTCAGTAGATAATAGATTATTTCCCAACAGCTATCGAATAAAAGAATCTGATGTTTTTGATTTAAACTTCATTACATCTCACCAAAAAATTGAGGGTTTAGCTGAGTTAAGCCATCGGAATACTGATATTATAGATGCTGATCTCCGTGCATATATTCAAAATGGTGGTATTCCAGGGGAGAACATTTTAGTTAGACGTATGCTATACAATATCATCGAAAGAGAAAATTATTTCTCTTATGTTAATCCGAGTAAAGTGATTTACTTTGACTTTAACAAAGGTGGCGGTATAACCTTTTTACATAAACATGGCTCTGAATATTTAGAAAATGAAACTGAAGGTCTATTATTAAAATATACGAATGATAACTCTTCAGCTGATGAGGAATTTGTTCGCCCATCTGCAAAAACTGAAAATGTTAAAACTAGCTCAAAGTCCTATAAAATGGACCTAATCGGATATAATGATTCTGAGAACAATGACTATTCAATTTTACTTAATTCATCAAAGAATCGTAGACGACTTTTTGAAATATTAGTTTTAAAAGAAGTTTTATCAATGAATCCTGATTTAGAATTGAAAATTAGTGACTTTAAGGCAGGTTTAGAAATTCAATTTCCTGCTTATGAAACGCTGGAAGAGAATACACACGTAATTGACCCTGAAGTGGCTAAATATTTTTATGAAATAAATGACTACTATTCAGCATTTCAGAATCAATTTAATAAAGCATATTCAACACTAGAAGCTAATTAATTAGCATAAAGCTTTTGCGTAGTTTCTCTCAATCGTTTTGTTAAAATTTTAATAATGCCAACCATCACATCATTTTGAGTTGATAACACTTGAGAAAAATCACGCTGATTAATTTTGAATAGAATGCAATCCTCTAAAGCGGTCGCATCTGCAGATCTTGCCTCACCATCTAAAATTGCCATCTCACCAAAACAGGCACCATCACCCATTTCTATAATTGTCTTTCCACCTTTATGAATCCGAACTTTCCCTTTTGCAATCACTAACATATGATCACCAAAATCACCTTCGCTAAAAATAGTTTCCCCTTCTAAGGACTCGACTTCTTCAGTAATTTGGCTCACATGATATAAAATTTTACTGGAGATATTTGAAAATAAATCAATTTTTTTCAATGTTGCAATTTTCTCAAGCATTGTAAACATAGTAGTATCCTCTTTAATTTTAATATAATTTTTAATTTTTCCCACAATAAAGGTTTGCTCCATTTTTCGCATATCAATCACATCATCAGCAATATTATTAGGCTGTAAGTTTTCCCAATTTATTCTATCCAAATTAATATCTTCTTGGCCCTCTTTTGCAAGTAAATATGAAGTTATTGCCTGCAGCCAATCATCCTTTGAATCATAAAGGGCAATACATTGCTTCTGTAACTCAGTATTGAGCTTATAGAATTTATTCCCAATATCAAATTTTTCTATACTTGATTCAATTTCAATGATAGGTACTAATACTGAAGATATTGATTCTGGTAATTTATGTTCTATCACTTCAATAATAAATGGAACTTGAGTGTCTTTGTTTTTAATACTGTGTACATATGAATCAATGGGTTCATCCTTCAGTAAAATACAAGAAAATCGTAAAAGGCATTCAACTTCTTCTGATTCTTTATATTTGAAATAGTCTTTTATAAAATCATCTTTAGCAATGAATGTGTCTTTATAAATAAATGTAATATTTTGAAAAATCACTCCGGCAAGTTCTTGTGATTTTTTAATTATAGTATCCTTATTAATAAAGAACGAATAGTCTTGCTTTGAATCTGAAATTACATTGGAAATCTCCATTAATAATTCTCCAGAACCAATCCTAACTAACGTCTTAATTAGTGGCTTTACTTGCTCATGCTCAATAGCTATTAATAATTCCGGGATTCCAATCATTGATTGTGAGCTCTCTCTATTCTTATCTATATAATTTTCAATCATTGGCAATAATATATTCAAATCGATTTTCAATAACTCATTAATGATTTCTTTATTAAACTGAGGATTACTTAATGACTTAAATACTAGTTCTATCAGATGAGGATGAATGGATAAATCGACCTTCTTTAAACAGATTGATTTGATCTCAACTGATTCTAACTCAAATAATTGACCTAAGAAATCAACTGAATAAATTGAAACTTCATCTACGTATTGTAATATTTCTTGGAGAGAGCCTGAATTCAATATTTGATTTTGTATTTCTATTAATTCAACAGTGGTCTTTTGATGATAATGTAAATTACATAATGTGGAAAGTTGTACCACTTCATTTGGGCTATTAACTAAATTAGAGAATCTATCAGTATCAATATCAGTTCGATGCTTCAAATATTGAATTGCTACTGGTGCATACTTTTCATCTGATTCAGAAATTTCATGAAGATCTTCAGTTGAAAATAATTTATTGTTCCCACCAAAATCGGTAATCACTGCACTTCTAACATCTCTATCTTTAAAAGATTTTAATTTATTAATCTGATCTAGCCATGGCTCAATTTCTTCATTTTTTATGGTATCAAGCACAAATAATAATGAAAATTTATCTGTGTCTTCCAATTGAGTGCTAATTGTATTCTGTATAACGGGCAATGAGAAATCAATATCTAATTCACCAGAATCTAATTGACGACTATCAATAGCTTTACCCACCGCATCATAATAATATGATTTTGTCTTCAGAACTAGTATCATAAATATAAATGAGATTCCAATAATTAAAAAATAAACTGAACTGTCACCATAATTCATAGCAGATAAACCAATAATCAAAAATGCAGACAATGCTTGAACCATTGATTTAATAGTATTATTAAAAAAAGGTTTTGTAAATTTTTTCTTTTTTGATGAAACGGGTAACCATAAAAGCTCCATAGATGTACCTAACATGGTCGGTTTAATAACTTGATCTATCCCTTTTATCAAAAACAAGGCAAAAAATGGAGAGAAAAATATAAAAGCCACAGACCCAGCTGTTATTAAAAATGGGTATGAACCAATCCCCGCTGATACTCCAAAGTAAGACAATATTCTTCCAGATAGAAATAATTGAATGATTATGGATATTATTCCCGTAATCATATAAAAATTCCCAAAAAATTTCATCATCTGGAGTTCAGATGAAAACTGATTCCCAATTTCAATTTTAAATTGATAATCTACAAAAGTAGATAGTGAAGCGAGAAGTATAACAATAAAGAATATATGAGCAATAAATGGTTCCATTTTTGATAAATAAAATTTGGGTATTTCCACCTCTCGCTTAAATCCTTTTGGAGCAATGGTAAAATATTGTTTTAAAGAGAATATGAGTGTCATGCACAATAGAATACCCAAACTGGTAAATAGAATAAGAGCATCGCTGCCATAAGAAACTAATTTGGGTATAGACATCCCTGTAACAACACCAGACAAAGATCCACCTGCAGTTATTATTCCAAAAAGACGTTTCCCTTGTCGACTATTGAATATATTGGTGGCCAACTCCCAGAATTTCATGCCCATAAGTGCAGTCACTATTTCTACCCACAAATATAAAATCGGAACAAATAAGCCCCTATTGGAAAATGCAAAGAGAAGGGTTCCAAATGCAAAACTAACATGTAAAAAAATATTTTGTTGAAGTAAGCTTTTCCCTTTTAATATTTTTTTAATATAGCCCACACCTTTCCACATTATCAATGCAGTAAGGATGTACATAAATGGAAGCAAACTATTATCATATCTACTCAAAAAGAAAGCATCTCGAGCAGTCTTAGAGGTTATGATAACACTCACTAAAAAGAATGAGTGAAAAAATAAAATGACCGAAGGTTTCAGTTCACTTTTTTTAATTTGTAGTATATGAAGAATTTTATGCATTTAAGAAGGTAGAAATTTAAATTAAAGTTATTATTAATTTGTATATAAAACCATCCCTAGAATGGATAATAATGTAAAATATTTTGTTAAGATTATTCATTGAAAGTATTTACAATAAAATTTTATAGAAATAATTTTATCTTATATTCATCTCTCTCTAATTTTATCGCTTATATGTTTAAGAAATTTTCTATCTTAACCCTTTTGCTTTTAGGCATAAACTCCATTTGTGCAAATGAAGCACCACATCCTCTTTACCCTATTACACTTAAAATTCATGACATAATTCGTTCGGGAAAAGTATATATTCAACCTAATCCTGAAATTGAAGGGTCTGGAAGGTATTTTCATGCCTATATCCTTATTGATGCTTCTGTACAGGATGTCTATAATGTGGTGAAAAAAATTCAAGACTACCCCCAATTTATGCCCCATATTGTAAACGTTGATGCTGTTCCAGTGGATGAGGGAACAAATTTTAGATATTTTCTTCAGCTACCATTGGGTATAGAATATCAATATGAAACTTCATATCAATCTTATTCATCTCCCAATGAAGCATGGCTTACTTGGAAATTAGAAGATTGGGAGGAGAATAATATCGAAGATACATGGGGACAATGGGTAATCTCATCATACCCAAATACTCATTTTACTTTAGTGCAATATCAAGTCTATACAGATTTAGGTCATATTCCGTTTGGATTAGGGTGGATAATTGACTTTCTCACCGAATATAGTTTGCCTGAAGTTTTACTGAATACAAAAGAATATGTTGAAGCCAATGAATAAAAATTTTGTAGTTCTATTTTTGGTGGTGTTCACATGGGCAAAAGATGTGCAAATTATAAATCGATATGAATATTCACCACCCAAAGGACTCACCTTCCTAACATCATTCCCCCGCGATATACAGGAGTATGGAAAGCTCACTTTTCGAAAAGAAAAAATAAATGAATGGTTGGTAATTTCTGCATTAACGGGTATTATGATTGTGTATGATGAGCCATTGATTGTTGAAGCCCAAAAAATAGGGACTAAATTCAATTTAACCAATGAAGACAATACTACTGAATTTTTTAGCATTTTTGATCAACCCATTCGGTTCCCCACAGATTTGGGTTCCTCCTTATATTTTATAGGTGATGGCATCCTACATTTGGGTATTGCCAGTAGTTTTTATACATACGGTAAATTCACAGATGATAATCGTGCCATGCAAACAGGTAGCCAAGTAGCACAGGCCATGGCATCTGCCGGATTTTTAACACAAGTGGTTAAACATATTACAGGGCGTGTTAGTCCATTCCGCTCTGATGATGGCCACACAGATAAGTGGACACCTTTCCCCAATCAAATTGAATATCATAAACATGTATCCACATATGACGCATTTCCTTCTGGGCACATGGCTGTGTGTATGGCCACAGTTACTGTAATTGCGGAGAACTATTCTGAAATAAAATGGATTCGACCTATGGGATATTCAGCTATGACATTACTGGGATTTCAAATGATGAATAATGGTGTTCATTGGGTGAGTGATCATCCACTTTCTATTGCCATGGGATATTATTTGGGGAAAATTGCAGTTGAAAATGGTCGAAAAAAAATTAGTGATGGGGATAAATCAAATTTATCAATTAAGCCTATGATTAACACAAATCTAACCGGCATAACTATTAATTATTCGTTCTGATGAAGATATTTTATTTATGGGTGGGTCTGAGTTTTGTATTTCCCTTTATTGGAGATTCATCTGACCCTATTCGAACAGCAGGTGATATTGGCCAAATAGCCTCTCCTTTGTATGGCCTCTATCTCGCGTATGATAATTCTGACAAGGATGGACAAATCCAATTTTGCAAATCTTCAGTAGCTACCATTTTGACCACCCACTTTCTCAAACAGGCAATTGATAAACCACGACCCGATGGGTCCGATAATAATTCATTTCCATCAGGGCATACATCCGCAGCTTTTTCTGGTGCAACATTCATTCATAAACGGTATGGATTTAATAAAGCATGTCCAGTCTATATAGTGGCATCATTCGTGGGATATAGTCGGGTGTATGCAGAAAAGCATTATTGGGAGGATGTGCTAGCAGGAGCAATTCTGGCAGGTATAAATACGTGGATATTTACATCTCCATTATTGGACAATGCCGGTGCTTCAATTCAAGAAAATCAGATTAATTTACAGTTTCGGTTTTAGGCTGATTTAACCACCACCCTAAATATCCCATAGGAATATAGGCCAATCCCAAATCTAAAATATTAAACCACATAGGAGATGGGAGCATCATCACCATCATAATACCACCCAATAAGAAGAGTCCGCCAACGAATAAAGCCAACACAAATTTATACACAGGGGCGAAACGTGCCACCAGATACGCCCCCATCAAAGTACCCACCGCATGGGCTAAAAATGGAGATAGAAAATGAATCGGGCCATATAAATGCATATTCTCTGAAATACTGTTTACGTCAGGTGGATTTACCCCTGATGGTGCGGGTATTAATTGTCCACCAAATGTAATAATGCCCATGTTTACGCAGCCTCCTACAAAAACTGCTCCAAAGAATGTGATAAGAGATAAGAGTATGTTTTTCATGCGGAAATTTACACCTTTTAACAAAGAAATGATGTGGCTTCTTGTACCCTCGACAGGATTCGAACCTGTGGCCTATTGATTAGAAGTCAATTGCTCTATCCAGCTGAGCTACGAGGGCATTTTATACAAATAAAATATTACTATTTAAGTAAGGAAAAATTACGCTTATCAACCGTTTTATACCAAGCAGTGTTCGTAAATTTTACTGTGAATACAGAAATTAAAATCAATACATTCTCAACGCATACAGAGCTAATAATGAATCACTCTGTTGCCAATGTATTAAATCCATCATTCTTTAATGACTTTTCTAAATGCATCTATCAGGTTGATGGTTCTAAGAACCTTATTATTACAGGCAATGGTCGATTTTTCTCCAGTGGACTGGACCTTTTTCACATCAACGATTTTAACCGTGATGAAATTATTCAATTTATGGCAACCTTTGAGTCTATGTTGAAATCGGTATTAGATCGTAAGGGTAAAACCATTGCTCAAATCAATGGGCATACAATAGCTGGCGGTTTTATTTTAGCCACAGCATGTGATATAGTATATTGCGAACCGGGGGCATACAAACTGGGAATGAATGAGGAAAAATTAGGCATTAAACTCCCCCCATTATCTCAAGCCATTATTCAGTGTACCTTTGGTGATGACATGCATAAAATTTCATGTATGCCATCACCAAATGTATAATGAATAATGGCTTGAGCCAATGGGGGGAGTTTAATGCCTAATTTTTCCTCATTCATTCCTAGTTTGTATGCCCCCGGTTTGCAATATACTTTATCACATGCTGTGGCTAAGATAAAACCGCCAGCTACTGTATGCCCATTGATTTGAGCAATGGTTTTACCCTTACGATCTAATACCGATTTCAACATAGACTCAAAGGTTGCCATAAATT
>Ga0114996_10008252_pt1 | contig 11629 bp, 5 predicted proteins | sample ArcticOcean_MG_C_4_FD_87039 | JGI IMG/M metagenome (GOLD analysis project Ga0114996, IMG submission 87039) | Marine microbial communities from western Arctic Ocean - ArcticOcean_MG_CB4_134 | ecosystem: Environmental > Aquatic > Marine > Oceanic | place: Arctic Ocean: Canada Basin | collected... | reverse complement strand
GTGATACGATCCCCAAGCTTCAGCTCCTCTTCATGGCACGCGCCGCGCAGATGGCGGTAGTGGCAGCCCACGGAGCGATCCAGTCGGCGGGTCTCATGGTTGGCGACCGGGGTCCCCGTGACGCCGGGGTCTATGTGGGCTGTGGGATGGGTGGTGCAGAGATCCTTCAGCAGGGTTACCGGACCTACTACGAGCGCAAGGGTAGACGCCACTTCAAGCGGTCGACCGTCCCGATGGTCATGGCCAACGCAGCCGCCTCCCACATCTCCATGAGGTACGGGGTCCAGGGGCCGTCACACACGTATTCGATCGCGTGCTCATCGTCGACGGTCGCGATCGGCGAAGCGTTCCGCGCGATCAGGGACGGCTACCTCGAGGTTGCCGTGGCTGGAGGGACCGAGGCGATGCTCAACGACGGGTCGATCGCCGCGTGGGAGCGGCTGGGCGTGCTCGCAAGCGAGCATCCCCAAGGCGCGCACGCTTCCAGTCGCCCGTTCGACGCGGAGCGCACGGGATTCGTACTCGGGGAGGGGGCAGCGATCCTCGTGATCGAGAGTGAGGACAGGGTAACCGCCCGCGGAGTGTTGCCGGTGGCCGAGCTCGTCGGCTACGGAGCGTCGAGCGACGCCCACAACCTCATCGAGCCGCTCGCAGACGGCCAAGCACGCGCGATGAGGGACGCCATCCTCGATTCTGGCCTCGATCCCGGGGAGGTAGGCTACATCAACGCCCACGCTACCGGGACTCCTATCGGCGACCCTATCGAGATCGATGCGATCAAGCAGGTATTCGGGGCACACTCCGGGCAGCTCGCGATCAGTTCGACCAAGTCCATGCACGGACACCTAGTCGGAGCCGCCGGAGCGCTGGAATGCGCCATCACCGCACTCGCACTGAGCGAAGGCCGGATTCCCCCGACCGCTCACCTCACGGCCCCGGATCCGGCTTGCGACCTCGACTGCGTCCCTGGGGTGGGGCGCGAGGTACCTGACCTTGCTGTGGCAATGTCGAACTCGTTCGCCTTCGGCGGTTCGAACGCCACCCTGGTGCTTCGCAAGGCTTAGCTTCGCCGCTACGCGTCAGATGTCGTCCGCTGGCACCCTTCGGATCAGCTTCCGCAGATTGGCGTGATCCGGCTGAAGCAGCTCGCTGACGTGTTCAGCGTTCACGTCCGCCACGATGATCGAGCCGACCTCGGTATACACGTGCAAGAGTATTCCTGCACGCTCCATCCCCCTCGCCAGATTTTCGTTGTCCTCCGTCGGCGTGACGTAGTGCACCGAGTCGGCCTCGTAGCGGTGGACGAGAAAGAGCTGCAGCAGCGTCATCAGTCGCTTGCGCTGCAGCGTTGGCACGGTACCCTGGTTCCGGATCGTGAGGATGCTGCGGCCCCGCCGGTCCTGGATCTCAGTAAACACGACCGAGGCGATCTCATCTCCCTCGTCGCCGAACACCTTCAGTTCTAGCAGCTCTGAGCCTGCAGTATGAGGGCGGAGCGCCACCCGTATCGGGAACCCAAAGCCGTGGTACTCCTTCCAGAGACCTAGCCACTCTTCCAGGAGCTCGGGTGGAACCTCCGTCTGGACTAGATGCTGATCTTGTGTGGACCCTTTGCCCATGGCCTTGGTCGCCGCCGTCCGACCAGACGAGGCCATTAACATCGCGTCCAGACGTGGTCCACCGACCAACGTCTGGGGGGTGCGGTACGGTGACCCTAGCAGCCGGAATTTCCGCTGGAGCTTAGCCAGTGCCAACATCCCCTCCTGCTGCAGGGCAGTAGCGAACTCTTCCGCCGCGAGGCCATCGATCTGGTGGCCGCCGTACGTGATGAAGTTGAACGCGTAGCCGAGCTTGCCGAGTTCCTCCGGGAACCGGGTCATTTCCTCGTCGCTCATCCCCGTCGTGTCCCAGCTGAACGACGGAGACAGGTTGTAAGCCAGCATCTGATCCGGATAGACAGCATGGATCGCCTCGGCGAATTCCCTCGCGTCCTCCAAATCAGCGGTCTTGGTCTCCATCCACAGCAGGTCCGCAAACGGCGCGGCTGCGAGGGATTTCGCGATGGCATACGCGATGCCGCCCTGGACCTGATAGTACCCATCCGGAGTTTTCGCATGCTCGCAATCCCACGAGACATCCAGCCCCATGTCATTCGCCTTCGCGCGCACTGCGTAGTGGGACGCTTCCTTCGAAAACTCGTTCCACTCCTCCACACCCATAGGCAACCCCTGGCCCTCAGCGATACGCAGCTCCATAGCGTCAGCCACGGCCTGCCTATACGTCTTCAGCCCAGCCTCGGCCCGCCAGAACTCCATGTACTGGGTTTCCAGACGGTCCAGCGCTGCCTCTGCGAGCTTGGCAGAACCACTGTCGAGCGCCGCCCGCACACTGTCGTCGGTCTTGGGTGAGAGCCCCGCGTGATCGAGCCAGAGGAACGCGTTGCGATATTCCTCCTCGGAGATCTTGTAGAGGAGATGCCCGCGCAGATCATCGACACCCAGCTCAAAGAGGGTACGGAGGATCGCGAGGTAGCCCGTCTTGTAGCTGGGCAAATCCTGATTCGTCGCACCCAAGATGAATGGATGGTCACGCTCGTCGCTGCGGTTATCTAGGAAAGTCGCCGCCTCCGCATCGGTGCGCGCCACAATGATCCCCTCTACACCCATGATGTCGAGCTGCAAGCGAGCCGCGTTCAGGCGCTTGATCTGCTCGTCCGAGCCGACCAGCACTTTCCCAGCCTGGTGGCCACACTTCTTCGCGCCCGGCCGCTGGTCCTCGATGTGGTACCCAGGCACGCCCACCTCCACGAAGCGCCGAATCAGGTTCCGTACATGGGAATCACCTCCGTGACCGGTATCCGCGTCCGCGATGATGAATGGCTGAAAATCCACCAGCGGCGGTGAACCGTCGCGCTGCTCCTGAGTCATACGGCTGCGCGCGAAGTACTGATTGCGATCCGCCGCGAGTAGCGCTCGCACGAGCGTCGCAGCCTCATCCGGCACCTGGCTCAGCGGATAGCTGGCCAGGTCCGGGCCCGGATCCTCCGTGATCGAACCCTTCGCGGACGTGGCCCAGCCGCCCAAGTAGATCCCCTCAATCCCCATGCGCTTCATGGCCACGGCATGACCTGGTGAATACGGGCCGAATGTGGTGATCGCCTTGCGTGCCTCGAACAGCTCCCGCAGTCGGGAATAGAACGCCACCGCCGCGGTGCGTGCGACCGGGTAGTCCTGCTCCATGCTGCCGCGCTGCGCGACCACATCCCGGGGCGTGTGCAGACGGGTGATCCCCCGGAACCGAAGGCCCGCGAACCACTCTGACAAAGCTGCGACCTGTTGCTCGAATGAGCTCATGCTTCCGTATTCCCCTTATCGAAGTCGAGGTTCTTGGTGATGCGTGTACCGTCCTTCTGAAACACGCTCATGTACATGGCGATGCGGCGACGGGCCTCCGCCGGATCGTGGTTCCCGATGTTGAGATTCAGTAAATCGATGTACCAGGGAACCTTGACGGGCTCCGCGACGATGGCCGCCGTGATCACACGTGCAATGGGCAACGTGGTCTGCTTCGAATTGTCATGCACATCCCTGTCAGAGGCGGCAAGCAGCTTGGCGTACTCCTCCTCTACCAGGGTCACGAACAACTCCTTGGTGAGCGCATCACCCTCCCGGACACCGATTTCGGGGGCGTCCGCGGTAAACGGAGCCTTCTTGTGGAGCCACTCCCACAGGATGCTCACCCGGATCTCACCGGTGGCCATGTCCTCCATGAGGTAGAGGACGTCCTCGTTGCCGAAGAAATCGGCCGGCTTCAGGGCCGCTGCCTGGAGACCCCGCAGAAATGCGTTGCCGTACTGAAGCGCTACGCTGAGTAAGTCCCGCGCACCACGCACGGTGCGCGGTGCTGGTTCGAGAAGGAGGAGGTCCTCCGCATCTTTCTGCGAATAGCTAAGCGGCGGGAACTGCCGACCGAGTTGGTTCGCCTGGCCCACATCCCCCCAGACCCGGCGCACGATGTGCACCATCTTCCAATGGGATACCCATTTGCCGCTCGCACCCTCGCGCTGCTCCCGCTCCGCGCCCGCGAGCGCCTTCGTCATCCCCGCCTCCACACCCGCAGACGAACCCACCGGGATATTCGGCTCCATGCCGCCCTGCCAAAGCGCGAAGCGCCCGTTGCGGTCCGGCGTGTTCACGGCACGCCGCACCCGGTCCTCGTAGTTCCGCATATAGCCGAACGTCATGCTGATCGTGTCGATATTGGGATTCTGAAACTCGGAATTCCAGGACATCACATCAGCCACGCTGTTGATGTAGTCCCAGCGCCCCGTGTTGAAGCCGACGAATCGCTCCCCAAGGGCCGCACGGATCTCCATCAGCTGGAAGCTCGCCTCCACCTGCTCCACCAAGACATAAACCTTGATGGTGGCCGCCGGTAGGGCCAGGGTCGACTCCAGCGCGGTCAAGATGTCATCCCAGAGTGCCGCCTCCTCAGCAGTTTGGATCTTCGGCAGGTACAGCACTATGGAACGACCGGCTCCACGCAGGGACACGTGGTTGTGCACCGTGTAGAGCACCGCGTCAACCACGGAAGCCGAGAAACCCGCGCCGTCAGCCAGCCGCACGTGGCGATCGTCCAAATGAAGGCCGCGGGCGCGGAAGATCGGCGTGGTGAAGTCGAGTTGCTTCCTCCAGTTTTCTACGATCGGCCGGCCGAAGAATTCTTGCGACCATACATTCATCTCGCCGGCTACCTCCTCGGCCACTTCGAGGAAGACAGCATCCCGAGCGAGCGCGAGCTTCAGGCTGCGCTGGTTGTCGAGCGACATGGTGGAGACCTGTCCCAGCGCATCCTCCCCATCGAACATCCAGCCGTCCGCCCCCGAGAGCAGCGCGTACGCCACGTTCCGGATGCTCCGACGCAGGGTGGCGCCGGGCTTCGCTCCCGGGCCGGTGCCCTGTACCCATTGCCGCTCCAAGTCCGGCGGAATCTCGCTGCCGGCGAACTCCCCTGCGCGTGCCGCCTGGACCGTGATATCGGTCCGCCGGATGACCTCCTGGGGATCGAGGAAACGGATCCGCTCCCGATCATGCAGGCGCCGCGTGCGCCGCCCGATACGGGCGGCCATTACATCCCGCCTGTCGGCTTCGAAGTGGGCGAGGGACGCCAACGTCTCCTTGGCCTCGAGCGTGTATATATCCGCGTACGCCCCCTCGAGACCGGCACGGATCTCCAGCACGGGCGCAAAGGTCGCTCCCGTGCGTGGCACGTCTCCTTGGACAGCCTTATTCATTTTAGAATGATTACTCTTTGGTTCGAGCCGGGATTCTCCCGCACGGCGTGAAGGGAAACACTCAGCGGAGGCGGAGGCACTCGAACCCCCCTGCGCTTGCGCGCGCCGCATTTCGAGTGTATCGGCAGACGTCATGCACCATCCGATCTGGGCCTGGCGAGAAACGTATGGACAGGAAGTCAAAGCGCCAAGACCTCCAGCTACGCATGATCGAGGTTTCTCCCGCGGCCTCCGTTACCCCTTCCGAGTGCAGTAGAGATCGGCCAGCCCCTGGGGCGGCTAAGGACCTCGGTCCCGGGAGCAAAGGAGAGGCTAGGACCCCACTCGCCCTAATCCCTTCAAGAAGAGACCTAGGCCCCGCTCGAGAGCACCACAGGCAAAGCCCAGCCCTGACCTACCCGCGCTGCGCCGGCCCCACCTCTCTATAAAACCATGTGCAAATAGCGCTTAACACCCCTATCATGTCGAGGTACAGAGCGTCTGGACTTGCTAGTCCCTGCATCGAGGTGGTCTATCCATGAAGCCTTCCCGCCGTCCCGTCTCACTGCTAGCCACAGCTCTCCTCTTTCCGCTCCTCATTTCGTGTGCGGCCTCCAACGCCGAGCCTTTCGACGTGGTAGAGGCGAACATCTCCGAGATGCAGCAGGCCATGGCGGAAGGGCGCCTCACATCCCGGGAACTAGTCGAGGCCCACCTCCTCCGCATCGCACTCTACGAAGAAGACGTCAACGCCGTCATCACGGTCAACCACCACGCCCTGGAAATCGCCGACAGCCTGGACCGTCTGCGGGCTGAGGGCCAGGTGCTAGGACCGCTCCACGGAATTCCTGTGGCGCTCAAGGACAACATCCACACAACGGAGATGCCCACCACCGGAGGGGCGTTGGCTTTCCAGGGTTACACACCGCCGTACCGGGCTACGCTTACAGACAACCTCCATGCGGCCGGCGCCATCATTCTCGCTAAAACTGTCATGACGGAACTGGCCAACTTCATGGCTTCGGGGATGCCGGGGAACTACAGCGCGGTGGGGAGTTACGGCCTCAACCCATACGATCCTCGGCGCGATCCCCGGGAGGGTCTGAATGACGGCCGTCCGGTCATGAATGTTAGCGGCTCAAGCTCGGGCATCGGAACGGCCATGAGTTTCTGGGCAGGGAACGTGGGGACTGAGACCAGTGGTTCAATCCTCTCACCCTCCACGGCCAACATGCTGGCGGCGGTAAAACCCACGGTTGGGCGCGTGAGTCGGTGGGGCGTGATCCCCATCACCGCTGACCAGGATACTCCCGGGCCCATGGCCCGTACCGTAACCGATGTAGCCATCATGCTGGGCGTGCTGGAAAACGCATCCCCCGACCCCAACGACCCGGCCACTTCACGGTGCAAGCCACCGACCGACGGGGACTACACACCGTTTCTCAAGGCCGACGGGCTACAGGGGGCGCGCATCGGTATCCCGCGCGCGAGCTACTATGACTCGATCCAGGCACCTGGCTCCGATGACTGGCAGGGCGGCCTTCAAGAGGAAGAGCAAGCGGTGATGCGCGAGGCCATCCAGGTCCTCACTGAGCAGGGCGCCATTACCGTTGACCCGGCCAACATCCCCAGCGTGGTGGACACCGATCCCGAGGAGAACCTCCTCCAGGCCGGGGAGAGCAGCGTCCTCCGCTACGGAATGATCCGCGACTTCAACGCCTGGCTTGGGTCGCTGGGGGAATCCGCCCCCGTGGCGACGCTCACCGAGCTCCGGGAGTGGAACCTGGCCCACCGTGAGGCCGGATCCATGAAGTACGAGCAGGCTCGCCTGGATGGCGCGGACGAGTTGGAACTGGAAGCGGACCGGGCAGCATACGAAGCCGATCGGGCGCGGGACCTGTACCTCAGCGGGGAGCACGGAATCGACGAGGTGATGAACAACCTGAAGCTCGACGCGCTCTTCTTTCCCGCCAACCGCAGCGCCCGCATCGCGGCCCGGCCCGGCTACCCAACCGTCATGGTGCCCTTCGCCCGCGCCATGCAGGAGTACGACCCGCCCCTCCCCGAGGGCTTCGAACCACTGCCTAGCCCCTTCGGCGTGGGATTCACAGGGATGGCGTGCAGCGAGCCCCGCCTTCTGGAGCTGGCCTACGCGTTCGAACAGGCTACCCGGGGGCGCGTGCCGCCTCCGGCGTTTCCATGAGAGCGCTTCTTGGCACCGCTGAGAACAGAGTTACAGTTCTGGCAAATCTAAAACCACCTACTCCGGGGTCACCGAGCGCTGAAATAACAAGTGATGCCCACTGGGACGTCGAGTTCGCCAAGGACGCACCTAGGAAAAATTGGCAGGCGTCGACACTAACAGGCCATCCTGAGTTGGACAGTCTGGCATAGAGCCCGCCTGAGCCGAGCTGAACACAAAGAACCGCCGGCTCACTGTCGCGCCGAAGACACCGACACCGTCCCCTCGGAGGCTCGGCACCCTGACCTGTCCGGACGGGTTGAAATTCCCGCCCCGTACCCAGTTCACGAAATTCCTCTCGACTGCCGTGATCGACACTTCCGCCGTCGTCGAAGGCGGCAGCCCGCGCTGCAATCGGCTCGCCAGGTCTTGGCTCAAACCAAAGCGGTCGAAGATCCCAAATTCACTGGGAAAGACAACGGTCGTGTCCTGATCCGAAATGGAGAGGCCCAGCAGATTGAGTGGGTCCTTCTCCGCCACAATCCCCTCCCCACGGAGCGCTTCGGGCAGGCCCGAAATCGACGTCTCGTTCACGTACGCCCATGCCCCGTCTGAACTGGACCAGAGGATGGGTAGGAGCGTGTTGGGATCGAGCCGGCAGGTCGTCGATACGCCGTCGATATGGAAGGACGACGGCACGCGAACAGCCCCGACGAGGCTCCCCCCATCCGCGAGTGTGACCTCGACCTCGAGCAGGTCACCCGGGCTCAGGTTCGGAGTCTGAGCGGGATCGGCAAGGAAGCAGGCACCCGACCCTACGGTCGGCAAGGAGTCGAGGCACGCCTCGAGTTGGTTCTCCACGAGGTTGAGCGTGAGCCCATCGGGGCGGCGCACGACGATCAGCGCATTCGGGAGATCGTCGACTCCCGGTGCGCCGAGCGTGTGGTGCAGGAAGGCCCGGATCTCGTTCTCGGTCTGGTCCTCGGCCAGGTTCACGTAGATCTCTGCGATCACCACATCTTCGATTTCGATGATGGTGACCTCCTCGAGGTCACAGCCGGCCAGGGCTGCGAGAGCTGCAAAGCAAACGAATCTGGGCACGCCCCGCATCAGAACCGCACCTCCAGGCCGAATGTGGGCAGCACCGGAAACATCGATAGGCCCGATCTCACGGCGGGGTTACGCTCATAATCGAACAAATAGAAGAGCACGTTCCGCTGGTTGTACACGTTGACGATGTTCATATAGGGGGTGAGCGAGCCCCACGACTTCTCGTAGGTCCGTCGGAAGCTCAAGTCGAGTCGGTGGTTGATCGGGTACCGGGACGAGTTCCGATCCTTGAGGACAACGCCGAAATATCCTTTGTCGTCGGGGTCCGCGTCGGGGCCCGGCGCGCCGCGCCACTCCAGGCCACGGCCCCCGACATAGCGAGGCTCGTAGTACCGATAGGAGCCGAGCACACTGGTGTAAGGGATACCAGTGCCGAGGTTCCACCGGACGCCACCCTCCCAGCCCCATGGACCTGGGTAACTGAGGACGAAATCCACGTCGAGGCGACGGTCGAAGATCGGGGGGTACGATGTGTCGGGCTGGTCTGGCAACGGTGACAAGTGGTCCGGAAAGGTACGGTCCGCCTTCAGGTACGAAACTGCCATCCATCCAGTCACCGCACCGGTCTCCCTCCGTAACAGGAGATCGACACCGTATGAGAGGCCCTCCCCAGAGAGGATGTCGTCCAAGTCGTCGTTCGGGTTTTCGGCGGTGTTGAACGTCACGACACCATCGAAGGAGCGAGCGTATCCCTCCAACGACCAGAACCAGTCGATTCCGTGGAACCCTTCGATGCCGATCTGAATCTGGTCCGAAATCGTATGTGGAGCTCGTTCCCCAGCCAGCACCCAAAAATCGAGTCCGAGCGGCAACTCCTCATCCCGCAGCGAGTGCAGGAACTGAGTATAGCGGCCGACCCCCACCTTTACGGCGACGTCTCCAGTTCCGAGGTGCCGCTTCGCCGCCAGACGAGGAGCGATCTCCTGGACCCAGCCTCCTGGGTCGGGGCTGTAGCCATCAGCCCGAAGTCCGAGCTCAACGAGCCATGCGCCCGGTGCGGACCACCGCGTCTGAACGTACGTGCCGAGTAGCCATCCGTTGCCGAACCCGGAGGCGAACTCTGTCCCACCGGTCGAGAAGAGGTTCTTGTAGGATAGACCCTCGGCACTTGCCCCCATTTGGATGGAAACGCGCTCTGACGGATGTAGGTCCAGATCCGCCTTGAACTGGCCCTGTTGGATCCTGCTACTCAGCCGTGTGTCGGCGAAATCCGGGAAGGTGAGGCCAGTCCCGAAACGGCTGAAATTTGCTCGGACGTCGAGCGAGCCACCCCCACGTCTCGGGTGCGTCCAGCGGGCGCCGACGGCATCATTCCCCCAGCCCCAGTCGATCCGCAATGGAAAATCCTCGAAGTCCAAACTCGTCAGATCGATGACGTCCCAGCCCTTGTAGGCCGTGAGCGTGAAGCGGTCACCGCCCGGCGTCCAACCCTCCACGATCGCCTGGAAATCGGTCAGATGGTACGGGAGTTGGCCAATAAGCAGGTCGATGTAGGAACGTCTGGCCGACATCCGGTAGCGCACGTTTGCGAATCCAAGCGTGCTCGCCAGGGAGTTGCCCAGCCGTCCGCCCACAGCCGCTTTCGTAGCGAGAAGGGAAACGGATCCGTCGACCGCAAAATCCCCGTCGCCCGCGTTGCTCTCGATCTGGAGGACGGATGACACTCGCCCACCATGCTCCGCCGGAAACCCTCCGGAGTGGAGCTCCACCCGGTCGATCATGTCGGCATTAAAAACAGAGAAGAGGCCCCCTAGATGGAAGGGGGAAAAGATCGGCATCCCGTCGAGCATGATCAGGTTCTGATCTTGCGATCCTCCCCGTACGTGAAAGGATGCGGAGAAGTCCGACGTCGACACCACACCCGGTAACACCTCGAGCGCGCGCACAGGGTCAGGCTCAGCGAGGCCCGGCACCGTCCTCATGTCAGCAAGACTGAGCTCCCTTACGGTAACGCCACCCACTTGGTCGAAGCGTGCGCGCGCACGACTACGCTCGGCCTCGGCCGAGATTCCTTCGAGCTGGACCGCGCTCCGTTGGAGCCTAAGGTCAAGCTCGACAGTCTCGGTGCGGCCGACGACGATATCCTCGGAGGACTCGGTGTACCCCAACCCCTGGACGCGAGCCGTATAGGACCCGGGGGCAACCTCGTAGATCTGAAACAGACCCAGTCGATCGGTATCGACGCCGACGACTGGGTTCTCGCCCCTGAGAAGCATGACCGACGCCCTATACACGGGGGTGCCCTCGTCGTCACGGACTCGTCCCTGGACCGTCCCGTTCTGCGCGGCAAGAGGCCAGGCCGTCGGCAAAAGGAAGATGCCCGCAAGGAGCACACCCAATGCCTTCACTGCGACCCTGAGGTAGGGTTGATCTGGACCACCGGAGCCTGGCTCACTCTAACGGGTTTGCCGTTCAGCAGCCGGCGCGAAATGGCCGAAATGCCTTGCGGAGCTTAAAAAAAACATATTAGCGGAGGCGGAGGGACTCGAACCCCCATGCGCTCGCGCGCGCCGCATTTCGAGTGCGGTGCCTTACCAGTTAGGACTACGCCTCCCTTCCTCCATCCCAATCGGGGCGCCCGGATTCGAACCGGGGACCTCTGCGTCCCGAACGCAGCGCTCTACCAAGCTGAGCCACGCCCCGTACCTACCAACTAGCTACAACGGACGGAGTGGGATTCGAACCCACGCGGGCTTGCACCCACACGATTTCCAATCGTGCGCCTTAAGCCACTCGGCCACCCGTCCTGGACACACCCGTCGGCCCTCGGGACCAGGCCTTCGCGTGACAAACGGAGGGAGTGGGATTCGAACCCACGTGGGCTTTTTGAGCCCAACGCCTTAGCAGGGCGCCGCCTTGAGCCGCTCGGCCATCCCTCCAAATAGCCCCGCCTGGGCTCGAACCAGGACTCTTCTGATCCAGAGTCAGACGTGTTGCCAGTTACACCACGGGGCTACAACTAAAAACAGCAACAGAGCCACCAGTCGGACTTGAACCGACGACCCCGTCATTACGAATGACGTGCTCTACCAGCTGAGCTATGGTGGCACGATGGAGCCGAGGGG
>Ga0114996_10008250_pt1 | contig 11630 bp, 11 predicted proteins | sample ArcticOcean_MG_C_4_FD_87039 | JGI IMG/M metagenome (GOLD analysis project Ga0114996, IMG submission 87039) | Marine microbial communities from western Arctic Ocean - ArcticOcean_MG_CB4_134 | ecosystem: Environmental > Aquatic > Marine > Oceanic | place: Arctic Ocean: Canada Basin | collected... | reverse complement strand
CGACGATCACGCTAAAGACGTGTATTAAGCGTTCCACGGGCTTTGTCTTTCAAAAAAATGCACAAACACTCCACATCAAGCAAAAAGGTTACCGAGAGAGAGTCTCCCGTAGTGATTGATCGTTCTGGGAGCAGTTGCGGTGTCAGCTCCCGTAAGAAAAATCGGCGGTCTGCGCTTCACCACTCGATACGGTAACCGTCTGCTTCTGTACTCCCAGCTTTTCATGCCAGGACTCTACGGTGTATTCTCCGGGTGGTAATCCTTTGAGCTCAAAAGAGCCGTCAGCTCCCGTTATAGTGAAATAGGGGTGAGGCACTACACCAATGTACGACTTCATCCAGGGATGGACATTACACTTAACCGGAATCATTATCTCAGCGCGAGCGAATTTTTTAACAATGGGAGCTGAGTTAGGTGCCTGAGAGATGTTCCAGTCTCTATTTTGGGCCGGAGATGGATTGATATTGTGGGTGGTCCCGTCATGATTCAACACGTTTAAATTCTGACCAGTCTGAATCCCAAGAACATGAGGCTCATACACACAGCCCTTCTGATGCAATTCGACGGCTTCTGAAGGAGTATCAAAAGCATAGCCTTCCAGGCCAGAACTGACCCAGACGAAGGCATTGTGTAAGGTGCCATTGTCATTGATTTTTAGATCGGCCGCGTAGATGGGCGACTGATGTTGTTTAGCACAGTTGGGGTCGGCATTCATCCGAATACGAGATTTTCTACCAGCCTTGCCGGCGTAGTTTATCTTGCCGCTGACAGATCCTGTGGTTGCCGGGTCGACTTGTCTTTTCTCACTTACCACGACTTTTTCAGCAGGGGTCTCAGCCGCGTCTCCTGATCCAGGAGACGCCTGTTCTCCTCCACCGCATCCGACAAAAATTGCACCCGTAACCAACCAAACAAAACATGTGCCTAAGAATCGCATATGAGAATCTCCTGTCCGTACAATGAGATTGCAACTCAACCTCCTTGGTATCTGCGGGTTTCTCAAGGGGATAAAAACGCAGGACGACCTTATCGGTTGAGTGCAAGTAATCTTGGGTCTCGGATACTATCCAGTTATCGTCCCCGTGTTAGTCTCCGTTGTTCCTCCGGAGTGTATTCGAACATGTATCGTACCACAAGTTCAGCCTCGTCTTTGGTGTAGCCCTTGAAGCTACGGAAGTTAGCCAGAGAGAAAACCCAGCGATCACCCTCGCGCCTGAAAAGTCCGGAGGGCATGGCTGTACCGGGTCTGATGATTTCGGGATGGACCAGCCAGCGCTGGGTCCAGTCCGGTTTTAACCGCGCCTTCACGAGACTTAGGTTTGGTGCAATCTTCTCAGGATCGGTATGCTCATCTCCCGTTGCGTGGCATCGTAAGCAAGGAGCTGCATTACTTGTGAACAGCTCTCTTGCCATTGATCTCTCTCGATTAGTTAGAGGGGCTAATTCGGGTGGAATATATGGAGTAGGCTGCTTGGAAAGGGCCTGAAAAAAGCGAGCCAGTGTTCCGACTTCGTTATCCGATAAGGCGAAAGTGGGCATGCGCACATCGAGGTAGGGACGAACGCCATTCCGATGTGGGGAAGCAGAATTGAGTGCCGGATTTTTGAGGAAACGCTTGAGCCACTCGGGGTTAGTACGTGCCCCCTGTCCCACTAGACTGGGTGGAAGTTTTTCAGCCAAAGAACCTCCATAGAAAGGGAGTTCTGCCATCACAGTTTTTGATTGGCCAGGAGTGAACTGATGACAGCCCATGCAGTTGTATTTTTTGACCAAATCCCACCCTGTTTGTACATCCTGTCTCTGGCCCGAGGGGGTGTTGTGAAACTGCGGGGGTACAATCGATTCAACACTACCTAAGAGGAATGTTGTTAGCTGGTCGACGTCTTTGTCATCGAGGTGGAAATCTGGCATTCTCAACTTTTCCAAGTCTCTCTTGATTTTGCCTTGGTCGTAGATGGCGGGTTTTTTGAGTTTTCGCTCAAAAAATCCCTTGTGGTTGTACCATCCATCGTGCTTTGCCTCATGGGTGAGTAGTGCGAAGTCAAGACGTTCCAGGGGTTTACTTCCCTCAACAGTGAGATCTGTGCCGATTTTCCCCTCGTCTTCTAGCCCAGCGATCTCGTGGCATCCAGCGCAACCATAGTGCCTGGTCAGGAAACGGCCTCTTTCAAAGAGTTTGGTGTCTTCCAGGAAAGGTGCGGCCGGCAATGGAGCTGTTTCTTTTTTGAGGGCCGCCAAGTAGGTTCCTATGTCTCTTGATTCTTCCCAGGTTAGCCTGAGATTAGGCATGACTGTGGAATTCTGCACCTGTAGAGAATGGTTACCCAGAGGACTCTGATTGTTCTCGGGGTCGAACTGGAATGGGAGGCCGCGGGTTTCGTAATCCTCACGAGTTACGTCATGTTTTAGTACCGGGTCATATGGAAGACTCCGTTCCTTCGGATTGTGAATCCATCGAACAAGGTAGTCGTAGTTAGTTTTTTCCCCTACCCGGCTGAGGTTAGCTGCGAAGTCTCCACCGAGGCGATCCTCCTCCTCACCCACTGAATGGCATGCCAAACACCCCTTAGAATCGAAGAGGCCCTTGCCACTCACGGCATCTCCCATTGGCTGTGATGCCACCGGCTCATTCACTCCGGACTGCCATAAGAAGGCTGAGATGGCCTCGATCTCAGCCTTCTTGAGCCGGAATTGAGGCATCTTGGTGTTTGGCCGGAAAGCCTGCGGATTACTGATCCATTTTGGAATCCACTCCTTGGTAAGTTTGTTGCGGACCTCTTTCAAGTTTGGACCAGGGCGTTTTCGCTCCATCAGCAATTCATCGAGACGCACGTTCAACCTGGCTAGGTCAGCGTCAATAGTTGCAATCGATTGGGTTACACGAGTGGCTTCCGTATAGGCGAGGTGAGCTTCTTCGTTGGTCTCGGCACCATCACCTTTTTCTAGCAGCCGCTCGACGGCAATCTGGGTGGTAATCCGGTCGGCATTTAAGTCTTGGAGGTTCTTATGCACCTCCCTCATTTGGGCGGGCTCGGTGTCAAAGCCTTCGTAGGCGTGACAACCCATACATCCCCGATGTTGGAAGGCATCCTTAGCAGCGTTGAAGGTGTGCGCACCTTCAAGATGTCGATCCAAGCGATGACATTGAATGCAGCCAGCTTCAAAATTTCCTTTGTCATAGAGAGGGCGCAACCAGTGCTTGTACTTACCGTGAGCCCTTACGGGGCTGACTGTTCCAATACCGTTGCCATTATGGCAGGGGGTACAGCCAAAGGTTTCCGGGTCGTGGATGGCGAGCAGGTCACGTCTTGGATGACTTGCGAATAGACTTCGGCCATCCATCTGATCGGCAGACAGGTCAACAGGTTCACGGGCACCCATGTGGCAAGATTCGCATCGGTCCACCAAATTCATTTCTTCGTTGTGGATCTGGCGGATGAAGACACCCATCGTTTCAGTTTTGTTAATTAGACCGTCAATCTGAGTTTCCGTAAGGCCGGTCAGACGGTCATTCATATAGGCGTTCATCTCACTGCGCATTTCGGTGGGGCGACGAAGAAGCGACACTTTCTCTGCTTGAAGCTCTCCCTGTCGATTTTTCAGACCGTTGAAGGTATTCTCCAATTCTTCGTACGTGTAGGTGACGGAGTCGCCATCCAGGAATTGGAAACTAAAGCTTTTTGCGCGGAGAGCCTCGACCTCATGGCTGAGACGTTCCCCTACACTCTCGCTTTTCACAGTCTCCCACCTATATATTGTGGCCTGTAGTTCACTGCGAGCATCAGCAAAAGGCTTGGTAAGGACGGCCAGGCGCTCCCGAATGTTCTGCTCTTCCCCCTCTACCGTGGATAGTTGGGACTGGACGTCTGTTTCGGCTTGCTGCAACTCTTCCTGTAGGGTTAGGTATCCTTCGGAATTCCGGATTGCCCCAGCTTCGGCGGCTCTCTGAGGGCGGATCTTTTTGAGGGCATTCTGGTAAAGCTGGCCGAACTCCTCTTGATAAGCTCTCCAGGGACGCAAGCCAGCGGTTTCCATGTAGACGGCCCATATCAGGCTAAGAATGAGAAGAAAGGCGGAAATCGCCAACGGCATCCCAAGCGAAGAGTGGACTATGGGATCCTTTTCCGGTATAGGTGCGTCGTCCAACTTACGGAACAACTTTTTTATATATTGAACCATGGAGTCACCATTACATACTTGATTCGGAAAAGCAGGCGCAATAGTATCTTGACCGGAAGTGCAAGCATCGTCGTCATGAAAAATTGATAGATTAGATATTGAGTGAGAGTCATCTGACTGTAGATTCTGATCGTGAACGCGTTCCAGGTGATAAGTTTGTGACAGACAGCGCCCGCGATCGCGAAATAAAGGCCCACGGCGGCTCCGCCCACTATTCCCGCCAGAGGCTGGGCCGTTATACCAAAAATTTCGACCAGGTTGCGATTAGTCTCGAATACCAACTTGTGGTGGTCCCATGTTTCTCCAGGCCAGAACCACATCCAGCCCGGACCTCGAATGAAAGTCCCAATGAGGATCATTAAGATCCAGAGAACCAGAAAGCCAAAGCAGAATGCAGATATAGCGAACTTACGTTGCCTGAAAGTATAGTAGCCGTTTCCAAGAGGGTTTTTATCAGCATAAGGGATGGCCATGAGCCCCATTAGAATCAGCGTAGGCATAACCACACCAGCTATCCAGGGATCAAAATAGACCAACATCTCTTGCAGTCCCAAAAAATACCAAGGAGCCTTGGCAGGATTCATCGTGAGATTCGGATTGGCGGGTTCTTCCAGCGGTGCATCCAAAACTATCGACCATACCATCAGGATTACCGTCACTATTATGGCAGCCAACAATTCAATTCTAAGCAAGTAGGGCCAAACGTGGACCTTTGGATCCCAACCTTCCCGAAAGGGCTCAACCTTCCGATGATGCGTTTTAGCAAGAGCCGGATCGGCTTCCAATCGCCCTATGAGCCGGTCGTTTGCAAAAGCCTGACGGAATCCATACCACATGAAAAATGGGATTAGGATTATCATGAACACAATCGGGAGGTTGTCAGGAAGGGAAACGATTTCCCAAAGCTGGACCCAGTCCATTACGAAACCTCCCTCGAACTAGTCATTGCAATTCCAAAAAAAACTATATTCGCCAATTTATATCTTGTACTTCTTTTTCATTTCCGATTCCAGAATCACTGGTGATGGACCGGAAATACTCCCGTCTTTGCGCACTCTCCAGAAGTGGACAGCCAGTAGGACAGAGAGAATTAGTGGAATAGCGATACAGTGCCAGATATAGGCTCGTAACAGGGCATTAGCATCGACAATAGAACCACCGAGAAGGGCAAACCGGATATCATTGAAAGCTGTCATGCCAAGCTCGGGGCCGAAGGGCCCCTCATGCCCCAACAAGGGTGTTGCCTGGGCCATCCCTGTCCCTACAGTGATAGCCCAAAAGCCGAGTTGGTCGTCGGGCAGCAGGTATCCCGTGAAAGACAAAAGGAGGGTTAACACTAATAGGACGACTCCTATCCCCCAGTTGAATTCGCGCGGAGTTTTGTATGAGCCGGTTAGGAAGACCCGGAACATATGCAGCCAGACTGTGATGATCATGGCGTGTGCAGCCCACCGGTGCATATTACGGAGAAGACTGCCAAAAGGGACATCATTTTCTAGGAACATTATGTCTATATATGCCTGGCCTTTACTGGGATGGTAATAGAACATCAGGAAGACCCCGGTCAGGGTCAGGACTATAAAAAGGTAGAAACTTATCCCCCCCATGCCCCAGGTATAGCGAAATTTTATTGCGTCGCGGTTTACCTTCGCAGGGTGTAGATGCAGGAAAACGTTTGTTAGAACGGCGAGTGCGCGAGTTCGAGGCGTCTCGTCAAGTTTGTGCCGGAAGACCGACTTCCAAACTTGAGTTTTCTTGTAATCTTTGGCCGCTTTGAGATCTGCCAACCCCTTTTCGAGAAGAGGTTGCAAGGCTTCTCTTAACTTGACGATGACGGAAGGCGATCGCCTGGTTTTTTCAGGCTCTTCCTCGGGGTTAGATGTATTGGTTGGATCTTTTACCATGGGTTCCTCAAGAGTGCATTTTTGTTATGGAAGGAAGGGGCCTGGCTACACTCGAATAAACGCACCTGGAGCATTGAATTGACAAGGTGCCCCAGGAGGGCATTGGAAAAGCCGACTGACATCTACAACTATTTCTCCCTGAGCGTCTAATGAGAGCGTAGCCCTATCCATGGGGCGGGGTGCTGGGCCCTCGAAATTAATACCTTCGCTGTCGTATCCACTACCATGGCAAGGACATTTGAATTTGCTCTCTCCTTGAACCCAGTCTGGCGTGCAGCCAAGATGGGTACAACGTGCATAGATGATAAACATCCCCTCAGCATTGCGGACAACCCATATCCGGTGTTTTTCCTGAAACCGCGTGTCCACCCCGAAGCCAAAATCTCCCGGATAGCCGATTTTGAAGGTGGTTTTGGGCTCAAACAGCGTTCTAGGGAAAAAGAAGCGCATGGTCATAAGTAGCCCGGCGCCCAGAAATCCGAATAGGCAGGCGAAGGTGAACTTACGCCGCTTGATGGAAGAAGCTTTATCTCTATCTGGGGAAGAGGATTTCCCTGTTACAAATTTTTCAGGCATATCAATCAAATTTCAAAGACATTCTACCCTTTAATCTCACAATAGGAGGCTTTATTTTTAAATCGAAGCCATGTTCCGATTAACGTGGATCCTCCTGATAAAATACGCGATGTAAAATGGCTCCCATGATAACCAGAGGCGGAATTAGTAAAACAAGTACACCCGCCTGTAAGGCACTAACCACATCACCGCTTTGATCGGCCAGGCTCGTCTTACACATAGCGCAACCTTGCCCTAATGCTTGCGATGCTAGTAGGGATGCTAGCCCGGACAGTATGACCACCTTCTTTCTTCCCGCTAGATGATGATAAAGGGGCTGTTGCATTTTATTGGCCAAGGGACAGAATCCGCATACTGTCTGGGAAAAACCCGGATAGCAACGCGATGCATATCAGCGTCGCTGGGATCAAGGTCCAGAACAGGCTGGGTTTTTCAAATCTGAGGTGCATGAAGTAGGCAACTATCAATCCGGCTTTCAGAAATGATAGAAAAAGAAGCGTCACCAGCATTACTGTAACTGGCAGCGTCATATAAGCTAAATAAACTTCGATAATGGTCAGGGCCAGTAGGATGAACCAGACTATCAGGTAGAGTTTATTGTGATCGTGTGCTCCTTTATCAGTCATAATTTTCTCGGCCTAGATTTCGGTGGACATCAGATACACGAGCGGAAGGATGAACATCCACACCAGGTCTACAAAGTGCCAATAGAGGCCGCTAATTTCAACATCTTCAGCTTTGAAACGACCATTTCCAAAGCCCCAGGCAATCACAGCTAGGTATACAATCCCCAACGTGACATGTGTCATGTGCAGTCCTGTAAGGGCAAAGAAAGTAGCCCCGAAGAGAGGAACTCCCCAGGGATTACCAAAGGGTGTTACTCCATTTTGGAGCAATCCCAACCATTCTTGGGTATGCAGAACCACGAAGAGAACACCTCCCAGGATCGTGGCCAGGATCCACCAAACAGCGGCCTTCCGATGCCCCTGAGAAGCTGCTCCTACAGCCTTGACCATTGTCAGAGAGCTGGAAAGAAGGCAGAAGGTCATAACGCTTGCGAAGATAATACTGTGGGAGTTAAAAGGCGTCGGCCAGTCCGGATTGGCTATCCGCAGGTAGCTGTAGGCAAATAGCATCACCGAGAAGGTTAGGGAATCGGAAAGAATAAAGAGCCACATCCCCAGCTTCTTGGAACCGATTGCAAAAGGAGAGCCTCCTCCACTCCATGCTCCCCAGTGATCGTTAGCCATCTAAATCACCTCCAAAAAACGAACAGCAGTAGCAGTAAAATCCATAAAAAGTCCATGAAGTGCCAGTATAGCGCCATCGACCCAACATGATGACTGGCCAGAATGCCTCCCCACAACTTTAGGGAAAGTATCAAAAGCGCGAGCACCCCCCCCAGGAGATGAATCCCATGGACGGCGGTCAATACGTAGAAAAAAGAACTACTAGGATTACTGGCTAGGTATACACCTTCAGCACTAAGTTTTTGCCAGACTACTAGTTGCCCAACTAGAAAAACCGTTCCGAGTGTGGCTGTCCCCAGCCACCAGCTGCGCAGAGCAGGCAGATCTTTTAACCTGGTTCGAGCCATTTCCAGGCTGAAGCTGCTAGCTAAAAGAATTAGGGTGTTGTACCACACTAGGTTGGGAAGTTTTATTGGCTCCCAGTCGGTCCCCAGACCTTGACGGACAATATAGGCGCTGACAAAGGCTGTAAAGAACATCAGGATGCCGGCCAAACCGACCATCGTACCGGTTTTGTAACGCTGATCCTGGATGCTGGGTGGGGCTGGTCTACCGTGAAGGCCCTTTTCGGCTCCAGGTACACCCGTGCCCTCTTCCTGTGCGGGGGAGAAGTGATCAATCGTTTCTGAGAAAGATGGGGTCGACATCAGTTCTCCGTCCCTGTATCAGTTTTCTGGAGGGGCCTCGCAGTCTGCATGACGAAGTCGGCTTCTTCTCCGGGGACACTGTACTCGTAAGGTCCATGATGAACCGTTAACTCTTTCCCTCCGAAATTGTCATGTGGGGGAGGGGAGGGAATTTCCCACTCTAAGGTAGTAGCTGACCAAGGATTTCTTTCGGCTTTAGGGCCCTTGAAAAGAGCCCAGAGGAAATTGAAAAGGAAAATAAATTGAGCTGCAACTGTGATGAAGGCAGCAATGGTGATGAAAAAGTGCAAGGGTGCAGTTTGCGCCAAGAAGTTGACTCCACTGAGCTCGGCATATCGACGAGGGTGGCCTACAAGGCCGAGAAAATGCATCGGCATGAAGATCGAATTGACCCCGACAAAAGTAAGCCAGAAATGGAGAGTTCCCAGTTTTTTGTTCATATGCCGGCCGAACATTTTGGAAAACCAATAATACGTGCCTGCGAAAATGCCAAAAATAGCAGCGACTCCCATGATCAGATGAAAGTGACCAACAACGAAATAGGTGTCATGGAGGTAAATATCGGTTGACGGCTGGTTAAGGAAGAGGCCTCCTAGTCCTCCACTGACGAACAGGGAAACAAATCTGATGGCAAACTGCATGGCGGGCTCGAGAGAAATTCGTCCACCCCACAAAGTCCCCAACCAGTTGAAAGTCTTGATCGCTGAAGGAACTGCAATGGCCGTCGTCAGAAGCGAAAAGACAATTGCAGAGTAAGGGCTCATACCACTCATAAACATGTGATGGCCCCAGACCAGGAATCCTAGAGTTCCAATACCGAACATGGAATAGACCATTGCCTTATACCCAAAGATCGGCTTTCGAGAAAAGACGGCGAGGATCTGTGAAGTGACACCCATTCCGGGGAGGATTGCAATGTAAACTTCAGGATGACCAAAGAACCAAAAAAGGTGTTGCCAGAGCAAAGGAGAGCCGCCTTTGTGATTGATGATTTGGTCACTCACCACCAGGCCGCCCGGGATGAAAAAGCTTGTACCTGCTACCCGATCGAGAAGAAGTAATATCCCGGCAGCCAGCAAAACTCCAAATGCCAAGAGGCCCAAAATGGCGGTCACGAACCAGGCCCAGACCGGTAGCGGCATCCGCATCAGTGTCATCCCCTTGACTCGGAGATCGAGAACTGTAGTGATGAAATTGAGGGCTCCCAAAAGTGAGGCTATGCAGAAAATTGCGATGCTTACTATCCAGAGGTCTTGCCCTATGCCTAAACCTGGCCCTGCGATCTCGCCCAGGGCGCTAAGGGGCGGGTAGGCTGTCCATCCAGATGTCGGAGCACCTCCCGATACGAAGAATGCTGCCAGCAAGACCACTAGAGAAACAAATGTCAGCCAGAAGGAGAGCATGTTGAGGGTTGGGAACGCCATGTCATCGGCGCCGATCTGAATCGGCAGAAAGTAATTGCCGAAGCCGCCCTGGGGAGCGGTGGTTAGCACCATGAAAACCATGATCGTCCCATGCATGGTCAACATTGCAAGGTAGAATTCAGGTGTCATGACACCGCCTGGGGCCCCCTCCGGGAAGAGAGCTTCCAACAAGCCGATAGAAGTGCCAGACCAAACCAGATTGATACGGATCAGGACGGACAAGGCCATGCCGACAAAAACGGCAAATAGAGCAAGTAGATAGTATTGGATGCCTATGATCTTGTGATCTTTACTAAAGATATACTTCCAAATAAAGCTAGTTGGTGCTGCGTGAGCGGCATGGCTATGCTCGGCTTCTGCCATACATTTCTTCCTTTCAGTCCTTTTCTACTCGGCCATCTCTTCCAGCCAGGCGCGGTAGTCCGCGTCTGACATTACTTCTAGGAAAGAACGCATGCGATGGTGACCGAGACCGCATAGTTCGGCGCAAACGATTTCAAAAGTTCCTGTCTGGGTCGGCGTGAACCTTAGCGGGATGGTCAGGCCCGGCACAGTATCTTGCTTGATACGCAGTTCTCGAACGAAAAATGAGTGAGTTACATCCTTGGAACGGAGAAGGAGCTCGATGGGGCGTTCCACCGGTAAAGCCATGATTGGAAGTACCAGGTCATCCTCAGCTGCTGGATCTTCAAAATCCAGGCCGAGGGGATTACCGGATGAGTCATCGATCAGTTCAGGGAGGGTCCTTCCAAACTTTCCGTCCGGGCCTGGATACCGCATGTTCCACGCAAATTGCTGGCCGGTCACCTCAATCTGAATCGAGTCTTGGGCTGGCGCATTTATGTATAAGTCTGCCCAGATCGATTGGCCAGGGAGGACCATGAGATAAAAGACAATGGTTGTTACCACTATGGAGGCTATTTCCAATCGGTGGTTTCCATGAGTGTAAATGGCTTTTCCACTGGAAGGTTTTTGTCGGTATTTCCATACCAAATATCCGAGTGCTATCTGCACCAGGATGAAGATGACTCCAGTCACAATCAGCGTTGTTTCGAATTGACTGTCGAGTAAGTGCCCATGAGCGGAAGCTGAGTCTGGAAACCACCAAGTGCGCATAAGGAAATGGTAGCTTGTGAAAATTGTGATCAACCAAATTAGGATAGCTACAACCATGCTGACCCCCTAAGAACGACTGCGAGAATTGCGCCTACAGTCTAAGCTCAAAACTCATTTTTCTGACTCTAACTAAGGAGCGCAAAAAAGGCAAAGGTTTTGGTCCTATTGGGATGTTTCTTTCCTGAATTAGAGTGGGGGTTGAATCGTATATTCACCGACGATTGAGACTGTCTATATTTGCGTGCGAGCATATTTCTCTAGGACCGCCCTCAAGACATGCTATTTGATTTCGATCGAGTTTATGAAATCGTTCCAGGATTCCAGCCATTTTTCAACTGTTTTTGCAGGCCCAGTCAGCTTGAAGAACCAGGGGCCGTCCCGGGTCTCGATCATGGCCCCTAACAGTCGGTAATCTGGTTTCGCAGGACCTTGCGAAAATCTCATTGAACTTTGGTACGTTCCGCTTACATCAAGTAGGGTAACGGGTTTTCCACCTATCATTTGGTCTGATTTTTGGACAGAACCAGTCACTGG
>Ga0114996_10008247_pt1 | contig 11631 bp, 10 predicted proteins | sample ArcticOcean_MG_C_4_FD_87039 | JGI IMG/M metagenome (GOLD analysis project Ga0114996, IMG submission 87039) | Marine microbial communities from western Arctic Ocean - ArcticOcean_MG_CB4_134 | ecosystem: Environmental > Aquatic > Marine > Oceanic | place: Arctic Ocean: Canada Basin | collected... | reverse complement strand
TGATTTTGCCATTTTCTTAAATAAACTAAATTGATTCAAAGGTTTGTAGTGCACAGATGTTCGAATTCCATTATTCAATAATTTTTTGAATAAAACATCACGAGTAATAGGAAAATCTTTAGTTATTCTAATAATATACAGATGAAAAGAATTTTCATTATTTTTTGAATCCATTGGAGGAATAATTCCTTGGATATCACTTAATTGAGAAGTATAATACTCAGATGCTTTTTTACGTAAATCATTAGATTTGTCTAATCGTTTCATTTGACTTAAGCCCAAAGCTGAACGTATTTCATCTAATCTATAATTAAAACCAATTTCTTTAACATCATACTCCCAAGGTTTACCAGAAGAAAATCTATTATTCAAGGATCTTGTCATTCCATGATTTCTTGCAGATTTTGTATAATCAGAAATTTGTTTTGAATTAGTAATTATCATCCCACCTTCAATAGTTGTAAAATTCTTAGTGGGGTAGAAACTAAAACATCCAACATCCCCAAATGTTCCTGCATATTTTTTACCAATTCTAGAACCTAATGCATGAGCACAATCTTCAATAATTTTTAAATTATTTTCTTTAGAAATTTTTAGAATGTCTTTAATTTTACAAATTCTACCAGCAAAATGAACAGGGATTATTGCTTTAGTTTTTTTAGTTAAACTTCTTTGGACAGATAAAGGATCAAGATTCATAGTATCCTCCTCTACATCAGCTAAAACGGGAGTTGCACCACAATGAATTACTGCACTAGCAGTTGCGACGAAAGTTAAATCGGGAACTATAACTTCATCACCTTTTCCAATTCCAAAGGATTTTAAAGATAACATCAAGGCAGATGTTGCATTAGATACACCAATTGCAAAAGAAGAGTTAGTGTATTTACTAAACATTTTTTCAAATTCTATTAATTTAGGGCCATCAGTTAGTAATACTGAATTTAATGCATCATTAATAGCAATTTTATCATCTTTTGTAATCATAGGAATTACAAAAGGCACAGATATAGAATTATCATTAAATGCATCTTTTTTTGATTTCAATTCTTTATCTACAGAATTAAATTATTTATTACTTGACAATTTTTTACTTTTTAAAATTTAATGAAATAATTGATAGTAAGTTCTAAATATGATTATTCAAAAATTTTTGATAGATTTTTAGATAGTTTAAAGACATTATATCAGAATTACAAGTCTCATGAACTAATTTGAAACCAGATAATCCTAGATTATCACATTTTTTAGGATTTTTTAACAAATCCAGAATTGCATTTGCTAATTCATTAGAGTCATCAGGATTAACTAGAATAGAATTTTCATTATTTGTTAAAGTAAATGGAATTCCATGGGCAGTTGTACTAATTACTGCTTTTTTAAATGCAAATCCTTCTAATGGTGTCAATGGAGACAATTCCCATTTTGAGGGTAAAACAAGAAATTTTGACTGAGAGTATGCACTTAAAACATCTAATCTTGGAGGATTTTTTATCACAATCACCTGTTCAGATAAGTTAAATTTTTTTATTAATTCAAACATTTTAGATTCAAAACCAAAATCTACTCCCATTATTACAATCTTATATTTTTTAAAAATAAGATTATTTTTAATTAAATTAATGGATTCTAAAAGAGTATCAATACCTTTGACTTCATGAAATCTGCCTAAAAATAAAATAAATTCTTCTTTAATTTCATATTTTTTACTAAAATTTACATCAGACAAATTTAATTCATTTAAATCAATTCCATTTTTAATAATTGAAATTTTTGACTCATTACAAAATTCAAGAAAAATTTTTTTTTCATATTCATTTGCAACAATGACATTACTTGCTTGATTAATTATAAATTTAATTAATGGTTTTTGTAATTTTACTAAAAATTTTTTCTTAAATGAACCTTTTTTTAAATCAGGATGAGTAGTTAGTCCTCCCTGATCAGAAATTATCAATGGAATTTTTTTTCTTTTAGATACTAGAGCAGATACAAATGCTTGAAAACTTCGGATTCCCACTGTATGAATTACATCAAAGTTGTCATTCATCATTTGATTATACATTCCAGGATTAAAAAAGAAAAGAAAAGAGGATATCCAAACATGGGTTCTCTTTATGATAAAATTTTCAATTTTTTCTTCTTTAGGTAATTTTTTATTGAATTTAGTAGTATTTGCAAAATCAAGATCAGTAGTATAAATTGTTAAATGGTGTCCTTCATTTGAAAGTTTTTTTGCAACATGAACACAAAGAAACATTATTCCTCCAAATTGAGTTGCAGGTAGTGAGGCAGGGCATGTTAATGCAATTTTCATATTCTAACATTTTTTGTTATTATACTTCTAGTTAAAGTAAACAACGTATTATTATAAAAGATAAAAATTATTAGAAAATCTAACTAATATATGTAAAATTTATGAATAAAAATAAGGATGAATAAAATATCAATTATTTTTCAAATATTAACAAAGTCAATTTTTAAACCAAAATTGGTAAAAAATGTGCTTGAAGAAAGAAGACAAAGTAAAGAAAATGAAGATCATAAGAATCACAAATATATCTATGATTTTGATTCAATTGAAGAATTTTTTAAAAAAATATTTCCGATAGAAGAAGTAAATGAAGTTGAATTAGAAGAATTAGAATTACATGTAGAACAAAATTTAAAAAAATTAAAAAATGAAAAATATCCATCAAAGAAAAAACCTTATCCAACAGATTATTCAATTAATTCAGATTCAAGAAAATTTTTGTATTGTTTATGTAGAATTTTAAAGCCAAAAAATGTTATAGAAACAGGAGTTGCATATGGAATTAGTAGTTCGTATATTTTACAAGCGTTAAAAGATAATAAATTTGGCAAATTATATTCAATAGATTCTATTTTTAGACCATGGCAAACTGAAGAAATGATTGGTAGTATAATTCCCAAAAAATTAAAAAATAATTGGGAATTAATAATTGGAAAATCTGCAGAAAAATTAGAAAGTATTTCAAATGAAGTTAATGATTTAGATATTTTTATTCATGATAGTTCTCATACATATGAAAATATGATGTTTGAATTTAATATGATAATAAAAAAAATAAAAAAAAATGGAGTAAGTATGTTAGATGATATAATAGATAATGATGCATTTTATTATGTTACTAGTGTAAATAATGTGAAAAAATATGTGGTAAAAGTAGAAGGTAATCAAGGATTAGGTATAATTATAAAAAATTAAATTTTTTTAGCATATAGAAATCCAATATCGGAAAATAATTTTTTAGTTTCTATCTTAAAATTTTGTCTCAACAAAATTTCTTTTAATTCGATCAAAAATTCAGGATGTGAATCAGCCATATGATATTCTATTACCAATTTATCAATTTTTTGAAAATATTCTAATGGGAGATTTTTTATAATTTCATATTCTGCACCTTCACAATCAAGTTTCAAAAAATCACAACGTTCAATTTTATTTTTATCAAAAAATTTTTGTAAAGAAATAGAATCAATGATTATACTTTTAGAAGATTTTGAAAACATACTATGACCAGATTCATCATTATTAAGAAATAATTTTATGGGTTCATTAGAATTTGAAATAGCTTGATTAAAAGTTGTAACATAATCTAAATTATTTAATTTAATATTTTCTAATAATAGTTCATAATTTTCAGGGACAGGTTCAAAAGAATAAATTTTACCATTAGTACAAAATTGAGATGCATATATTGTAAATAATCCAATATGTGCACCGACATCTATAACAACATCATTAGGTTTAATTTCAAAATTTTCTTTTTTATATTCTTCAATTAACCAAACATGAGTTAATGCCATTAAATCAGTAGATTGTTTTCGTAATTTCATAATTTTTTTACTACGAGTTTTAAAAAGAATGAAATCATCACGAATAAAATTATAGTAAGAAAGAGGGTAAATAATCCAATTTTCAAACACTAATTTTGCTTTCTTCAGAATCTTGAATTTTTCAGATATACTAGTCAATTAAAGAAAATTTAGTATAGATGTTAATAAATTACGAGAAATTTTTTTAAGGAATCAAAAATTGATGTGTATATGAAAATTATGATTACTGGAGGGGCAGGATTTGTAGGTAGTCACCTTGCAGAATATTTGTTAAAAAAACGTCATAAAATTATCATATGCACAAAAACAAGTGTAAAAAATGTTGATGGCATAAGAAAGAAAATAGAACTTGAAAAAATAGATGTAACAAACTATGAAAAATTAGAAAAATTTATCATTAAAAAGAAACCAGATGTAATTATTCATTTAGCAGGTAATACATCACATTCCAAATCATTTGAATCACCATTTAATGATCTTGATTCAAATACTAAATCTACATTAAACATACTTGAAATCATAAGAAAGGGATTACCAAAATGTAAATTCATTCTAGGTAGTACATTTGTAGTAATTGGTAAACCGAATAAACTTCCAGTTAATGAACAAACACCATGTAATCCAACTACGATGTATGGTGTAAACAGATTATCAAGTGAATATTATACAAAAATTTACAATCAAGTATATGGTTTGAATACTAATATTTTTAGAATTACTAATTCATTTGGACCTAAAGAACAAATAATTCCTAACAAAAACGCAATAAATTATTTAATATATAAAGGATTCAAAGGAGAAAACATTACAATTTACAATAATGGGAAATTTTTTAGAGATTTAATCTATATTTCAGATGTAGTGAGTGCAATAAATAAAATTATGACAAAAGGAAAACAAGGGGAATTGTATTGGATTTCATCTAGTAAAAAAACATGGTTTTATGAAATTGGTAATACACTTGAAAAATTAACTGATGCAAAAACAAAATATGTAAAACCACCAAAGTATACAAAAAAAGTGGATGTTGGGAATTTTGTTGTTAGTAATTTAAAAATGAGATCATTAGGATGGAAACCAAAAATATCACTAAAAGAAGGGATTTCTAATACTCTGAAATATTTTGAAGAAAACAATATGTAAAAAAAATTTAAATTTTTTTCTATTATCAGCCAGACCATCCAGAAGTTGAAGAAAATCCTTCTAATGTTATTTGAAATCCCTGACGTATTACATCTTTATTGATAACTCTTACTCCGTGAGCAGCATTTGGTCCATCATGAAATAATGCCATACTATTATCAAGATTATACGGTTCAAAAATTATTGATGATTCTTCTTCTTCAGTAGCCATATAGGTTCCACCTGGATCACCTTTATTCCAATTTTTAGAAAAATAAATCATTAAAACTAATGTACTGGGACCAACGTTGTGAATATGAGGTAGTTGAAATCCACCTCTTTTATATCCCATAAACATAATTTTTTTCAATTTTACTGGACCAACTCCTGAAAATTTTCTAAAGTTTTCAACAAATTCTGTGGTTTCTGCATATCGCTTAAATTTATTCCAATATTCGCTTAATGATGGATCATCCCCTTCTGAAGAAATTTCAGAAGTAGGAATATTGTTCCAAGTTTTATAATAAATGAATTTAGATAAGTCGGAATTTATGTTCCATGTATCATCAATTTTTGGATATGTTTCATACAATTTTTCATAAAAGTCACGGTTAAAAAATTCTTCAATAAATGCAAATTCAAAGAATTTATTCTGTTTAAATTCATTTGATTTTGCAAATAAATTATCCCAATTAATAATATTAGAAAAACTACTCATACGTCACACCTTATTGATTTTATATAAAATATCTGAATTCATTTTATACAAAATACCTGTCAAAGTCTTTTTGTATTGTTTTTGGATGATTGGAGAAAATATTTTTAATTTTAGTTCTAATTTTAAGTCTGTATCAACAGAAACTATAGTGCCAGATTCAGAGTTTTCAAAAGATAGTATAACTTTTGTTCCTTTAACGGGTCCAGTTATAATTTCCCAAGATAGTTGATTTTCAGATATTTTTTTGTGGATAGTTTGTTGAGTAATTGAAATCTTTAGAGTTTTCAAAAAGAATGTTTCTTCAGTGATCGTTTCACCATTATTTTGCTCAATTATTTCTAAATTTTGAAGTTGTTTTGGCATATACACAGGCAAATTCTTGTAATCAGTAACTAATTTTAGAAATTCATCACTTGATGCAGTTAAATTAATAGAAAATTGTAAGTTTGACATACAAAATATAAAAATATTGAGTATTAGTATGTTTTCTCAATTTTCAATTAAAGAATAAAAAAATATTAGAAAGGATAGAATATTTGATTAATTATTATAGTCTAATCTAAATTTTTAGAAGAGGGTTTTTCTTGAGTAAAAATAAAATCATGTGTTAAAAAAATCTTATTTTATTTTAAAAATTGGTTAAGAGTAAATTTGTGCCTAATATTATTGTTAAAAGAAAGATTTAATTTAAATTATTATATAATAAAGAACTTTTATTTTTTTTAATTGAATCTTACTAAAAGGATCTTATTTTCTACTCTTTGTGCAATTTTATTAGCATCAATTGTTTTTTTGTTAATAATTTGGAATCTGCCAGATTATTTATTTTCAACACATGAGCAGTTTTTTTCACAAGAGCTTAACGGTGAAAATAAAATTTTCATTTTAGGTTCAAGTCATGTACATGCTTTAAACCCAATTTTGATATCAGATGAATTACAAAGAAATGGTAAGCATTTTACTGTATATAATTTAGGAAGTCCTGGTGATGATTTTGAAGAAAGAGAAAGAACTATTGGAATGATTATAGAGAAAGAACCAAAATGTGTATTATATGGTATTGAGCCAAGAGCTTTTGAAACACGTGGAAGGAATTTACAAAGTCCACCAGATGAAATTCTTCCAAGTATTCCAAGCATATCAGAACTGTTTGATTTAATTGAATTTGATAAAAAAGGTGTTTTGAAAAACCCAAAATTTGCATTAATCAGGACAATCAGTAAGCCGATAAACGACATCGATACAATAAAAAATCCATATCCAAATACTCCATTTTTTAAACATGAGGAAAGAATGAGTAAAATCGTTGATTTCAAAGATTTGTACAAGATTGAAAAAGAAGGTATTTCATTAATAGAACCTGCTGAAAAAAATTCAAATTTATTATATTTGAAAAGAATAATAGACAAGCTACAGAAAAATGATATTAAAGTAATTTTATTTCTTACTCCACATTCAAAAGTTTTTCTAGATTATTTTCCTGAAAATGAGAGGGTTGCTTTTCAAGAGATCATAGACAATATTTCTGTGACAAAGGAAATATCAATTTATTCAGAAATGGATAGGTATTCAGAATTAAATGTATGGAATGATCATACTCATTTATCTGTAAATAATAATACAAATTTTTATTCTAAAGATATTGCTAAATTTATCCTTGATGAGATTGAAAAATAATGCTATTTAACACAATAGATTTTTTAATTTTTTTTATTTTGGTTCTTGCATTAGTTGTTGTAATTAAACATAGAAAATTTCAACTTGTGTTTCTGTTAATTGCTAGTTATTTTTTCTTTTATTATACAAGTAATTATTTAATTATTCTTTTGATAGCATCTACTTTACTTGATTTCTACGTAGGTAAAGCAATATGGAATAGTAAAAATATTACAAAAAAGAAAATACTCCTAATAATTAGTCTTGCTGGAAATTTAGGACTATTAGGATTTTTCAAATATGCAGACTTTGCTATTTTGCAATTTAATTATCTAGGGGAACAATTCAATCTAGCAAACGATATACCATTTCTTAATTTGGCCCTTCCAATTGGCATATCATTTTACACATTTCAAACCATTAGTTATACAGTTGATATCTATCGTGGAAAACTCAAACCTAGTGAGTCACTAAAAGAATTTGCTTTATTTGTTGCATTTTTCCCACAACTAGTTGCAGGTCCAATAGTTAGAGCTTCTGAATTTCTCCCACAATTAAGAGAGAAAATGAACAAATTACAAGAAAATAGTATTTTACGATTAATTACTATTGATGGGGTTAATCTCAAAATTGGAATTACATTCATGACAATTGGGTTTTTAAAAAAAATGTTTTTTGCAGATAATATTGCACCGTTAGTAAACGATATTTTCAATAATCCAATTGGTGCCGAGTCATTTACAATAATTTTAGGAGCTATTGCATTTGGTTTTCAAATTTATGGTGATTTTTCTGGATATAGTGATATTGCAATTGGAGCTGCATTAATTCTAGGATTCAAACTGCCGGTTAATTTCAATAAACCATATTTTGCAACATCGCCAGCTGATTTTTGGAGAAGATGGCATATTTCTTTATCATCTTGGCTAAGAGATTATCTTTACATTCCACTTGGAGGTAATAAAAAATCTCATATCAGAACATATGCAAATCTTGCAATAGTAATGTTTCTAGGAGGATTATGGCATGGTGCAGCATGGAATTTTATAATTTGGGGAATGCTGCATGGTGTGTATTTAGCAATTCATAGATTACTAATAAATAAGTTTCCAGTTTTAAGCGAAATACAATTTTTTAAAACAAAAAGTGGAAAGGTTGTTTCGATTTTCATTACACAGTATTTTATTTTCTTAGCATGGATTGCATTTAGAGTTCAGAATTTTGAACATCTAATGTATTCATTACAAAAATACATATTATTAGATTTTCAATACATGCAAACAGTAGAAATCATTACTACACATAAAATATCTATTGTGGTTATGATTTTATTTATATTATTACATTATGTTACATTTAAAAAACATGATTTAAAAACCAAAATTTCTAATCTCTCATTACCATTTTGGATAATTTTTCTATTTTCAGCATCATTAAGTATACTATTATTATATGATGGAAATCCTGAAGATTTCATTTATTTTAAATTTTAACTGTATTCTTTAAAGCAGAATACTCCATTATTGTAAATTCAAATAGCATTCAATTTCTAATTTATTTTCTATCTGCACATATCTAAAAAATGATCTTGTGTTAAAATTAACACAATATTTTTATTTAATATAATATATATTTCTAAGAACTTTAATGTTCATTTTCAATATGACCATCAGGTCTACCAGAATCATCTTGTAATCTTACTACATCATCAAGTTCTATAGTTGAAGCTTCAATCATGATTAAATCTTCTATAGATTCTACACGATGAATACATCCAGGTTTAATATGAATTATGGTACCAGGGACAATTTCTATTGTGGATACATTATTAATAATTTTGTTAATTTCTTCATTGGTATACCCTCCATTTTCATATTTTTTAATATCGATAATTGTTTTTGAATAATGAAAAATACCCTTTCCTTTAATAAAATATTCTGTTTCTTCTTTTTGTTTGTGAAATTGTAAACTTGTTTTATGTGGCGCTCTAAAAAAAATCTCTTTTAAAGCATATTTGAATTCAGGAAAACCATCTGCCAACCATTTTTCTGAACCCCAAGGCTTTTTTACTATTTTAACATCTTCATTTCTTAAAAAAGTGATTTTAGGATCCATTTGACTAAAATCTATTTAAATTATATTTTTTATATATCTTCTAATTCTGTTGAGAGAAGCATTAAACCAAATGAAATCAAAATTTTATCATATGGCGGGTTATGTAATGGAGCCATATTCAAATAGCTTAAAGCGTTAATAATCTTGATTTTTTTCATGTCCAAATTTTGATTTTTTACAAAATTTTCAAAAATTGGAATGTATAAATCATATGAAATTCTTCTAGCAAAATCAAAGAAAACATCATTTTTTTCTAGAACATGGTGAAAAAGCCCTTGTTTGATACAATCATAGTTTAGTAAAATTCCACCATAAATTTTGGCCAGATCATAATAAATATCTCCAAATTCTAGTTCTCCTGCAAAATCCTGTCTCCAATCAATTAGTAAAAACTTTTTTTGGGAGTCATCATAAAGAACATTATCAAAATTTAGATCTCCATGAATAAATGTGGGTTTTCCATCACACAGTCTTTCCCAAGGAATTTTTTTTAAAATAGTATCTAGATCAAGTAATTCAACGCCATTTACAAATTTTGGAAAAAGATAATTTGGATTTTTTTCTTTAAATAATTTAATTCTTTTGAGTGTTTTTGAATAATAAAAATCATGACATAAATTTTTCATTTTATCTGAATGAACTTCAGTATCACTCCAAAGATATTCATTTAACCAATTTAAAAAATTATTAAAAATTTTAGGTGTAGATGATTCATACAATATTTTACCAGTTGCGTATTGGTATGAGTAAAAATTTTCTCCATGTCTAGAAATTTTAGGAAAAACGTGTGGTTTTAAATTTGCTTTTTTTATTCTATTGTCTACAATTTTTTTATCAGCAAAAAATTTAATCACTTTGTTATTTACAAAATATATGGCTTCATCGATTTTTGAAAAATCATATTTATTTTCTTTTTTCTTTTCGGTATAATATTTTTCTGCATCGCCTAAATCAATCCAATTAACCTCTACAGCTAATAATCCAGAACTATCAATTAATCCATTTAAGCCATTAGAAATTTGATGTTCTCCAGCAATTACAGTAGGATTTGAAAGATTTTTCCAAAAATCTTTGTAATCGTAAACATATACCAGTCCCGACCAAGCAAGAAAATTTTCATTACATTTTTCTTTATCTTTGATGGATGTCACTATTCCATCTTTAACTAAAAAATTACAATAATTAACAGATAGATTTGGATCTACTTGTTTTGTTCCTACCCAATTTCCTTTAGGTGTACTTTTTAGATCTCCATATAGGAGAGCATCACATGGAATATAGAAAAAAGGTTCTTGTAATTCATTTTTACAACATAATAGAGAATATCCAGGACCACTTCCAGGACCATCAATATTATCAACATGAACAAATGTAATTTTTTTTTCTGAATGAGCAGTAGTAAGATAATCAATTACCTGTTGAGATTTATGCCCAACAGATACTACAAATTCAGAATCAGTTGGGAAAAAATCAATAATGTGACTAATCACAGCTTTATTTTTAATTGGTAATAATGCTTTATTGAGATTATTGTCAACTTGACCCATTCTAGTACCTTTTCCAGCAGCAAGAATAATGACTTTCACATATCAATTAAATAAAGTACTTCAAATAAATTAATCTGTTAAAAAAAATCCAATTATTATATTAACAAGTAAAAATCCAATTACATAATGAAAAAGAAAATGATTACTAAACCAAAAGTATTCATCTTAGATGTTGATGGGGTTATGACTACAGGTCATCTTTTATATTCTGAAAATGGCAAAACAATGAAAGTTTTTGGACCAGATGATCATGATGGACTTTCATTATTAAAAAAATTTATTAAAATCAGATTCATTACAGGAGATAAAACAGGATTTAAAATTTCAAAAAGACGGATAGTTAAAGATATGAAATTTCCTTTAGATTTAGTAAGTACAATTAAACGTGTAGAATGGATTTCTGAACAATATTCGTTAAAAGATGTAATTTACATGGGAGATGGGATTTTTGATCATTATGTCTTGAAAAAAATGGGATATGCTATTTCAACAGCAAATGGAGATCAATTAGCAAAAAAAACTGCAAATTATGTAACAAAACGTAACGGTGGAGATAGAGCAGTTGCTGAAGCGTGTTTACATATTCTAAAAAAGTTCTTTGAACCATATGAT
>Ga0114996_10008243_pt1 | contig 11636 bp, 6 predicted proteins | sample ArcticOcean_MG_C_4_FD_87039 | JGI IMG/M metagenome (GOLD analysis project Ga0114996, IMG submission 87039) | Marine microbial communities from western Arctic Ocean - ArcticOcean_MG_CB4_134 | ecosystem: Environmental > Aquatic > Marine > Oceanic | place: Arctic Ocean: Canada Basin | collected... | reverse complement strand
TAATACGTGTCGCCGACGCGCTTGCGCCACAACATCCGCCCGTTGAAGGCGTCGCGGCAGGTCAGGTACTGATCAGTTCCGTACTTCGAGGTCCAGCCATCGCCCAGGTTCTCGACCACCGCGGTCGAGAAAGTAAAGCATCGCCCATCGTCGACGACCAATGCCCTTGTGGAGGAATAACGGTTGGCGGCTCGCACGGGATTATCAAAGTTCATCGGCAGTCCCGCGTTCCATTTGAACCCCAGCGGTAGGTCAAACACCTTGTCCGTCGAGGTGGGAATCCCATCGGCACGGTGATAGCGATGCGTCCAGGTGTCCATCTTTTTCTGTGGCGGCGCCGCGGCGACTTCGGCGACTTTGCCACCGTTGCAGACGACGATCTTGCCGCTGGGGACAACACACCGATGTGCCTCGGCCATCTTGAACCCGGCCGCTTTGGCTTTGCCGAGATCCATGATCACCAGGGTGTTGACCAGATAGTCGCGATACGGCAGCGTGGCGACGCCCAGTTCTTCGACGCTCACGCAGCCTTTCGCATCGGCGGCGGCGATCGCCTTGTTCACGGCTTTTCGTTCTGCCGGACTGCTGGCGATCACATGCACCAGCACGTTGCCGCTCTTGCCCAAACCGACTGCAACGTCGGGCGTGGCTGCTTGTCCACTGCCAATGACAACGATCAACCCGCTCTTGCTGTCGACGGAATCAACGACGGTTGCGGCCAAAACGGGTCCGGCTGCGAAAATCGCCAGACAAGCTAGCGAGAGGGAAACATGGCGGTAGCTATGGCGAACAGAACAGGTCATCGGGAAGCACTCCTGTGAGGGTGTGATTTAAGGCAAGTTGTCGGGCACTTAGTGCCAAGTCAGACGTGGTTTGATCAATTCGTGGGGCAGGTTTGTAACCTGCCTATGGCAGGATGAAATCCTGCCCCACGCATCAGTCTAACAGAATCGGGAAGCGTATAGCGAGAGGCCGGGCGGCAATGTTTTATGGATTGCTCACCTGTCGCACTTGAGCAGCAGAGCCGGGGATGTCGATCAACTCTACCTGTAGCGGAGATGTGCGTTTGCCATGGTCCACGATAATCGTCACGGTGTGCTGGCCCTTGGCAAGATCGAGCTTCCACGAGTCCGACGCCTTCGTCGCGGTACCGTCGAGCCAGACCGTGAGCCCGGTCAGGTCGTTCATCCGCAATTCCAATTCGCCGGCCTTTGCGACGCCGAGGCGAAATCGTACGATCGAACCGGGAACCTTGCCCGACAGGTTTAGCTTCGGCAGATCGGCCGGCGGCAATTTGCCGGAGACCTGGCTATAGGCACTGCGCCAAGTAACCGACTCCGGCTGCTTTGCGATATCGGCAACGCTCCCTATTTTGGCACCCGCAGAGTCGACCGCCTGCCAATGCCGGATCCAGCGACGATTGCTGACCGAGTAAGGTCCGATCTTTCCCAGGCTCGAGAGAAACCGAACAAGGTCGACCAGTTCCGGTCGCGTGAGCCCCGCAGTGAGTCCCCGCGGCATGAGACTTCCGCCATTGGCTTGCTCGTCGATATCAGCCAGCGGGATCCGCAGATCGCGCCCTTCGGCGTCGCGCAACAGCAGGTCCTTTTGGCTCTGCCCCACTTTCACGCCGGTCCACACCTGGCCGCTCTTGGTCACGACGACCAGCGAGTGATAGTTTTCTTTGATCTTCTTGTTCGGCTCGATAATCGAGTCGATAAGATAGTCGACCGGCGCGCTGGCCCCGATACTGACCAGATCGGGTCCGACGCGACCGCCGGCACCGGCAATCGCATGGCACTTGATGCAGGCCATGTTATGGCGACGATACACCGCCTCGCCACGGGCCGGATCGCCCTTGGTGTTCACCTCGGCGACCAATTTGGCAAGTTCGTCGGGCGTGAGCGGCTTGGCCTGTGCGCCGAGTCCGCCCGCCTTTTGCAGCGCGGCGACCAGTTGCGTGTGGGGCTGCGCGGTGCTCTGCACGGTGCGAATCGCCAGCCGCGCCACGTCCGCCTTGATCGCCTTGTCGGCGACCGCTTTGGCCAGCGCATCGGGGCCCTGTTTGGAGGTCAAAAACGCCTCGCATAATATCCGCGGGTCGGCCTCTGGGGGAAGCTGACCAAGGACGCGCGCAGCATGACTCGCGGCGGCGGCCTGATTTATTCTGGCCAATGAGATCACCGCCTGAATCTGTACCTTGGCCGGCTGTTTGGCGTCGGTGAGCGACTCGAGCGTCTTGCTGCTCGCAGGCGTACCGAGCCCGGCGAGTCCGGCGATTGCGGCGCTGCGTAGCCGTAGCGATTGGTCCGCGGCCAGGGCGATTTTCGACAGCGCCTCGCGCTGTGATTCAACTTTCCAAGTGCCGGCCAGACGGGCTGCCGCTTCGCGAACTGCCGCCGATTCGCTGCTCAGCAGCTTCGCGATTCGCTGCGTGTCGCCGGTGGGGATCAGTTTGCGCTGGGCGGCTGACTTCTCTAGTAGCGACAACAGACGTGCGTGGTTGGCCGGATTCTTCGGCGCGGCGGCAACGATCTTTTCGAACACGTACGACAAGTGCTTCTGGGTCCCCAAACGACTCACCGCCGAGTAGACCCGATCTCGGGCTGCCGCCGGCAGTTGATCGGCTTCGATCAGCTTCAGCAGCGGATCGATGGCACGGGCGTTGTTGAGATGCTCGAGCAGGAACAGCAGATGTGCGTAGTTCTGCGGTCCGGAGGTCAATTGCTGACGGCCACGCTCGCCGAGCAGCGCGATCCGCAGCGCGTGATCGATGAACCGGTCGATCGGTTTGTTGAGTACCACGAGACACATCTGATGCGCCTCGGGCGTGCCGACCGTGTTGAGCGAACAGACCGCCTCGAGCCGCACCCGCGGATGCTCATCGGCCACGGCGGCGGCCAACAGTGACATGCCGCCGACAATGCGATCGTTCCAGTGCGAAACGACACGCACACCTGCGGCGCGGGCGCGATAATCGGGCGATTCGCAAACGGCCCGCAATAGCGGCGCGTTGACTTGATCGATCGCCTGATACGTCCAAAGGGCCTCGAGCCGAAGATGCTCGAACTCGGAGTCTTTGGGGTCCAGCGCCGCAACCCATTTGGCCAGTTCCGGCGCAACGGCCTTGGCGCCGCGCTCGGCCAACAGCCGTTTGGCATGCGTGCGAGAGAGCTGTTCGGGCAGTTTGAGCGCGGCGAGCAGTTCTGCAACCGGCGCCCCGACAAGCTTGGGCGGTTTCACCAGCGGCCGGCCTTTGGCCGTAATTCGCCAGATCCGCCCATGGGCATGATCACGACGAGAATCGCGGAAATCGACCTCGCCGTGCTGAATGATTGGGTTGTACCAATCGGCGATATAGATCGCGCCGTCGGGACCCATCTTGATATCGATCGGCCGGAACGCCAGATGCGACGACTTGATCAGGTCCTCGACGCGACGCGAGACATAGCCGCTGCCGCTGGGCGAGATGTTGAAGCTGCAAGTGCGATGGCCGCGAAAGTCATTGGTGATCAGCCGCCCGCGCCAAGCTTCAGGTACATGCCGGCCGGAGAGAACCTCTAAGCCACAGTCCTTGGGCTGCCCCGGGTTGAGTCCGCGGATGGTCGCCTTGGCACCTTCTGCGGTCGCAAACGTCGCACCGGGAAACGTGAAGTTGATCCCGTCACCGCCGGCACCATCGGTCGCAAATGCGGTCCCCCAGCGATTCCAATGTCGTCCCCAAGGATTCACCAAGCCGCGCATCACGATGGCCAGCTTCATCGAGCGAGGATCTAACTGCCAAGTGCCGCTGCCACCCAGACGCCTGACTCCCCAGGGGGTTTCGAGATGGCTGTGGATATAGATTGACTGGTTGAAGTAGAGCAGCCCTTCGGGTCCCCAGCGCAGAGTATGCAGAATGTGGTGTGTGTCTTCGGTGCCGAATCCGCTGAGCACCACCCGTTGTTGATCGGCCCGACCGTCGCCGTCGGTGTCTTTCATATGCAGTAGCTCAGTCGAAGCGCCGATATACGCGCCGCCGTCGCCGGGGACTACCGTGGTGGGGATCAACAGACCGTCGGCAAAGACGGTCCGCTTGTCGGCTTTTCCGTCGCCGGTCGTGTCGACCAGGATCACGATCTTGTCGTTCGCCTTTTGGCCCGGCTTGATCTGTGGATAGACGCTGCTGCTGGCGACCCAAAGCCGACCTTGGGCGTCCCAGTTCATCTGAATCGGCTTAGCGATCATCGGATCGGCCGCAAACAGATTGATCTCGAACCCCTCGGCGACCTGAAGTGTTTTGATTTGCGCGGCGGGATCCGGTTTGGGGATGCGACTCTTTGGCAGACCGCGTTGGGCCATGGCGGGAGTGCAGAGTGCCGCGGTGAGCAGGAGCGTGGCGACAAGGTGTTGGTGGGGTAATCGATAGTGCATCATGCACCTCCTTTCTTGGCGAGCAATTCGGCGATCTGTTTTTCCATCTTCTCGACCAGCGGGTCGAACTGGGGCATTTCGACCGCGTTGCGGCCTTGTTCGCGGCGACGATGGCCGAATATATAGGTCTCGTTCTGTGGTCGCCAGCGATAGAAGTAGAGCTGGTTCTTGGCGACGATCGCCTCTCGCAGCGCGTCACTGCCGGTGAGCGAAACCTTGCCGAGTCCCAGTTCGGCCAGCACGGTCTTGGCCAACTGTTGATAACCGTTCGCATCCAGATGCAATCCGTTGTAAGTCAGCGGTTTGTCGGTCGAGCGAAGCTTGGTGAAAAGATCGACAAATGTGTGCTTGCGGTCGGCGGCCAGTTTTCCGATCGCCTTGCTGTAGATTTCCAGGTTCTTGTTATGCGCTGTCGGATTCGGTAGCGGCGGCGGAAGTGTCTCCTGATAGATCGGCGAGAGCAGGACGATTCTCGCACCGGTCTTTTCGAGATGGCCGAGCAGATGCCGGTAGTTGGTCAAGAACCACTCAAGTTTTTCCGGTCCCCGGCGTGCTTCGTTGCCGCCGTAGGCGAGAAAGATCACGGTCGGTTTCAGTCGCTTGACATGCCCGGTGAGTCGCCGATAGCCGTCGCCCTTCTTGTCGAAGTAGTCGCGCGATCGGGCCCTGACGTTGTCGCCTGCCCAACCGAGATTGCGAAACACGATCCTTCTCTCAGGCCAGCGCCGGCTGAGCGCCGCTTCGAGATAGCCGTACTTGCCGGCTCGCTCGATGAGTGTGTTGCCAATAAAGAGGACACGGTCGCCGTCTTTCAATTCAAATGATTCCGCCGCGCGGGCGTCAGAGCCAATCAGATGAACCGAGACGCAGGCGGCGACCAGACAGCCCAACAGGCGAAGGGACATGGGGGGGCAATGCATCGGATCTGCTCCGTGGGTGGGAAATCGTAAGAGGCAGCGATGGTGCTGGCTCGAAGGTGCTGGCTACGAGTGTAAGGTTTGTCGCGAGCGCGTGCAAACACCGCAGAATTTATCGCTAACAATCCCCATTTGGCCTCCGTGCCTGCACGGAGGGATACCCCGGCACCACGCACCGAGTCCCCGCCACCCATCGGCTAGTGGCAACCGGTCAGTCGGCTTGTTATCATCGTAGCGTCCTGCCAAGGATTTCCCTCCCACGATTCTTCCCGCAAAGAGGTCACTGATGAAACTCACCACCGCTCGAATTGCCGCTGTGCTTTGTGCCGCCTTCGTTGTTTCGCTGACGCTGTCCGCTTCGGCAGAGGACAAGGCGAAGAAAGCGTCAGGACCTGGTGCGGCGCTAGACGGCTTTCGTTGGGCATTCCCTTGCAAGGGCAAGATGCCAGCGAAACCCCGCAACGGCGCCGGTTGTGCCTCGGCACTTGTTAAGGGCGACCCGTTCAAGACCGACAACTTCACCAAGACGATCAAGTTCGGTGGCGACAAAGGCAAGACGTACAAAGTCACGCTCCGCTTCCGCGGCGTCGTCGAGCCGATGATGTACAAAGATGGCAAGATGGACGGTGAGCACTTCTATATCGGCGGCAAGCCGAACAACGGGACGTACAACATCTACAAGATTGAGGTCTCTTCGCCCAAGTCGCACTACTTCCTGAATCGCCAAGATCGGGTCGGCCACAAGATCTTTACGATCGACTACACCAAGACGATCGAGATCGAAGGCGGCGCCGAGTTGACCCTCTCGGGCGACGGCCAGAATGGCAAGTTGATCTCGAACTTCAAGAAGCTGACGATTCCCGGCGTCGAGGAGAAACCGTTCCACGGACAGTTTGTTCAGGTGAACGTGGTGGAAGTAAAATAGGGCGTCGCTTCTACCCCAATTGATTGCACGCAAGAATCGAGACAAGGAGGTGGATGTCGTCGTTTCGACATCCACGTCGTGTATTTCCGTGCGGGTGCGTCGGATGCTGAAGGTGTAAGATAGATGGGATCACGGATCGCGAGATCTGTAAAGTCAGAAATCTCGCAGTTAGAGGCTGAGCGCCGGTTGGCCGTCGTCATCGAGGCCTTGCTCAGCAGTTTTTTCGTCGACGGCGATGACATCTTCGGTTGACGACGGCGACAAACTATCCTTGGAGGCCAGAGCCCATTGGGACTCGGCGATCTAGCGCTTGGCCAGAGTGCGACTGATCGTGGTGGCGCAAGGAAGAGCGTTACGCCTGGAGCCCAACGGTTCGGCAAACACATCGTCATGGGCCTCGGCCCGACGGACGAGCATTTTCGTTTCACGAACTCCGAGCGGTAACAGCACCTCCATGCTCGATCACGGATGCACGACTCCACAGCGACAGCATGGGTCTTCAAGCCGGGATAACGCATTGAGGTATGCAAAGCGTGACTCCGTTGCGAGAAAAGATGCCCCCTTTGCCTTCCGACTACTTGACGCCAAGTACCAACATTTGCGAAAAAAGACTTTGCAGGTTTCCTGTCGTCAGACGGCCGAGGATTTGACGAGGCTATTTTGTCGGTTTATACTCGGCTCAACATTGGCGTTCTTGGTCTCGCGAACTGGAATGCCCATCCGTCAACGATGAACCGATAGGAGATTGATGTGATTGAGCCGAAATGCCCGCTTGACGGGGGCAATCTTGTTGAATCTGAGGGAAGCAGTTCCTGTGAATCGTGCGGGGCTTCATTCCCAATGATTGAGATCGCCGAGGGAAGGAAGGGTGCCGATTTTCGATGCCTCGATATTCCGCAGGACGTCACAATGACGTTCGCCATTCCGCAGGAACCATTGACCTCGGTCACGGTGGACAAGTTTGGAATAGCGACCGAGATTGATTTTCCGCATATGCCGCGTGAGAAAATCCGAAAGCTCTACGGCACCAAGATGCAAAAGGAGGTCCACTATTATATTGACGCCCTACTGAAAAATGTGGGATCAGACGCAACGATTTTGGACCTGGGATGTGGGAACGGCGGAAATAAGAGATATCTCGAATCGATTGGATTTCACAATATCATTTCCGTGGACTTCATGGCGCCGGGCGCCGAATTTCTCGTCGATGTGCATCGCTTGCCTTTTGCTTCTGAATCTTTTGATCTGATTTTGACGACCGCGACGCTCGAACATTTCTATAACCCCTTTATTGCGTTCAAAGAAATGAACCGAGTACTAAGAACCGGTGGCATGCTAATCGCGAGCGGCAGTTTTTGGGAGTCGTGGCACGGAAATTCGTGCTTCCATTTCACCCCTGGCGGTATCGACCTGTTGTGTCGCTCGACGGATCTCAAGCTTTCGGACCTGTGGTCTGGCTGGGGGTTCATTCCCAGCATATCTTCTCACGCATTCGGGTTAGCAAGACTGAAGAGATTCACGTATTTTCTTCAGAGAATCTTTGATTTTGGTTATTCCCTGAGATACAGCCGCGAGGCCGCAAAAAAACACCGGTTCAAGACCAGCGGATCATTTGGGTTGTTTGCCGTCAAGACAAAGGGCACTTTACCGCCTTAATTCGTGCAAAGTCTCGATCTGTTTGGCTACGAAGTTTCTCAGGTTATTATTGAGGCGCATTCGATCCGTGTTGGATGCGGCTTACGAAGCAGCCTGTTCTGTCATGCTATTTTGCGGGAGTCTATCGAGAGGGCGCGTACCTCCACACTTTCATCCAGGAGGGATTACGGGCGGTCGTTGGCTTCCTACGTTTACGAACGCCGTCCCCAATTTCTGCCGCGGCATCGTGCGCGTCCTCGGAAACACACCTGACGTTTGACATCGGCCTTCACTTCTTTCTATGATCGTGCGAATCACGCGCTCGCTTTCGAGCAGTTCCCTATCACTCGTGTTCGGTCCTCGTTTCCTAAGGATTCCCTGTATGTTTCGCGGTTTGAACTTGCTCTTTGTCTTCGCCTTTTGCCTTTTCCCTACGCCGCGAGATACCAACGCCGCCGAAAAGCGCCCCAACATCGTGTGGATCTTTACCGACGACCATACTTGTCAAGCAATCGGCGCGTATGGAGGACCACTCTCGACGCTCAATCCGACACCGAACATCGATCGGATTGCCAAAGACGGGATGCGGTTCGATCGATGCTACGTAGGCAACTCAATCTGTGCTCCCAGTCGGGCCACGCTACTGACCGGCAAGCATAGCCATCTCAACGGCAAGTTGGACAACCGTGGTGGGTTTAATCAGAACCAGCAGACTTTTCCCAAGCTGCTGCAAAAAGCCGGCTATCAAACCGTGATGATCGGCAAGATCCATCTGCCGGGAAAAATGCAGGGCTTTGATTATTGGGAAGTGCTTCCCGGGCAGGGTTCGTACTATCAACCGACCTTCATCACCGAAACGGGTCGCACGCAATACAAGGGCTATGTGTCGGACGTCGTGACCGATCGATCACTCGAGTGGCTCAAGCAGTCGCGTAAAGACGACAAGCCGTTCATGTTGATGGTCCACCACAAGGCGACTCATCGCACGTGGTGTCCCGCGCCGCGGCATGTGGGGCTGTTTGACGGCACGACGATTCCCGAGCCTGACAGTCTGTTCGACGACTACTCGGGCCGAGGCATCGCCGCACACAAGCAGGATATGACGATCGCGAAGACGATGCGTCTGTCCACCGACCTGAAGGTCAAGACGCGCGCCCAGCGCGAGGCCAAGATCAAAGCCTATGCCAAACGCAAAGGTCTGCCGCGCGGCGAGTCGGGCGCTTATTACCGCATGACCCCAGAACATCGCAAGATCTGGGACGCCGCCTATGATCCCCGCAACGACAAGTTCCTCGCGGCTAATCTCACCGGCAAAGATCTCGTGCGGTGGAAATATCAGCGCTACATCAAGGACTATCTCCGTAGCGCCAAAGCCGTCGACGAGGGCATCGGTCGGATTCTTGACTACCTCGATGCGTCGGGGCTAAGCAAGAATACGATCGTTATGTACTGCTCTGATCAAGGTTTCTATCTCGGCGAACATGGCTGGTTCGACAAGCGGTTTATGTACGAAGAGTCGTTTCGCACGCCGCTCATCGTTCGCTGGCCCGGCGTGACCAAGGCGGGCAGCGTCAATAACGATCTGGTGCAGAACATCGATTTTGCCGAGACCTTCCTCGACCTCGCCAAAGCGCCGATTCCGGACGACATGCAGGGCAAAAGCCTTGTGCCGCTGCTCAGGCACAAAACGCCGCAGGACTGGCGAACGAGCCTGTACTATCACTATTACGAGTACCCGGCGGTTCACAGCGTCCGACGCCACGAAGGAGTCGCCGAGAAACAGCACAAGCTGATCCGCTTCTATGGCCGCGACGTGCCCGGCAAGGAAGAGTGGGAACTCTATGACCTGAAGACCGATCCGCACGAGATGAAAAACGAGGTTGCCAACCCCAAGTACACGGCCAAAGTGACACAGCTCAAAGCGGAGTTACAACGACTACGCAAGCACTACAAAGTCCCCGACAATCACCAGTAGTCGCCTCGCCAATTTAGCCGACGGGGCCCTGGCTGCGGACAATCGTTGGCTGTCCATCAGCGAAAAAAATCAACCCAACGCACGGTGATCTCCTCAGGGTTGCCCCTGAGCGACTCCTTCGGCAGCGTGATTTCAAAGTGCAGAGCCAGCCCCGTCAGCGATCGACCGTCGTAATTTGATGCGGGCGAAATCGGCTGTTTATTCCCTAAGTCCTTATATAAAATCCAGTTACGTCACGAGATGTGGTCATACTGCATCCAAGATCCCCCCCAAACGAATGATGAAGTGGAAAAAATATCAAAAAAATTCGGTTCAAAGGGTTGATCGAGTTTTTCCGGTTGTTACGATTGAGGGCTGGCGCTGGTGCTCTTTCATGTAGAGCGGCGGCGGAAACGGATGGCGCCACGGCGTCGTCACTCGACTTTTAGAACTTCGCGATCAAGGCAACGCTACTGACCGTCATGCAGCAATCATTCGCCAGCTTGATACGAGAAGAGGTGCTAGGTCTCTCCTGCTCCGCCACGCAATCGCGTGGTTGAAGCGCGAGGTTCCTAGTACCTTTTTTTATTGAATGAGATCGCTCACAAGTAAGCCGCAGTTACACAAGGAGAAAGTCAATGAACCTCGAAAAAAGCAGAACACCAGCATCGCTGGTGATCTTTCCTAATCGCAATTTCGTGGACTCCAACAGACCCGACGCAAACCGCGGCATCAGGTGCCGTTTGGTCGTTGCGCTGGCGCTGGGATTCGCGTTTCTGGTTTCGCTCTCATCGACCCAAGCAGCGTCAATGGTGGCCAGCGGGGCGAACAACGTTGTGGTTTCCATCTACGACGAGCTGCCTAACGGAATGCTCATTCCCCTGCTAAATTCCTCGAGCCCGGTTAATCCGCCGTTACAGTCCAACGGCAACGGTCTTGAGTTCAATCTCATCGATGTCGTACCTGGCGGAATGAACCCGCTTGCTTTGGGAGGGTTTCAAGCTGCGGCAAACTACTGGTCCAGCCAGTTCGTCGACGATATTACGGTGAACATCGAGATTGGATTCTCGGCGTTGGACCCGGGAGTTCTTGGTCAGGCGGGCTCTTCGGATGGGACGCTTAGCTACACTGGCTTCCGTAACGCCATCATCGCGGACGCCACCACGGCGGACGATGCCGTCGCTGCCGCAAACTTACCCGGCGGTCCATCGCTTGACATCTATCTCAACCGGACCTCCAATAGCCCGAACGGTTCTGGAAGTCCCACGCCTTTTGTTGACAACGATGGCGATATCAACAACACCACGATTCGAATGAGCACCGCCAATGCCAAGGCGCTCGGTGTGCTTGCGCATAATGATCCCGGCTTGGATGCAGCGATCACGTTCAGCACCCTTTTTACGTGGGATTTTGATCCTAACAATGGCATCGACGCACTCAAGCAGGATTTCGTGGGCGTCGCCATTCATGAAATCGGACATGCCATGGGATTCACCAGTGGTGTTGACATCCTGGACATCAACAGTCCAGGGACGGGGGGCCCATTTCCCGACGATGCGTTTATCTATGTAAAATCACTCGACGTGTTCCGCATGTCCGACGATAGCGAAACGGCTGGTGCAGATATCGATTGGACGGCGGATACCCGGGACAAGTATTTTTCGATCGACGGAGGCACGACGAACTTAACGCCGGGCCTTGGTGGCGGATTTTCGACAGGCAAGACCCATGGCGATGGTCAGCAGGCTAGCCACTGGAAGGACAACAAGTCGCTCGGCATCATGGATCCCAC
>Ga0114996_10008242_pt1 | contig 11638 bp, 8 predicted proteins | sample ArcticOcean_MG_C_4_FD_87039 | JGI IMG/M metagenome (GOLD analysis project Ga0114996, IMG submission 87039) | Marine microbial communities from western Arctic Ocean - ArcticOcean_MG_CB4_134 | ecosystem: Environmental > Aquatic > Marine > Oceanic | place: Arctic Ocean: Canada Basin | collected... | reverse complement strand
CGTTCCCTTGCACCGGGTAACAGTGAATCCCGTCGAGTCGGTCGAGCACAAATTCGCCGTTTGAATAGATGCTCCGCCAACGGGGTGTCGGCACCCCGGAAAAACAGCTTTTTCTTGCAAACCTTCGGCACACCTGAGGCAATCCCAATCCGTTCTCTGGAGAGTGGACTGGGTAGTTTCACCTACCCCGCAGCGAGCCTCTAGGGTCACCGAATGATCCCTATGGAATGTTGCCCGCGATTCAGCTAAGTGACTCCACCCACTAAAGATGCGCCAATGTGGATGCAGTACGTGCGGGACATGCATCAACAGGGAAAATAACCCTGTGCCACTGACCCCCACGACGAGAGAAGCTTGGGGTTATGAGCATCTTTACATTTAGAACGAAAGCGGGTGGTCGCTCTAGCGGTCGCGGCTTTGGTTTATCGCTGGGTCCACCCACCCGGCGGTTCGCCAAAGCAGTGGCACGTTATGCAGCACCACTGGGCCTAGTTGTACTTGCAGTTAGTACTGCATGTGCACCTGTTGCCCGCACCGCACACGTTGCGAGTGTGACGCCATACCAACCCGACGAGAAGAGCCACTCGAAATTCACTATCAACACTGGCGGGAATTCGTTTAATGCGGACACCAACATGTCAGCAAAGTTGGAAGTGCTTTCCGAAGGGCAAAAGCTCGCGGTTGAAACACACAATTACTCGAACGACGAGGTTAGCGCTGTATCAGACTTCAATGTCTCCACCGACAGCGGCAACCACGTTCCAGAGGCAGGTATGCGGACAGAAGTACTGGCGTCTATTGCGTCGGGACTTGGTCTTATGCCTGAGCAGCCCGACGATGGATTACTCCTAGCGTCGGCCGGCAACCTATTTGGAGATTCTGGTTCGGGTAATGGCACAGAAAGTCCTGCAGCGTCATCTGCGGGCATTTCGTCTGGAGCATTCGCTCAGGGCGGATCGAACGCTCAGGGTAGCGCTGACACCGGTAGTTCCTCTTCAGGATCTGCACCGATCGGTCAGGGTTCATCGAGCAGTTCGTCATCTTCAGCTGGTACCTCGGGTAGTAGTTCGTCATCAGGCGGCAACGCCAGTGGCGGTTCCGAACCCGATCCGACACCGCCTGAAATCTTCGAATTCGAAGATGAAGACGATGTAGTTGTAGAAAACGAACCTGAAGTAGTTGTTGAGCCTGAGCAGGACGAAGAGCCTGAAGTGGTTGACGATGTTGAGGATGAACCTCTCGTCGTAGCCTTCTTCTCGCCCCCTTCTGACGATTCGGGTAGCGACGGCAACTCGGGATCTGGAAACTCGAATTCCTCTGGCAACAGCGGACAGTCGAGTCAGTCCACTTCCTCATCTTCATCTGATTCTGGTGAATCGGGTGATTCTGGCGATGACGGTGGAACATCTGAACCTGCTCCGGCTCCTGGTAATTCAGGTAGCTCGAACGCAGGCGGTAACGGCAAATCATCGAACGACGATGTTGTGACTCCGGTAACGGAAGTTGAAGCACCGTTTGTTGCTGATCCCGAAGTCGCAGATGAACCAGCTGATGAGCCGGAAGACGACTCAGCTCCTGGCAACTCGGGTAACTCGAATGCCAAGGAAAACGGTAATGGCAATGGCAAGGGCAATTCATCTAACGACGACGTAGAAATTGTCGTAACGATAGTGGAAACACCAGTCGATGATGAGCCTGAAGTTCTGGACGAACCGATTATCGAGGACGAACCTGAAATAGATCAGGAAGAACTCGATAGGGCTGCTGAAGAAGCTGAGAAAGCCGCTGAAGAAGCTGCCAAAACTGCTGAGAAGGCTGCCGGGGACGCCGAGAAGGCTGCTAGGGACGCTGAGAAGGCAAATGCTGAAGCTGCTGAACAGGCTGCCATTGATGCCGCTGCTGCTCTAGCTGCTGCCGAACAGGCCGCCGCTGATGAAGCCGCTGCCGAGAAGGCTGCTGAAGAAGCTGAAGAGGCTGCGAAAGCTGCCGCCGATGCTGAGAAAGCCGCTGAGAAAGCTGCCGAGAAGGCTGCCGAAGAAGCTGAAGAGGCTGCGAAAGCTGCCGCCGATGCTGAGAAAGCCGCTGAGAAAGCTGATGAAGAAGTCTCTGGCAATTCGGGTAACTCGAATTCCGGTGGTAACGGAAATGGCAACGACAACAGCAACGGAAAGTCGAAAAACAAGTAAGTAATTTGGTCGGCATCAGCGGAAACGCTGGTGCCGACCAGTTACATCTAATTTGATATGCAACTAGAAGCCACACGAACGAGGACCGCAGCCCAGACAGCTGGGCTGTTTGGCATGGGCAAGTTCAGGCTTACGGCTTTGTTCTTGATAATTGCCGGGTTTACGTTTCTTGGTGTCGCAGTTGCAATCAACTTCTCAACTTCCAAATCGGAAGAAAATCGGGTCGTTGAGTTCGCAACGGAGCGTTCAGTCAAGCAAGCGATGGGCGTGGCCGAGGTTGTATCCGATCTTCTTGAGCAATCGGAATCGGTGGGGATCTCCGCGATCACGGGTGCTGGCAACTCATCGGAGCGTATAGCCGAGTTGCTCGCGGAGTCGAACATCGTTCGCTTGAACCTGTACTCACCAGACGCTCGGTTCATATGGAGTTCAACGCACGAACGTATAGACGTCGATGAAATTCGACTGCCGATATTCAATACAACGTCTGATGGCACCATCGCATCGGGTTTGATCAGCGACTTCATGGTCGAACCGGCCAGTGCCCGTTCATACCGCGCTGACGTCGTTGAAACATTTATTCCATTCATGGATGCACAGAGCGGATTGGCCGCTGTAGTGCTCAGTGTGACGAGCGATGTAACAAGTGAGCTAGCTGAAGGTATTGGTCAGTCACGATCGGTGATATTCCGCTCAACGATGATCAGTCTGGGACTCGGTTTCGCTGTTTTGCTCGCTGCTGTACTGATCGTCGACATTAGGCTGTGGCGCCACCGTGTGAAAGCGATCCTCCACGAGCGCAAACTCGCTGCTCAGGACCTCTCTGCAACTAGGCTCGACCTCGTAAACAGGGAACTTCAGGGCATCAATGAAGAACGAACAAAATTTATCGCAACGGTGTCGCACGAACTTAAGACACCTCTCACCAGCATCATCGCATTCACAGACATTCTGAAGAAGCATCAGGGCGGCGAGAAAAAAGAACGGAACCTCGACCAGCTCGATATCGTAAAGAAGAGCGGACAACACCTCCTCACTCTCATCAACGATCTGCTCGACTACTCACGACTCGAATCTGGTGAAGTCAAAATCGAACGTGAAGTGTTTGCGATTCGCGATATCGTCGACGAGGTTCAGAAAGCAATGTCTCCTCTGCTTGGTTCCAAGCGACAGACTTTTGTATTTGAAGGCGATATCGATGACCAGAAGGTCGATATGGATCAGCGCAGGATATTGCAGGTGCTGATGAACCTTGTCAGCAACGCTCACAAGTACTCCCCCGACGGCACCAGCATCACGATGGACGGAAAGATCACAGACAACAACCTTCAGATGGCGATTACCGACCAGGGTGTAGGTATCTCGGATGATGACCAGGCACGATTGTTCACGAAGTTCTTCCGAGTCGATAACGAAGCCACCCGTTCAGTTGGTGGTACGGGTCTTGGCCTGTCGATCACCAAGGGGATTATCGAAACCCACGGTGGCGTGATTGCCGTTCAGAGCAAGCTCGGACAGGGGACACGATTTAGCTTCACGATTCCGACCGGCATGGTTGCTTCGGGTCCCGAAGGTGTGCCGGAATCGCTGGAAGCGCAGGAGCACCCCAGCCACCCGGTTGAGACCCCGGAACCCATATTCGGGTCAGGTCGGCTCTACCCGCATCTGAACGGGCGTCGTAGACGATCAGGCATTTACGCTTGAGAGCGTAATTTCACCGTCTTCTACGATATAAACGTGGGTCGCAATCTCTTCGACGATGGCCGGATCGTGACTGGCGCAGATAATTGTGCCGTCGTAGTCACCCAATGCACCCAGTAGTTCATCTCTTGTAGCTGCGTCCAGATGGTTCGTCGGCTCATCGAGAAGCAATACGTTGTTGGGCTGCACTAAGAACTTTGCCAGCGCCACACGGCTTTTTTCTCCACCCGACAGCATTCTGACCAGTTTGTACACATCGTCGGACGAAAACAGGAATCGACCCAGTATGCCCCGCAGCACGCCGTCGGCTTGATCTTGCGCAGACTCGCGGACCTCCTCAAGTACGGTTGAATTTGGGTTGAGCGATTCGTCTTGGTGTTGTGCGTAGTATCCGCGGTTGGCTCGTTCAGCCCACGCCACTTCACCTTCAGTTGGTTCGAATTCCCCGGCGAGAATCCGCAGGAAAGTGCTTTTCCCACCACCGTTATGCCCTATTAGTGCCACCTTCTGGCCGCGTTCAACCTCGAAGGACACGTCCAGCAGCACCGGAGAGTCCTCCCAATCGTGAGATATGGACTTTGCCTCTAGAACTTTGCGCTCGACCCGCCCTGATGACCTGATCTGGAACTTTGTCGCCTTAGAACTGACCACCCGCTCAGCACGGTCCATCCGATCCAGCGCTTTTATCCTGCTCTGTACCTGACGAGCTTTCGTAGCTTTCGACCTGAATCGGTCGATAAATTGTTCTTGGCGCGCTATATCGCGCTCCTGCCGACCAGCCTGAACGTCGAGCTGGTCCTGGCGTGTTTGCTTGGTGCGTTGGTAATTGGTGAAGCTGCCCGGATACGACTCCACCTGCCCGCGTTCCACGTCGAGCACCCGTGTGGATACTTTCTCGAGGAAGTCGCCATCGTGCGTGACCATGAGAACTGCGCCGGGATAGTGGGCGAGTTCTTCGGCGAGCCAGCTCTTTGAAGCTCGGTCCAGATGGTTCGTTGGCTCATCGAGCAACAGGTGTTCCTCACGCCTGATCAGAATTTTGGCAAGCGATATTCGCATGCGCCACCCACCCGAGAAATCACCGCACAATTTTTCGATATCCGAAGTTGAGAAACCTAATCCCGCAGTGACTCTTGCGATCGACGCGTCCACGCCGTTTCCGCCCAAGACTCTGAAGCGATCGTGTGCGTCGTCCAGCTCAGCGACTAGGTTCTCGGCGTCTGAATCATCGATCATCAGTGTTTCTTCGATGTCTGCCAACCGGGATCGCAACATATCCAGCTCAGGAAGTGCCGACCACATCTCATCATTGAGAGTCCTTGCGAGGTCGACATCTGACTCCTGATGAAGGAAAGCCAGTCCGCCTTCTGAAATGTTGACCTGCCCGGTGCTGGTGGGTTCGTCACCGGCGATCATCTTCAGGAGTGTGGTTTTGCCTGCACCGTTCGGTCCCACGACGCCAATTTTCTCGCCGGAAGACACGGTGAACGAAACTGCAGACAGCAGATCTCGGCCACCAAAAGATTTAGTTAGATTTTCGACAACGATCATGAAAGGCGGTTACTACAAATCGGGTGAGCATAAAAAATAATATGTGTTAAGTGTCTCAAATACACACCGAAAATTGGTAGTGGATTTTGTTAGGCGTTAAAACAAAAAGACGCCACGGCGTAAACCGTGACGTCTTTATCGAACTAACTGTTGTGCAGTTGAGTTAGTTTGCGGTCTCGATCAGTGGCTCAACCTCATCCACCGGGTCGGTGCCGTCGCCAGACTCAGGAAGCGGTTCGTCAATGTTGTCGAAGATGTTGTCTTCGAAGTTTTCAGGTACGAACTCCTCGGAGCCAGAAAACGGTTCGTCGTTGTTGGCAAAGACGTCGCCTTCTATGCTTTCCGGTATGAATTCGCCGAATTCTTCAATGTCACGGATTGCTCCCAGATCGTCGGCAACACCGGCGGCCTGTTCGAGAGCATCTAAGATTTCATCTTCAAGCTCGCGCTTCTTCGTATCGATGATCTTTCCTGCTTCCCGCATTGCCTTCTCGATGTCACGTTCCTGAGCTCGGAACACTCGAAGTTCGAGAGCCAGTTCGCGCATTTGCTCGCGGATTACTCCAAAGGTCTCTTTTTCGATCTGCTTCATCTCGGCTTCAGACTCGCGTACTTCAGTCTCGATGGTTTTGAACGCAAGCTGCTGCTCTTGTTCAATCGCCCAGCGCTGCTCTTCGATGTCGAATCGACGCTGCTGTAGAGCGGTTGCTTCGGCTTCCAGTTCTATTTGTCGGGCACTGCTTCCTGAATTTTGATCCTTGTGGAACAGGCTCAACTTGTCGTCCAGATCCCATAGTTCTTCTTCAAGAAGATCTGTTACCTGTTTGTTGTCATCTTCGAGAACTCGCGCCTGCTTCTCAAGCTCCTGTACTCGCTTGAGTACATTGAGACCATCAGAAGAATCCTGCTGCCATATGGCTTCAAGCTTTGCGTTGTAGTCGTCGATCTGTCGCTGAACCTCGACAAGCTGCCCAGAACCGTTGCCGGTCGAGTTATTGGACTGCTGGTAGGCGTCGTTTATCAGAGCCTCAAGCCTTGAGGACTCGTCGTACAGCGCCTGTTCTTGCTCCGCAACTTGCAGCCTCAGGCTGTCAATACGGGAGTTGGTGTTGTCAGTAGCAGACGAACTTTCCGAAGATTGGGACTGGAGATCGTTGATCTCGAATTCGATATCAGCGATGAGGCCATTCCAGTAGTTCTCGCTCGATTCGATACTCGCCAGAATGTCGTCAGCCGATTGCGTGTTTGAAACGGTAACCACGGGGATGTCTACGATGTCCGTAGAAACCGCCTGTAACGACGCCAGTTCGGCGTTGTGCTCGGCGATCTGAGCGTCTATCGATGCGGTGAGTTCACTACTGATCGAAGCTTGAATCGCGGTGATGGAAAGTTGAAGTTCAGCGTTCTCAGCGTCTCGATCTGCCTCGTATCCTGCGATCAATGATTCTAGTGCGCCTGACTCAGCCTGCTGTTGTGCAAGTGCTGCGTCATGCTGTGCCTGTAAATCGGCTATTTGATCAGCGTTAGCTTCAGCATCGGCCGTCGTTAGATCGGTGATTTGCGTGCTGAGGTCAGCGATCTGAGTCGACAAACTGTCAGATAAAGTCTGTGAGTCGGAACGGGCTGTGGCGATCAAAGCATCGTAAGACGCTGTTTTATCTGCGACCTGTACGTTCAGGGCGTCGATTTCAGCGTTCTTGGATCCGGTGAGTGCGGCAGCCTCGATCTGGAGACCGGCGATCAGCTGTGTAAGCACGGCGATTCGTTCAGAAGAATCGGATGGCTCAACTGAAGTTGCAACTGGTGCTGGTGCTGCTTCAGTGGTCCCATCGTCAAGAGCGGCAAGAGTTGCCTTATAGGCGGCGATCTCGGCGTCTCGGTTGATCACATACGAGTCTCTCAAGTTCTTTAGGTCGGCAATCTGAGCTGAAATTCCGTCTGAGTTCGATGAGGCTATCGACGAGACAAGTTCGCCCTCGAGCCTATCGATCTCGGAATGGAGTTCGTAGATTGGGTCCCATCCGAAGTTGTTGAGATTATTCAGCTGATCGTTGTAAACGGCTATTTCGTTATTTATCTGGTTGGCAACTTCGTTTTCAGCGTTTTGGATCTCCATTTGAAGATCCCAGAGGCGACGCAGTTCAATATTGATCTGTTCCGACTCAATCTGTGAATCGGTGTTCGCCCATCCTTGAGTAGAGTTCAGTTCGTTGATCTCGTCCCAAATATCTTCAACAGGACGGTAGCCAAACCTGTAGATTCGATCGAGTTCGCGTTGCTTTTCGTACCGTAAATCTTCGAGTGCTTGAAATTCAGCATCGCCGGTGCCGCCGTTGTCCCAGACAGTCTGCCAGGCTACTTCGAGTTCACGTTGCTCAACTTCGATGGCTCTCTGCAGTAAGTCAAGTTCGCGGTATCGCTCGTCGAAAGCAATTTGGACTTCCGATGCCGCACCGCCGGGGCCCCACATATCGTCCTGTTTCTCCCAGAGGGGGCGCATCTCTTATTCCAGCGTCCGGAGCTCGTACCGAAGATCTTCCAGTTGAGACTCTCGTGGCTCGATTTCGTTGGCGTAGAGATCGTTCATTTCTTGTTCGAGAGGAGCCAAGTGCTCATCTTCAAGCGCTCGGATTTCTCTCCCACCAGAGATGGCGCTTTGTGCGCCCTCGGTCGCCAGGACTTCGCACGCCGAGAAGAATGCCATAAACAGCACCATTCCAACGGTTGCGAGAATTTTAAATGATCCACTTTGGGATCGTACGAAGCTCATATAACTTGTACCTGCCGTCTGACGACCGCGGTAGCGATCATCGCTTCGGCGCTGACTATCCCCAGCAATTTCGGCTCATCACGCGCACTGCTTACTATCTTGCGTTCTACGCTAATGAACGTCAGGATTTACACGTAGGTAAAAACGCCTAAACAAAAGGCTCACAACTGATTAGCCAAACGGATAAATCAATCGTGATACCGGTGGCGAAAGCCCAGCATGTTGCGTAGTCAAAAATGGTTTAAAGCCCAAAAAAACCTCGACTACATTCGTAGGGGTTGTGTGTCGGCTATCACTAACTAGCCTGAGAGTATTTCCAGAGAAGTAGCGGTGTGATTGAACTTGATGAGTAGACGGAACGTACAGGTCTATCTATTCTCTCCGACCACTTGATCAGAGCTAATAGCGCCGCAGAATGCAGCACGTCGGTTCCAATACGATGGGCTCCAAAGCTACATCACCTGTAGAGCTAAACGTTTCGAGCACTTAAACGAAGAAGGCCGGGCGAAAATGCCCGACCCTCTCTTTTACCTCGTACTGAAACCGCTTTTATAGTCGCCCGTATAGTCGCCCGTATAGTCGCCCGCAATGGCAGGCAGATGGCTGTTAGCCGACTAATAGCTGGACTTGGCACCTCGCCGTGCCGACTCTGCCCAGGCTTCCGCCAGAGTGTCGACAGTGACGTTGCCAGACTTGGCAACGCTAATGACGGCGTCTTCCTGACTTGCAAGCGCTTCAGCGGCTGCGGGTAGTCGTTCTGCGGCGTCGATTGGAATTTGAATAGCACCGTGTAGATCGGCAGCGATCAGGTCGCCGGGTTGCACGTACACACCGCCAACATCTACAGGAACGTTGTACGCGAGGCCGTGTACAAATCCGTGTGATACGAGAACTTCTTTCGCCCAGAACGGGAAGCCCATCTCTTCTGCTTCCTTGAGGTCTCGAACCCCGCCGTCTGTTACAACCCCGACGCAACCGAGCCCAAGGGCGATATTGCCCTGTATTTCGCCCCAGTAGGATCCGATTGTTGCCGGATAATCGAGGTCATGGAATACGATCATGCGCGGTGAAGGAATATCCAGAATCGCCTGATAGTAGTCGGTTCGTTCTAGGGCACGCGGGGATTTTTGCCGTGCTGAAATCACGCCCGTGACGGCATAGCCGACGAAAGTTTCGGTTACCGGAGATTGCGACTTGATTTCTGGTCGCATAAAGCCTTCGGTACGAGGCATGATGTCCATCAGTTCCAACGCGTTGGCAATGGTCGGTGTGTCGATCTTCCTGAGCTGAGCGAGCAGCTCTTCAGACAGTGGGCCGGTCGTGGCACCCATATTCGGTCTCCCTTGGAGTGAATAATTAAAGAACAATCGGTTTTGTTTCGGGATGCATGGTACGCCCAAAACAGGCTGTAATTAGGTCAACGAGTTACGTTGAGCCAATAAAAAAGGCCAGTTGAATCGGTTGATTCATCTGGCCTTTGTTCATTTGTGAGTGCCGTTGACTAAAAGACTGCTACGTTCCAGTCGACGCGGCGTCGGGTCTTCGCCCGCGCCATTGCAACTTTATTGTTTCGATCCATCCGCTGGGCGTGCTGCAGAACCTGTGTTGCCTTGCGCATGCCCGACTTCGCAACGTCACGCTCAATCTCGTTGCCTGCGAATTTGACAGCCTCGACAGCCTGAAAGTACTGCATCCGTGCGCGATCGACTGAAATTGGTTTGTAGTTAAGCATTTGCTTTCTTTCTAGGCTGTTCAGGTGAGGAGCTGTATCTAGTTCATAATCATCGCTTCGCCCGGTCACAGCATGGTAGGTAACGACCCAGACCTCATTCACGTAATTCCGAACCTGACGATGGGTAATTTCATTACCACCCGGAGCGTACTGCGCCCCCACTAAAAAGGAGCCGAAAGGCGCACTTGAGTAGAAAACCGCCCAAATAGAGGGTGTTTCGCCCACTTGTAACACTCGTTGTTCATGCAAATTCCTCACGGAGAGTTTTGAAGTCGTGCCACGGAAGGACTAGAATCGCCACGCCCCGGACAAGCATGATTCGTGGCGTTACACGATTCCAGTCCGGATTTAGCCGGGGTACAAACGGAGATTATTGAATGAACGGAACACAGTTCATCGCCCAGATCCTTAAACAAGAGGGCGTAAGTGAAATGACATGCTTCCCAAGCAATGCCTTGATCGAGGAAGCTGCTAAGGCGGGCATACGGCCTGTAATGTTCAGGCATGAACGCGGAGCCATCATGGCCGCAGACGGTTACAGCCGAATCAACGCTGGTCAAAAGTTTGGTGTTGTTGCTATGCAGCACGCAGCGGGTGCAGAAAACTCGATGGGTGGCCTCTCGCAGGCATTTGGCGACAATGTTCCGATTCTGGTTCTTCCCGGTGGATACCCACTTGAACAGCGCCACATAAGGCCTAACTTCTCTGCAAGAGACAACTGGAAGGGTGTTACTAAGTCCGTCCAGACAATCGACACACCGTCTCAGATCAAAGATGTGATGCGACGGGCGTTTCACGCTCTGCGTAACGGCAATGGTGGTCCGGTGGTTGTCGAGATGTCGCTCGACGTATGTGCAATGGAAGTTCCCGAAGACGCTCTTGGCTACCGGTCACCGGTTGTCAGCAGGTCGGTCCCTTCCAAGACCGATATTCAAGACGCTGTAAAGGCGCTTCTCGCAGCAGCCCGCCCAATGATTTGGGCCGGATCCGGGGTACTTAAGGCCCAGGCAACGGTGGAACTTGCTGAGTTCGCCGAACTTACGGACATCCCTGTGTTTACCACGATGGAAGGTAAGTCGGCTTACGACGAGCGTCTTCCCCTTTCACTGGGTGCAGGTAGTGGTGCTACGACAGGGCAGGCTTACGAGTGGATCAACGAGAGCGATGTAATCATCGGTCTCGGTACCAGCCTTTCTCACAACAGCTACACCCGTAAGGTTCCTGAAGGCAAAAACACGATCATCCACAACACGATCAACCCGGATGAGATTAACAAAGCGACTCCATCGGATATCGGTCTTGTCGGGGATGCGAAGCTGACTCTTCAGGCTCTCATCGAAGAGGTGAAGGCTCAGATCGGCGAAGGCGGACGCGACACCGGTGTTGCACCGCATATCGCAGCTTCGAAAGAGAAGTGGATGGCTGAATGGCTGCCGATTCTCAATTCTGACGAAGCACCGCTGAACCCTTACCGCGTGATCAATGAGATCAACAAGAACCTGGATCAGGAAAACAGCGTTGTGACTCACGATGCTGGTGGTCCGCGTGACTGCATGGTGCCGTTCTACACAGCCACCACGCCTAACAGCTACATCGGTTGGGGCAAGACGACTCACCTCGGCTTTGGGATCCCTCTGATGATTGGTGCGAAACTCGCTGACCCAAGCAAGTTCTGCCTGAACTACATGGGAGATGGTG
>Ga0114996_10008240_pt1 | contig 11639 bp, 11 predicted proteins | sample ArcticOcean_MG_C_4_FD_87039 | JGI IMG/M metagenome (GOLD analysis project Ga0114996, IMG submission 87039) | Marine microbial communities from western Arctic Ocean - ArcticOcean_MG_CB4_134 | ecosystem: Environmental > Aquatic > Marine > Oceanic | place: Arctic Ocean: Canada Basin | collected... | reverse complement strand
AGATTTAATTCCACGACACAATTTTATGATTCCAGTTCAGGCAGCAATTGGAGGAAAGATTATAGCAAGAGAAACTATTAAGGGTTTTAAAAAAGATGTTTTAACAAAAATTCATGGTGGTGGTGCTAGAGACAGAAAAAGAAAACTATTAGATAAGCAGAAAAAAGGAAAAGCCAGAGGAAAACAGTTTGGAAAAGTTGAAATACCACAAGAAGCATTTATAGGAGTTTTAAAAATTAATAAGGATAGCTAAATGAAAATTTATGATTGTTTTTCATATTGGGATGAAGATCTTCTATTGGATTTAAGACTTAATGTTTTAAATGATTATGTTGATTATTTTGTTATTGTAGAAGGCAATAAAACTTGGCAAAATAATCCTAAAAAACTAAAATTCGATATTAATAAATTTCCTAATTTTAAAAAAAAAATAATTTATATTCCTGTTGAGGATATGCCAGGAGGTGATGATCCTTATTTAAGAGAAAATTTTCAGAGGAATTGCATGTTAAGAGGTCTTAAATCAGCATCAGAAGATGATGTAATTATTATTTCTGATTTGGATGAAATTCCAAATCCAAAAAAAATAAATAATTTTAATCCAAAAAAAAAATTTGCAGTATTTAAACAAAAACATTTTTATTACAAATTAAACCTCCAAAGCGAAAATTATCCACATTGGTATGGAAGTAGAATTTGTGTAAAAAGATTTCTAAAATCCCCACAATGGTTAAGAAATTTAAAATTTAAAAAAAGGCCTTTCTGGAGACTGGACAAATTTAGACTTAACAACATAATTGAAGACGGAGGATGGCATTTTTGTAATTTAAAAACTGCTGAACAGCTATTATATAAATACAAAAATCTATGTGAAACAAATGATCCTTATCATTTTAAAGAAAAAATTGATCAAAAATATTTGCAGCTTAATGAAATTAAAACAAGAATATCTAAAGGGAAAGATATAATTGGGAGAAAAGATAACTTTATTAAAATTGAAATAGATAAATCGTACCCAAATTACATTTTAAATAACGAAGATTTATTAAAAGATTGGATTGAGTAAATTAAAAATATTTTTTTAATTCATTTAAATCTAACTTTATATCACCATGAATTTTTTCTGATTTATCAATAACTTTTGTTGTTATAAGACTGTAGTCTAAGTTGTTTATTTCACTAATTCTGCCGTAGAGTGAATTTGTACGATTTTTAGGTCTTACCTCAATAACTTTAGTTCCTTTTTTACAAAAAGCTAAATTTGCAAAACCAGCCCCATGGGCACCAATTATAAAATTTGCATTATGAAATAAATAGATTTTTTCAAAAAAATTTAAATTTTCAGTTTTGTATTTGGAAAAACCCATTTCAGTCAAAAAACCTAAAATTTCATTATAATTTATAAATTGACAATGTTTGGATTGAGATGAGCTTCGATCTATAAATATTTTGTCATTACATTCAAATTTTTTTGCATATTTTAAGTAAGTATCTTTTAGCCATTTGACGGTCCATACTGGAATATCTTTTGATTTATTTTCAATGAAACCCTCATAATAATTTGGGTGGTCTGTGCAAATTATTTCATCAGCCTCAATATGTCTGTAATTAGCAATATTAATAATCTTTATCTTATCTAACCCAAGCGGTATAAGAGACTCTGCTTGAAAATTTTGTAAATTGCCAGCATATAGATAATCTAACTCATTAAAATTATAGACCTCAGAATATAACTTAATTTTTGGAAGAAGGTCAAACAACCAATGATAATAATTTGAAATTCCACTAGCTCCTTGAGCTAAAGAAAGAACTCTACCTTTAAATTTCCTCTTAATTCTTGGCGTTCCTTTTTGTAAACATATATTTTTATTTGCAGAAAGTAAATTTCCTTGTACTTGTTGATAGGAAATATTATCAATAATTTTATTTTCATCAATAATTGCAACATTTTCTACATTATCTGAATAAATTCTACCATTTTTAATTCTATAAATTCTGTAAATTTTATCATTGAATGTTTTAATATTTGGGTTTTTAACATTATTAATTGAAATATTATTTGACAATAAATTATCTGAAACATAAATAATTTTGCCGTAAAGCAATTTAAAAATAATATGGAATAGTCTTTTAAAAAGTTTTTGTAAGAATTTTTTTAAATTTTTCATCAATGGAAATATTTAATATGTTTGTATACACTTAAATATGAGTAATATATTATTTTTGTAAAGATATTAATTTTAAAATATAATAAAAATATATTATGAAAACTGTGATATTAGCTGGAGGGTATGGGTCAAGAATTCCAGAATATACTAACAAAATCCCAAAACCAATGATTAAAGTTGGTGGAGTTCCACTTCTAACACATGTAATGCGAATTTTTAAATCATATGGTTATGATGAGTTTTTAATAGCAGCAGGGTATAAAAAAAAGGTGATAGAAAATTATTATAAAGATTCTAATGAATTTAAAAAATTAAAAATAGTTGATACAGGAAAGCTTACGATGACGGGTGGAAGAATATTAAAGTTAAAAAAATTTTTTTCAAAAGATGAAGTTTTTTTTATGACTTATGGGGACGGTTTATGTGATATAAATTTGAATAATTTAGAAAGATTTCATAAAAAACATAAAAATTTAGCATCCGTTACTGCAGTACACCCTCCAGTAAGATTTGGTGAATTAAAAATTAAAAATAGTAGCATTATAAAATTCGATGAAAAGCCAGAATTAAAAACAAGTTGGATAAATGGTGGTTTTTTTATTTTAAATTATAAAATATTTGATTATATAAAAAATGATAAAACTATATTTGAAAAATCTCCATTAGAAAAACTAGCTAAAAATAAAAAATTAATGGCATATAAACATGAGGGATTTTGGAAGTGTATGGATAATCTTGGTGATAAAATTTTTTTGGATAAAATTTGCAAAGAAAAAAGGAAAGTTCCATGGATCAAATAAAAAAGTTTTATAAAAATAAAAGAATATTGGTAACAGGTGCAACAGGCTTTAAAGGATCTTGGCTTTGCAGTTGGCTACTAGAGTTAGGTGCAAAAGTTTATGGAACAGGCTTTACGCCGAATCAAAATAAAAATCTTTTTTATAATCTAAAATTAAATAAAAGAATTAATTTAAAGATTATTGACATTAGAGATTATAATAAATTAAAAAAATTTATTCACAAAATTAAACCAAATATTATTTTTCATTTGGCAGCACAACCGCTTGTTATAGACTCATATTTTAAGCCAATCGATACATTCAATATTAACGTCAATGGAACTATAAATATTTTAGATATTATGAGATCATGTAGCTTTGTTAAATCATTTATCGGTGTAACCTCAGATAAATGTTATGAAAATGTAGGTAAAAAAGGAGGGTATTCAGAAGCAGATAAACTTGGAGGATCAGATCCATATAGTGCATCAAAGGCTGCAACTGAGTTAGTTATTAATTCCTATTATAAAAGTTTTTTTACATCTAAAAAAAATTGTGGCATTTCTAGTGTTAGAGCTGGAAACGTAATAGGAGGAGGAGATTGGTCAAGGAATAGACTGATACCAGATTGCATAAGAAGTCTACTCATTAATAAAGAAATATTTTTAAGAAATCCAAATTATACTAGACCTTGGCAACATGTTTTAGAACCTCTGAAAGGCTATTTAATTTTGGCTAAAAAACAATTTGAAAACCCTCGTAAATTCTCTGGAGCATGGAATTTTGGATCAAGCCCCAATTCTATAAAATCAGTAAAAAAAATAACAGAACTGATAATTGAATCTTGGGGTGAAGGAAAAATTAGAAGTAAAAAAAATAATTTTGAAGAACAAAAATTTTTGCAGATTACAAGTGGTAAATCTAAGAAGCATCTTAAATGGAAACCAACGTTTGATATTAAAAAAGCTGTTAAAGTTACAAGTGACTGGTATTTGCGTGTTGAAAAAAAGAATGAGGATCCAATTAAAATCACCAGTCAGCAAATAAATGATTATATGTTTAATAATTAAAAAAATAAAATTTTTAAATGAATATATTTTGTGTAACAAATACTGAACTTGATTACTTAGAAAAATTACCAGTTAAACTAGCTGGAGTAGGAAATGAAAAATTCTCAAATAAATATATAACCTGCTTAAAAGGAAAAAATATTAAACAAAAAGAAAAAAATTATTCAGAATTCACATTTCATTATTGGTTTTGTAAAAATAAATTGAAACTTTATGATTCAAATAGTTGGATAGGGTTTTGTCAAAAAAGAAGATTTTGGATGAAATCAAGCAAAAAAATATCATCATTTAAAGACCTCAAAAATAACATCATTGTAAAAAGCCCAGCCCAGTGGAAGAATTTTGATAGTATTATATGTAAGTCAATTAGAGTAGATCAAACAAAAAAGATGAAATTAATTAAGAGGGGTTGGAAAAATCTAATTGAGAATCCTAAAATATTTTTTGATGAAAAAGAAAGATCTATAAAGTTACATTTTGATATGCACCATGGTTATGGGATATTAGAAGAGTCAATAAAATTAATGAATTCAAAAGATAAAGATGAATTTAAAGTATTTGTAAATAAAAAAAAAAAATTTAATCCACATATAATGTTTATTTCAAAAAAAAATATAATTAATGAATGGTTTAAAGATTTATTTGAATGGCTTTTTAAATGTGAAAAAGTTTTTGGTTTATCTGACTTGAAAGGGTATAACCAAGAAAGATTGTATGCATATTTAGCAGAAAGATACCTCTCTTTTTGGTTTAGAAAACACACTAAATTTTTAGAATGGCATTGGTCATTTTATGAAAGAAAATAAAAATAAAAATAATAGCAAAGTAGACATCAATTTAGATTTTAAAAAATAATTTAGATTATCATTTTGGTTTTAAAACTATCCATCGCATTGTCTGCGGTCGACCTTCAGACATCATTAAATACTTTTCATCATCAGAAAATTTATCAAGTATAGTAATTTCAAAAGGTTTTTTAGATTGATCACTTATAAACTCAACATGGAAATTTTTTTAATAGTTTTGTAAAAATTAGATAAAATCTTATTATTAAGTACATTAAAATTATGATCTTCAACAATAAAGTAGCATTTAGAAAAATAACTACAGAATTTTTTATCAAACATTTTAAATTCATGTCCTTCGATATCAACAAGAAATAGCATCTTTTTTAGATCTTGCTTTCCAAGGTTTTTTTTAAGGACTCAAATGTTGCATCAGAAAAAATAGACAATTTTTTTGAAACACCATTAATTGTCGCATTTTTTTTTAATAAATTTCTACTTTTTAAACTTATTTCAAAAGCCGTTCCTTTTAGAAAAATATTTTTTTTTAATAAGCTTATTATATGGTAGCCCTCGGCCGCACCTAAATCTATAAAGTTATTTAGTTTAAATTTTTTAGAAAGAAAAATAATTTTTTCTTGTATATGGGATTCATATGTACCAAGATATTTTGGTGCAAAATCTATATTTGACCATCCATATGAATTAATAATTTTAGTTTCAGAATATGGACCGTAGAGTATTCTGCTTTTTGACAATCGCTCTATTTTAGCTCCAAGCAGATTTTTTTTTATATCAATAAAATTGCTAAGACCAGTTTTTTTTATGTTTTTATTTACAAAATAGAGCCAAACACCATCCAAACCATTTATTTGGTAATTTTTTTTATACTTTTTAAGTTTTTTTATGCAGTAGAGTGCAATTAATAATACCATTAAAGTATAAGCAGAGTATTTAAGATATATAAACATATGTATACATAATATTATTTTAAATTATATATATGATCAAATATATTTGATATTTAATTTATAAAAGAATTATGGAAGATTTTTACTCAGTACTGATCATGTTAATTGGTGGATATCTAATAAGATTTTCATTAATTTATTCAGGCCAATTATGGGCTAAAACATTTTCACAGACGGTTGCTTTTTTTATTTTACCAATCATCACTTTTACCATTACCAAAACAATTTATGGAAATATTGCCCTATCATTAGGAATGATTGGAGCTTTATCAATAGTAAGATTTAGGCATCCAGTAAAAAGTGCTTTAGAATTGATTATATATTTTGATTTAATAACAATTGGGATAGCGTCTAGTGTTAAAAATAGTTATGCTATCTCGTTAAGTTTAATGACGGTTGCTATTTTGATTTGTTTAAAACTTATAAACCAAAATAGAAAAAATTCAAAAAAAGATAATTTTTATAATATTTCTTTTAATGAAGGAGTTGATTTAAATCAGTTAGAAGTTTCGTCTTCTGAGAAAATTGAATTGATTGAAAGTAATAATAATTTAAAGTCATTAATTCAAAATTCTGAAACTAGGGATTATTTTTATCGACTGGCATTTCAAGACAAAGCAACATTAAATGAATTCAAAAAAGAGATTGAAAATTTAAAGTCTATAAAAAAAATAGATGTCAACTATATATAAAGTTATAGTAGTACCCTTCCTTATTATTTTTTTTGTGTTTATAACAAAAGTATCAGCAAAAAAAACTGATGAATGTAATCAATATAATTTTAAAGATAATTTTGAGTATCTAACTATCAAAAAAATAAATATTGAAATTAATGAATACAGAAAGTGGCAAGTTAATAATATTAGAATATTAACAGGTGATTCACATGTAATAACTGATAAATTTAAAAAAAGGTTTAGAGGTAAAATTGTAGTTAAATATCAAAATAATTTGAGTTGTATTTTTAAGGTAAAAATACGAACAAATGGGGACCTAAAAGACCATATACTATACAAAGGAGGGCAAGTTGTTCAAAGTTTAGACATTCAAATATTAGATGGCCACATAAACAACATTACTAAATTTAAACTTTTTTTAGAAAAAACTAGAGGCAAAGAAGAAGATGAAATATTTATGACAGAGTTGCTTAGAGAGCTTAATTACCTAGCTCCAAGAACACAAATTGTAAATGTTAAAATCAATGGTCAAAACTTAAAAATGCTATTTCAAGAAAAGATTTCAAAAGAATTTTTAGAGTTTAACAAAAGAAGGGAAGGACCCATACTAGAGGGAGATGAAAAATATATGTGGAAAGCAGCATCAGAAATTTCTACTATAAAAGGCATAGATTGGTCTAGAATACTTGAAGTATCAGACTTAGCAACCAAAATTCAATTATCAAGATTAAACAACACAAGCTGGTCAGTGAAAAATAATTCTTTTAAACATAATTCATTACTGGCTTTAAAAAAGTTAAATTATGCTTATTTAGTTTATTTGAATGGATTGAAAAATGAAAAAAATAATTATTCATTATTAGATTACGATCTTAACAATGATATTCTTGCTGAGAACTCAGATACCAATAGAAATAAACTTGATATTTTCAATAACATTATATTATCAGCTAATGGAAACCACGCTTTATATGTACACAATAGAAAATTTTATTGGAATTCAGTCGAGTCTTATTTTGAGCCAATTTATTATGATGGAGAGTTTAATTTAGAAAAAAAACAATCTAAACTTAATTACCCATTAAGCAAAAAGTATTTAGAGTCTCTTAGCGATACTAGAAAATTAATTATAGATTTAAATAAAGAAAAATTTTATCAAAAATTATTAACAAAAAATTTAATTATTGATAAAAAAAATTATGAAAAAAAATTTGATAGACTGATATCAAATTTGGATATACTTGAAAACCTCTATAAAAAAAAAGATATAGTAGATATAGAATATAATAATAATTTTTATAAAGTTGAAAAATTATTTAGTAAATATTTGAATAATTTAAGCAATCAAAATCAATTAATACAATTTTTAAAATATGATGAAGATAAAGACACTTTTCATTTATGCGATGAGCTTGGTGAGAGTTGTGATAGTTTATTAAAAATGGATATTGCAGAACAAAGAAAGCTTCTAGAATCTAGCCTTAGATTAAACGATAGCTATTATCAATTTTTAGATTTTAAAGATAAAAAAAAGAAGGAATATAATAGTATTAAATTAGATGATGAGTTTTTTGAAAATGTTACTTTTTTTTATAATGACTCCATAGATTTTAATTTAGATAAAGATAAAAAAGTTTTTAAAATAATTCAAAAAGATTTTTATGGACGAAGCTTTTTTGCGAATGGATTAATTAAGGATATTCAAATACACTTCGAAGGAAAAAAAGAATTGTTTAATCAAAAAGTCGCAAATAAATATGGTCAAAACACACTTACTGGATGTTTATCGTTTATTAAAATTTCATTTGAAAATTCCGAACTTAATTCAACAAATTCAATTTGTGAAGATGGTATAAATTTAATTAATACTAGAGGAAAAATAAAAAAAATTTCCTCTAAAAATTCTTTATTTGATGGTATTGATTTTGATTTTTCAAACTTATCTATTGAACATATTAATATAGAAAATTCTTTAAATGATTGTATCGATTTTTCAAGTGGAACTTACATTGTTGAGAATTCTGTTTTAAAGAAATGTGGTGACAAGGGTATATCTGTAGGCGAAGATAGTATAGCCAATTTTCAAAAATTAGATGTAAGTTCATCAAATATTGGTTTGGCCTCAAAAGACTCTTCAAAAGTTTTTTTAGAAAATTCAAAAATGTGGGACGTAAAGAACTGCTATGCTAGCTATAAAAAAAAACAAGAATTTAATGGCGGACAAATAAAAATAAATAATTCGAGTTGTAAAAACTTTAATACTGAAATCTATGTAGACAATTTTTCATCTATAGAAATAATAAATTAAATGAGTTTTAGAGTTGAAAAAAAATTATTTATTAAGAAAGAAAATCTTTTAGATTTTAAAGAAAAGATATTGTCTATTGGCACAAAAAATTTATATAAATCCAGAAAAGTTCAAAGTGTTTATTTTGATAATAAGAACAAGGATATGTACAATGAATCAATTGAAGGTCTCAATCCAAGAAAAAAAATAAGAGTGAGAAATTATCCACATAATGATAGTAAATATTTTTTATTGGAAAATAAAATTTCCAGCATAGAGGGAAGATTTAAAACCAATAAAAAAATATCACAAAAAGATTTTGACCATTTAAAGTTTAATGGGATTTTTGATAAAACATATGGTGTGTGCAAGCCTATTTTAAATGTTATTTATGATCGTGAGTATTTAATAAACGATAATGTAAGAATTACGATAGATACAAATATTTTATATAATATGTATAATAATAAGATTGTAAAAGATGACAAAAATATAGTTGTGGAACTAAAAACATCTATTAATCAAAATATTGTTGTATTATTTGAGAAGTTTCCGTTTCAAGAAATACGATTTTCAAAATATTGTAATGGTATAGATTTATTAAATAAAGATTAAATGAATATAGCTCTAGTTGGTTCAAATTTTGGTATAAAGGGATATTTACCAGTAATTAAAAAAATTAAAAGTGTTAAATTAAAAATTATATGTTCTAGAAATATTAAAAAACTAAAAAACAATGATTTAAAAAAAATTATCCACGTAACTGACTGGAAAAAAATTTTTAAAGATAATATTAAGATCATAATATTAGCAGTACCACCAAAACTTCAAGAAAAAATAATTACTTACAATCTACAATATAAAAAAAGAATAATTTTTGAAAAACCTATAAGTAGCAGTTATTCCAAATCAAAAAAATTAGTTGAGAGAATTAAAAAAAAAAAAATTAAAGCAGAGGTTAATTTAACCTATCTAAATCATGATCTTTTTAAAAAATTAAAACACATAATTGATAAACAAAAACTTGGACCCATAATTGATTTTAAAATAAATTGGAATTTTATAAGTCACGATTTAAACAAAAAAATTAAATCTTGGAAAACTAATGAAAAACTAGGAGGTGGTATCAAAAATATTTTTTTAACACATGTATTTTCTTATTGTCAATTTTTTTTTGGTGATCTTACTGTTAAAGATTATTCAATTAAGATCGTAAAATTTAAAGGTTTAAACTTTAAAAATAAAATTTTTTGTAATGTAGTAAGTCAAAACTATTTAAATGGAAAAATTTTAATTGAGACAAAAAAAAACGGTCTTCAATCCCATAAAATTAAAATTAACTTTAAAAATGGACAAGTTAAGCTATTTACTAAATCTAAAGATTGGACTAAAGACTTTATTTTAGAAGTTAATAATAAAAATAATAAAAAAATTAAGATTTATAAAAGTATGAATAAAAAATCATTTAATGATGGCAGATCCCATCAGATACACACCATGATTAAAGATTTTTTGAAAAAACCAAATTATAAAAATTTAGATTTTTGTTTGAGCTCAGAAAAAATAAATAACGCTTTGATTTAATGATTCAGCATAATTTTTTACCAGGTAAAATTAGCAAATGTCAAATTTGTAGCTCAAAAAATCTTGTTAAGATAATAGATTTAGGTGATCAACCACTGGCAAATTCTTTACAAAAAAAAACTAAGGAAAAATATAACCTAGAAAAATTTCCAATTACAGTTGTTAGATGCGAAGATTGTACGCTGTTACAAATAGATTATATTGTTGATCAAAATAAAGTTTATCATTTAGATTATCCTTATTTACCAGGTATAACTAAAACAGTAGACAATGAACAAAAAGAACTTTCAGATTATTTATTTGAAAATTTAGAGTTAAAAAAAAATGATACTGTCTTGGATATAGGTAGTAATGATGGAAGTTTATTGAAACATTTTAGGGCCAAAGGATTAAACACTGTTGGTGTTGAACCTACCAATATAGCAAAGCTTGCAAACGATAATGGTATTTTTACTTTGCAATCATTTTTCAATTTAGAGACTGTAAAAAATATAATTTCGAATAAGGGAAAAGCAAAACTAATTACCAGTACAAATGTATTTGCCCATATGTCTACACTAGGGGATGTTATGGATGGGATAGTTGAAGCTATGGATGATGATGGTTATTTTTGTTTTGAAAATCATTACATTATGGAAGTCATAGAAAAAGTTCAGTATGATACATTTTATCATGAACATTTAAGAACCTACTCATTAATTTCACTAATAAAATTATTTGATATGTATAATCTTACATTATATCACGCTCAGTTAGTTACAAGATATGGTGGAAGTATAAGGTGTATTGTTTCAAAGAAGAAAAAAAATCAGACTGATAGTTTAAGAAAATTATTAGAAATAGAGAATGAAAAATTAGTAAAAAATAAAGAAAAAACTTATAAAGATTTTGTTCAAAATATTAATCAATCAAAAAAAGATCTAATTGAAAAATTATCAGAAATAAAATCAAAAAATTTAACTATAATAGGAAAATCTTGTCCTGCAAGAGCAGTAGTTTTATTAAATTATTGTAACTTAGATGAAAACAGCCTCGATTTTATCGCAGAACAACCCACATCACTAAAACTAAATTACTATATCCCAGGTACAAATTTGGAAATAGTTAATGATGATATTTTATTAGAGAAAACCCCTGATTATGTGTTATTACTTGCTTGGCATTTAAGTGAGCCAATTATTGAAAAATGGAAAAAAAAAGGGCTAAAGTCAAAATTCATAATACCACTACCAAAAGTTAGGATTCTATGAACGAAAAATTTTATTTAGAATCAGATATAAATGAAATATGTCAAAATCTTAAAAAATATTCAAAGTTT
>Ga0114996_10008239_pt1 | contig 11640 bp, 10 predicted proteins | sample ArcticOcean_MG_C_4_FD_87039 | JGI IMG/M metagenome (GOLD analysis project Ga0114996, IMG submission 87039) | Marine microbial communities from western Arctic Ocean - ArcticOcean_MG_CB4_134 | ecosystem: Environmental > Aquatic > Marine > Oceanic | place: Arctic Ocean: Canada Basin | collected... | reverse complement strand
GACGTAGAGGTGTTCAGCCGCTACGCCCGGGACGAGTATCTGGCCAGCGGCTGGGCACTCGGGGCGGAAGACTATCTGGCGGGCGGTGACGCGGGCGTCCGGGTCTCGCTGGGCGACGGGCAAGTCGTGCTGCACGCGTTCGAACCGACGTTCCGCGCGCAGCCCCACGGCACGTTCAAGCTGTTCTTCAACCCGCTGTTCGCCTCGACGGTGGAAGAGCCGTTGTGGGCGCCCGGTGCCGACGAACGCGCTATACTCGACAGATAGCCTGGTGAATACGATTCCAGCTCCTGGCCGCCTTGGTGGCGGCGGAGCAATATCTGGTCAGGTGGAGATTACACAATGAAACGAATCATTCTTCTCGCCCTTGGCGTGGCGGCCCTCTCGACGGGTGCCTATGCGCAGTCCAATGCGGAGCTCATCGAGGCGTCGTTGGCGGCCGCGCCCCGACGCGGCCGTGATGACGCAACTGTCGTCAAGTGGGCGGCCGACCATACCTACACGACGATCAAGGAAGGCACGAACAAGATCGTCTGCTACAGCCGTGTGGACCAGCGCGACCGGCCGGCGTTCGCCGTGCAGTGCACGAATCTGTCGAACCTTGACAGGGTCGCGCAGAACCGACGGTTTCGTGCGGAAAGCACCGACGCCGCGACCGAGCGCGCGCTGGTGGCCGCCGCCGCCGAGAACGGCCGCCGCGAAAACGTGGAGTATGGCTCGTGGTTCAGGTCGATGAACGGCGCAGACCAGATGAGCGCCGGTGTGCATACGACGATCGCCATGCCGGGAGCGACCGCAGCATCCGCCGGTTTCCCTAACAACCGTGAAATGGGTGGCGCCTACATCATGGCGGCGGGCACGACCGAAGCCCACCTCATGGTGCCGTAATATCAGATCGACAGCTTTATTCAAACGGGGCTTCGCCCCGAACCCCTCGCGGACCCTTCGTGGGGCCCCATCGCCCCACGCCGGGCCCGCGGGGCTAGCCGAGCTTGGCGCGGGCATCCTCGAGCATGCTGACCAGCGCGGCGCGCACCAGGTCAGGCGTGCCGACCGGTTCGGGGAACGCGAGCCGGACCGGACGCGGTCCGTCGGCGGTCACGGCTGACATCTCGAAGCCATAGCGATCAACACCGGTCAGGCTGGCAGCGGTGATGTCCACCGCCTTCGAGAACGCCTTGCAGTAGAGCACCATCGCGTCGGCGTGGTCGTCGTTCATGTGGGCGATGATGCCGGCCGCCGATACGCCGAGCGGGTCCGGTTCGGCGGCGTGCCAGTCGGCCGCCTCTACCCAGGACATGCGCCCGTACCCGCCGATGTACCGGATCGACTCCACCCCCAGCTTCCAGAACGCGAAGTCGCCAAAGTCGACATAGTAGGCGGCGTTGGGATGCGTGGCCAGGAAGGCGGTCCGCGCGCTGCCACCGTCGCCGTCGACCTTTCGGCATAGCCCCAGCAGCGTCACCCGGCCGTTGGCGAGCGGGTCCTCGGATCCCGTCTCGGCCACCAGCAACGAGGCCCTCGGGTCTCGTTGAAGGTTCCTCGTGTGCTCGGCCATCGTGCTGACGAGAAACACCGGATCGCCGGCGTCGAACGCCACGGTCACGAACGAACCGTACGGGAACCCTTCCGGCTCGGCCGCCAGCGTGCACAGGGTTCCGGTCGTGACGCGTGAGACGAGCGTCCGCGCCAGCTCGGCGTGAGTGGGGGTCGGCACCGTGATGTCATAGAGCGGTTCCGGCCCACTACCGGACGGTCGAGCGTGTGCGTCGTTATTCATGGTCGTGGCTCGTGGTTAGGACCCTGGTCCTCAGAGCAGCATCCTGAGGACAACCTTCCCGAACGTCAAGACCGCTGCCATCAGGAAGGTCATGCCGATCGACCCGATCTCGAAATCGTCGATCAGCTTGTCGGTCAACCATAGCAGGAAGGCGTTGATCACCAGCCCGAACAGACCGAAGCTCAGTAACATCGGTATGAAGGCGATCAACGCGATCAGCCAGAACAGGAAGTAGTTCAGCAGACCGTAGACCAGCGCGACGGTCACCGCGGTACCGAACGACTTCACGCGTACACCAGGCAGCGCCGACGCCAGCGCGTAGAGTAGACCCGCGATCGCGAGCACATCGATGACAAGTCTCAACATGGCAGATTCCTACTGACGTCCGCGGTCGATTCCTCGACCCGTTCGTTCCCAGATTCCTCATTCCGCAATGGGCTGCCCGGCGTGGACGGTCTCTCGGAGCGGGATCTCGTCGAGCAGCCAGGATACAGCGAACCCGATCAGTAGTAGCGGGACCGCCCACAAAAAAACGCTGTGAATCGAGCGTGAGAGCGCCTCGATGACGCCCTGCTGGATGGTCGGCGGTAGCAGACGAATCTGCGCCGGGCTGCTCAGGAACTGGCTGGTACGACCACCCGCCTGGGCGAGCACAGAGGCGGGCACCAACCGTGGCAGCTCCTGCGCCATCCGGGTATTCAGAATGGCGCCAAACACCGCCACCCCGAACGACCCGCCCATCGACCGGAAGAACGTCGCGGCAGAGGTTGCCATACCCAGGTCCGCGTAGGGCACGGCGTTTTGAACCGCGAGCACCAGGACCTGCATCACCATTCCGATGCCGAGCCCCAGCACCAGCATGCTCAGTGAGCTTACGAGTCGGGTGGTCCCGGAGTCCATGAGACTCAGGAGGAACATCCCAAGCGCGGCGACCGCCAGGCCAGTCACCGGCCACGCCTTGTAACGGCCGGTGTGGCTGATGACCCGGCCGGACGTGATCGACGCGGTCATCAGCCCGGCCATCAGGGGCAGCATCAGCAACCCGGAATTTGTGGCTGAGGCGCCGGTCACGATCTGGAGAAAGAGCGGCAGAAAGATGATGCCGCCGAACATGGCGCACCCGGTCAGGAACCCGAGCACCGCGCTGACCGAGAAGATGCGGTTGCGGAACAGGCGAAGCGGGAGCATCGGCTCGGAGACACGCGACTCCCAGGCGACGAACGCGAGCGTCAGGACGGCGCCGGCGAGCCCGAGCCCGACGATGACGCGTGAACCCCAGGGATACTCGGTGCCGCCCCAGACCAGCGCCAGCAGCAAGCTGCTGACCGCCGCCACGAGCAGCAAGGCGCCTTCGACATCGATCCGATGCGGCCGTCGCATGACCGGTAGTTTCAGCACGCTCGACGTGACCAACAGCGCTACCAAGCCGACCGGCAGGTTGATCAGGAACACCCAGCGCCACGACACGTGGTCGACGATGAAGCCGCCAAGCAGCGGCCCGACGACGCTGGAAAACGCGAAGACCGACCCCAGATACCCGGTGTAGCGACCGCGCTCCCGTGGCGAGACGACGTCGCCGACCACCGCGAACGTCATCGCCATCAAGCCCCCGGCGCCGGCGCCTTGGAGCCCGCGAAAAAGAACGAGCTGGATCATGGTCTGGGCGAGACCGGCCAGCAGCGAACCAGCCAGGAAGATGAGGATCGCGGTCTGGAAGACGGCCTTGCGCCCGTACAGATCGCTGATCTTCCCATACAACGGTGTGCTGACGGTGGAGCTGAGCAGATACGCGGTGACGACCCACGAGTAGTGCTCGAGCCCTCCGAGCTCGCCGACGATTGTGGGGAGCGCGGTGGCGACGATGGTCTGGTCGAGGGCCGCAAGCAGCAACCCCGCCATCAGACCGCTGAAGACAAGCAGGATCTGTCGGTGCGTCAGCGGCGCCGCGACGGGGTGTAGCTGCTCTTCGGGCACAATGAGGCACGGGGGTCGAGCGCCCCGTCAGGTCCGGGCCGTCAGCGGCCCGATCAGGCGATCGTGCCGGGACGGGCTCGCTCCCACGGTGGCAGCGCTCCCGTCCCGTAGTCCAGCTACCGCGCGACCTGGAAGGGGATCGTGGCAATCTTCGTGTCAAACCAGATCGTCAGGTTCCCGCCCTGCTGGGTCATGTCGGTGAAGGTGACAATCAGCTGGTCGGCGCTGACCGGGTGCTCCGCCACCGTCATCGACGCCCGCAGCACGTCCAGATCGCTGGTGTAGCCGTAGCCGCCCCACACCGCGTTCGGCGTCTCTTCCCGGAAGCTCTGCTTGGCGCCGAGTGTCGAGAAGACCAGGGTCCATTCGCCGGGAGCCAGGTCCGCAAACATGCTGTACTCGCCAGCCGGCAGCGTCTTGCCGTCGAACACCAGTGCGGCTTCGGTCGTGATGCGGGTCGTGACGTCGGCACCGATACGCCAGATCGGCGCGCCAGCGTAGATCCCCGTCGTATATTCAGCGCCCTCACCAAACATCCCCTCGCGGCCCCGCAGGATCGGCCGGCCATAGGCGATGTCGATCCACTGACCGCCGCTGTACGCCCCCTCGCTGTCAAAGCTGCCGCTGACCTGTGTCGACGCCTGCCCACGTGGGCTCAACGCACGATCCTGAGCCGTCGCCACGCTGGCGCAGAGCGCCACCACCACCATCACCACCAAACCAACTCGTACTAGACGCATCTTCTCTCCTTTGTTACGTAAACGGGGCTTCGCCCCGAACCCCGCGCCGGGCCCGCGGGGCGCGCATTCGCGCGCCCTCGCTAGCAGACGTTGTTCAGCACCCTGCTAGAGACAGGAGGTGACAACTGTCTGTTTCCACCTACGACGACCGGATGAACGCCACCGGCTTCCGCTCCATCAGCTCCGCGTAAAAATCATTTCCCTTGTCGTCGATCACGATGAAGGCCGGGAAATCGTCGACCTGGATCTTCCAGATCGCCTCCATCCCAAGTTCGGGGTATTCGAGCACCTCGACATGCTTGATACTGTGGTCCGCCAGCCGGGCCGCCGGCCCACCGATGGAGCCGAGGTAGAACCCGCCGTACTTGTGGCACGCTTCGCGCACCTGTTGCGACCGGTTCCCCTTGGCCAGCATCACCAGGCTGCCTCCGTGGCTCTGGAACAGATCGACATACGAGTCCATCCGCCCGGCGGTCGTCGGCCCGAACGAGCCCGAGGCGCGTCCCTCCGGCTTCTTGGCCGGACCGGCGTAATAGACCATGTGGTCCTGCAGATACGACGGCAGCGGCTCGCCCCGATCGAGCCGCTCCTTCAGCTTGGCGTGTGCGATGTCCCGGGCCACGACCATCGGTCCGCTCAGCGACAGCCGTGTCGCCACCGGATACTTGCTCAACTCGGCCAGGATCTCCGCTATCGGGCGGTTGAGATCGATGCGAACCACCTCCGCGTCGAGATCGTCATCCGTGACATCGGGCAGATACTGCGCCGGGTGCTCCTCGAGCTGCTCGAGAAAGACTCCCTCGCGGGTAATCTTGGCGATCGCCTGCCGGTCGGCCGAACAGGACACGCCCAGCCCGACCGGGCAGGAGGCCCCGTGCCGCGGCAGCCGGATCACCCGAACGTCGTGCGCGAAATACTTGCCGCCAAACTGGGCTCCGATCCCGATGTTGCGACAGATGTCGAACATCTGCTGCTCGAGCTCGATGTCGCGAAACGCGCGGCCGTGCTCGTTGCCGGACGTCGGCAGATTGTCCAGGTAGTGGGTGCTCGCCAGCTTGACGGTCTTGAGCGTGAACTCGGCCGACGGACCGCCGATGACCAGCGCCAGATGATAGGGCGGACAGGCGGAGGTGCCGATCGACCGCATCTTCTCTTCGGCAAAAGCGAGTAGCGACGCGGGGTTCAAGAGCGCCTTCGTCTCCTGGTAGAGAAACGTCTTGTTGGCCGACCCGCCGCCCTTGGCGATGAACAGCAACTCGTACTCGTCGCCGGGCTCGGCGTAGACTTCGATCTGCGCCGGCAGGTTCGAGCCGGTGTTCTTCTCGGTGAACATGTCGAGCGGCGCCATCTGCGAGTACCGCAGGTTGCGCTGATCGTAGGCGTCGTAGATACCCTGCGACAGCGCCACCGCGTCGTCGCCGCCCGTGAAGACGTTCTCGCCCTTGTGGCCGATCACGATCGCCGTGCCGGTGTCCTGGCAGCCCGGCAGCACCCGCCCCGCGGCGATGTTCGCGTTCCGGAGCAGTTCGAGGGCCACGAAGCGGTCGTTACGCGATGACTCGGGGTCGTCGAGGATGGCACGAAGCTGCGCCAGGTGTGTGGGCCTGAGCAGGTGCGAGATGTCGTCGAACGCGGTGCGCGCCACCAGACGCAGGACGTCGGGGTCCACCTTCAGCAGCTCGCGACCGTCGACCGAGACCGTGGACACGCCGTCCGCGGTCAACTTGCGGTAGTGCGTCTGGTCCGGACCCAGCTCGAACAGGGGCTGGTAATGAAAATTGGTCATGATGGGGAACCGTATCCGCCGCCTGGGCGGTCCGGGTGCGGGGCGAACTTCTGATCTTAGTCGATCTGGCCCGGTGTAGACCGGTGCGCCCCGAACGCGGCTTACCCCTTGGCCACGTTGATTGTCTGGATCTCGGTGAAACCGAGTAGTCCCCACGGGCCGTTCTCGACCCCGATCCCGGACCACTTGGCGCCGCCAAACGGCGCGTGGGGCAGCACGTTCAGGTGCTGGTTGACCCAGGCCGTCCCGCACTCGAGCCGGCCCGCCACCTCTTCCGCCGCCGCGACGTCGCTCGACCAGACCGACCCGCTCAGCCCGAAGTGGGTGGCGTTGGCGCGCTCGACCGCATCGTCGAGGTCGGTGTAGGGCACGACGGGCAGTGCGGGCCCGAACTGCTCCTCATCCACCAGACGGACCCCGTCACTCAGTTCCCCGACGATCGTCGGCGCGTAGAAGTAGCCACGGTCTCCCAATCGGTGACCGCCGGCCACCACCTTGGCGCCCGACTGTTTCGCGTCTTCGACCAGCTCCTGGACACGCTCGAACTGCGGCAGGTTGTTGAGGGGCCCGATCTGGCTGTCCGGCTCGAGCCCGTCACCCACGTGCACTCCGCGGGCCAGCTCGCCCAGCTCGGTGAGCATCGCCCCATAGAGCGATTCGGGCACATACACACGCTTGATCGCGCTGCACACCTGGCCGCAGTTTTCGAACGCGCCCCAGAACAGCCGCTTCGCGACACGCGGGACATCGGCATCCTGGAGCACAATCGCCGGGTCGTTTCCGCCGAGCTCCAGCGTCACCCGTTTCAGGTCTGGCGCCGCGGCCGCGGCCACGAGCTTGCCGGTCGCGACCGAGCCGGTGAAGGAAATCTTCCGCACGGCCGGGTGGGTGGTCATCCACGCACCCAGCTCGTCGCCGCCACTCACGACGTTCAAGACCCCGGCCGGCAACACATCCCGCAGGATCTCGCCAAGCCGCAACGTCGCCAGGGGTGTGAAGGGCGACGGCTTCAGCACCATCGTGTTCCCCGCCAGCAACGCCGGTGCGATTTTCCAGACAGCGAGTGACACCGGATAGTTCCAGGGCGTGATCGCCGCCACCACCCCGTGAGGCCGGCGGCGCACCTCGACCCGGACCCGGTCGTTGTCGAGCGCCACCTCCACCGGCAGCTCCAGCCGCGCCGTGTACGTGAACCACTTGGCGGCCCCGGCGATCTCGCCAAACGCCTTGGCCAGCGGTTTCCCTTGTTCCAGGGTAAGCAGCCGTGCTAACTCGTCGGCATGTCGCGTGATCGCACTGGCGCAGGTGCCGAGCAAACGCCGGCGCTCCGGTTCGTCGCGACGCCAGTCACGGAATGCATCAGCCGCCGCCTGCATCGCGGTATCGAGCTGCTCGCGGCTGCAGTCGGGCGCCGCGTCGAAGGGCTCGCCGGTCGCCGGATTGATCACGTCGAAGGTGGCGTCGGTCGCCACCGCGGCGCCCCCGATCGTCAGGGTATGGGAATCGGCCTGTGTCGTCATCGGATCTCTCGTGGCTCATCCAGTGGATGGATCCTGTCAGTATAATCGACAGGGCACGGGAGCTCGGGGAGGACGCCGTTCCGATCATGAACATCTACGCGTGGATCGTACTGGTCGCATTGCTCGGAGAGCTTGCGCTCTCGGTCGTGTCGAGCGTGCTGAACATCCGCGCCATGGCGCCAACCGTGCCGGACGAGTTCAAAGCCGTCTACGACGAGGCAACCTACGCGCGCTCGCAGGCCTACACCCGGGCGCGCACGCGGTTCGGGCTGATGCAGGGCGCGGCCAGTCTGACGGCGCTGCTCCTCTTCTGGCGATTCGGCGGATTCGGCTGGCTCGACCGCCTGTGCCGCGGATTCGCCCTGGGACCGGTGCCGACCGGCCTGCTGTTCATCGGCGCCCTCGTCGTCGGCTCGACCGTACTCGGGCTCCCGTTCCGGGTCTACTCGACCTTCGTCGTCGAGGAACGGTTCGGGTTCAACCGCACCACCGCCCGCACGTTTTCGCTCGACCTGCTCAAGGGTCTTGCCCTGGGAGCGCTGCTGGGTGGCGCGTTGCTGGCCGCCGTGCTGTTCTTCTTCGACTGGGCGGGTCCGCTCGCGTGGCTCTGGTGCTGGGGCGCTGCCACCGCCTTCAGCCTGACGGCGCAGTTCGTGGCGCCGACCTGGATCATGCCGCTCTTCAACACCTTCAGCCCGCTCGACGCCGGTGAGCTCAAGGATGCACTGCTCGCCTACGGGCGCGCGACACGGTTCCCGCTCGACGGCATCTTCGTCGTCGACGGCTCACGGCGGTCGGCGAAGGCCAACGCCTTCTTCACGGGGTTCGGCAGCCGCAAGCGGATCGCGCTGTTCGATACGCTGGTCGAGAAACAGACCACCGCCGAGCTGGTGGCGGTGGTCGCGCACGAAGTAGGGCACCACAAGCGACGCCACGTCGTGAAAAACCTCGTGTTGGCGCTGGCCCAGACCGGCATGCTGTTCTGGCTGTTGTCGGTGTTTCTCGGTCAACAGGGGCTGTTCGACGCATTCGGCGTGACCGAGCCGTCGGTCCACGCCGGGCTGGTCTTCTTCGGGCTCCTCTTCACGCCTATCGAGCTGGCCCTGTCACTCGTGGTCAACCTGTTCTCACGCAAATACGAGTTCGAGGCGGATGCGTTTGCCGCCAACACCACCGGCAGCGCGGAACCGCTCATCTCGGCGCTGAAGAAGTTGTCAGCCGACAGCCTGTCGAATCTCACCCCGCACCCGCTCCAGGTGTGGCTGCACCATTCGCATCCGCCGGTCCTTGAACGCATCGCGGCGTTACGCGCCCTGAACGTCGGGTAACGCGAGCGAGGGACTACCGCTGATGGCCGATGCGATACAGGTGATCGTCCGTGCGGATGAAGAATGAGCCGCTGGCGACCGCCAACGATGCCAGAGTGGCCCCATCGAGCCGGTTGATAGCGAGCTCGCGATACTCGGCGCCAGGGGCGACCACGGTGGTCACGCCCTCTTCGCTCTGGAAGTAGATGCGACCATCGGCGAACACCGGGGAAGCGGAGTAGTTACCGCCCAACCGATGCTGCCAGCGGATATCCCCGGTCCGTGCATCCACACAGGTCGCGACACCCAGATCGGAGACGAGGTAGAGCTCGTCGCCCACCAGCAGCGGAGAGGGGGTCAAGGGCGCGCCTCGTCGAAGCGTCCAGGCGGTGTGCGTGCGTGTGACATCACCTCGACCGTCGGCGCGTACGGCGAGCACCGACGGCACCTGGAACCCGGTGGCCACATACACCATCCCATGACCGTACGCCGGCGCCGGCACGTTGGAGAACCCGTCGGCGTAGGACACCTCCCACAGCTCGGCCCCCGAGTCGGGGTCATAGGCGGTGGCCCGGAACGCGCCGATGCTGAAGAGCTGGTCCTGATCACCGACCCGGATGACGAGCGGCGTCGAATAGGCCTGCGAGATCGGTGAACGACGGGCCGTGCGCCATCGCTCCTCGCCGGTCGCGGCATCGAGCGCCACGACATAGGCGGTGTCATAGCCATCGATGCTGAGAATGAGCTGGTCGCGATACAAGACCGGCGACCCACCGTTGCCATGCTGGGTCACATGCGGGAAATGGGTACTCCAGACGATCTCGCCGCTGGTGGTCACCGCGGCGGTGCCATCGGCGCCAAAATGGACATACACCCGGTCGCCGTCAACGACCGGCGTCGGCGAGGCGAGGCTGTTCTTGGGGTTCGCCGAGGCGGTCTCCGCAACCCGGAAGACCTCGGTGTTCAGCACGTCTTGTCCGGTGTCGACGTCGTAGCTGACAAGCCGCAACGAACCGGCCCCCTCATCGGTGGCCGTTGTCAGCCACACGCGACCGTCCGCCACCACCGGCGACGACCAGCCCCGGCCCGGCACGGGGACTTTCCACAGAATGCCGGTCGACTCGCTCCATTCGAGCGGGAGCCCGAGCTCGGACGAATGCCCCTGACCCGTGGGACCACGGAACGCCGGCCAGTCCTGGGCGTCCGCGGCCCGGCCAAGCAGCGTCACGAGCGCGAGCGCCGCAACCAGGCGAGGCATCGTCGCTATTGTAGCCGGGTCCCCCTTCGGACGCGTCCCTTGGGCGCATCGCCGAACCTTTCCGGACGGGGTGCGTTCTTCTATACAGTGTGAGACCGGTGCCCGGCCACCGGGGTCACCCCGGCCATCTCCGGCTGAACAAGGAGAGAGACGGGCATTCGGCATCGACCGCGCGGAAGATGGCATCTGATATCGGCACGCTCGTCGAACGCTGCCGCCAGGGCGACGCCCTGGCATGGGAGCAGCTCGTTCGGAGCTGTCAGGGACGGGTCTACGCGGTGGCATTTCACTACGTCGGTGGCGAGGACGCGCGCGATCTCACGCAAGAGGTGTTCGTGAAGGTCTACCAGCAACTCACGACCTATCAGGATCAAGGATTCATGGCCTGGCTGCTCCGTATCACGCGCAACCTGTGCATCGACCAGCTGCGCCGTCGCAAAGCCCGGCCGCCCGCCGATGATCTGGTGGCCGAGGACAACGAGTGGGCAATGCCGGACCAGGCGCCGGACCCGGAGCAGTCGTGGCTCACCGACACGCGGAAACGGCTGGTCTACGACGCGCTGCGGCGTCTGAACGGACAGAGCCGGGAAATCATCCTGCTCAAGGAGATCCAGGGGCTCCAGTTCAAGGAAATCGCCGAAATGCTGGGGTTGCCGGTCGGCACGGTCAAGTCGCGCTCGAACCGCGCGCGGGTCGAGCTGGCGCGTCAGGTGGTCGCGATCGACCCGTCGTACGCCGGCGCGACCGAACCGCACGGATAGAAACAGATGGATCAACTGAGGGCGTGCATGTGGTTCAACGACAGTCTCGAGCATCTGCTCGACGACACGTTGTCGGCCGCCGAGCGGGCGACCGCCGAGGCGCACGCCGCGGTCTGCCCTCGGTGCCAGGAACTCTATGCGCTGATGCGGGGCACCCTCGACGGCCCATCGGTCGAGACGCCGGCTGGGCTGACCGAGTCCATTCTGGCCCGCACGAGCGGACGGCCATGCGAGCACGCCGTGACGCGGCTGGGTGAGCAGGCTGACGGCATGCTCGACGGACTGGACCGCGAGCTGGTCGAGGCGCATCTGGGTACCTGCGGCGACTGTGCGAGGCTGGTCTCCGTGCTTCGCAGGCTTGGAGACGACCTGCCGGCGTTCGCGGAATTGCGCCCGGACGCCGCGCTCGTAGGCGACGTGCTCGCGCTGACCCGGCCGCGCCCCAGCCGGGCAGTCACGGTGCTGGACAACCTCCGAGCCGTCGGGCGGCGTCTGTTCGCGCGGCCACGCATCG
>Ga0114996_10008235_pt1 | contig 11645 bp, 9 predicted proteins | sample ArcticOcean_MG_C_4_FD_87039 | JGI IMG/M metagenome (GOLD analysis project Ga0114996, IMG submission 87039) | Marine microbial communities from western Arctic Ocean - ArcticOcean_MG_CB4_134 | ecosystem: Environmental > Aquatic > Marine > Oceanic | place: Arctic Ocean: Canada Basin | collected... | reverse complement strand
TTGCGCCCCCGAACAGATCCATTTGAGGCCTTCCTGGCTCGTTCGGGCGGATGAACGACGCTGCAGAGAGCGCCGGAGGTCGGTTGAGACCAAGACGGGCACTCGTCACCTCGAAGAGCCCGTGCAGGTGGTCCGCCCAGGGACCTTCACCCCGCCCTCGCACCTCGTACCGACTGTCGTATAGCTTTCCCGCTCTCATGTCTCGTACGCGGTTGAGCACCTTGTCTTTCTGATCAGGAAAGTGCTGTCCGAGCCACGTAGAGAAGATGTCTTTCACTCCGTGGGGAAGCCGGAGTAGGATGTAGCTCGCGAAAGAGGCGCCAGCGTCGGCGGAGGCCTCCAGAATAGAGGGCAGCTCGTGGTCCGTTAGTCCTGGCACGACCGGTGCGACCTTCACGCCAACGGGGATTCCTGCGTTTGCCAGTACTCGGATTGCTCCCAGCCTGCGCTCCGGACTCGAGGCCCTCGGCTCCATGAGCCCTTGTATGCTTCTGTTCAGCGAGGTGATGGAGAGTACCACCGCAACCGCGTTGTGCGCAGCGAGTTCCGCCAGAAGGTCCACGTCGCGCGAGACCAGATAATTCTTCGTGACGACGGCGACGGGGTTCCGAAACTCCGCGAGCACCTCCAGGCATCGGCGAGTGATCCTCAGTCTCCGCTCCGCCGGCTGATAGGCGTCGGTATTGCCGCTCAACCCGATCACTTGTGGTTCCCACTTCCTCTCTGACAGCGCCTTTCTTAGCAGCTCGGGCGCCTTCCGTTTGACCGAGATCTTTGTCTCGAAGTCGAGACCTGCCGGGAATCCCAGGGATTCATGAGTGGGCCTCGCGTAGCAATAGGCGCATGCGTGCTCGCACCCCCGGTAGGGATTGATGCCCACGTTGAATCCGACATCCGGCGAATCGTTGTAGGTCAGGATCGATTGAGTTGCGTCGTTCAGCAGGATCGTCTTGGGTGGTGGGTCGTCGGGATCTGTCCAACCGTCGCGGTCGAGGTGGAGCCTCTCGAAGCGGTTGGGAGGATTCCAGGGGGTCGCCCGTCCATTGAGGACCGGTAGGGCATGTGCGGTTGGCATGCTGAACAGGATGCCCGAACAAACACCGAATGTATAGTTCTATAGCCATACAACGCCAAAGGCCCCGCCCGGACTGCGGACGGGGCCTGGCACTACACATGGAACGCGCTTTGGCTTAGGCCTGCTCGATATCGTAGCAGACGCGCCAGTCGACCATGTTCTCTGGGTCGCCTGTGCCCTCGTCCGTCGGTTGGTGACAACCGATCCAAGAAGAAGCTTCGCCGAAGAACTCTCGCCGATAGTCCTCCAAGTGATCGTTGGCCGTCAGTTGGTCCAATTCCACTCCGAAGAGCTCTACGACCAGGCTCTCCCCCGCCTCACCTTCGTACAAGGTCTTGTCGATCTTGTTGACCTTGTTGTGCCGCGGGTGATCGGAGATGGACCAGTAGCCCTGTTCCGGGAATTCCACCTCATGGCTGTCGCCACCGGTGCTAATCTTCGAACGGAAGCGAAACTCGCCCTCGTCGTCCCACACGGTTTCTTTGTTGTCTTTGATCTGAATCCAGCGAAGGATCACGCGGATCCGGGCGCCACCATTCTCCGACATCGATGCTCCTGGTTTCGTCGAACCTTAACAATGCGGGTGAAATAGAGCTTCAAGAGGTCCCTGGTCAAGGGTCGGTGTCGAAGCCGGCGCTCAGCCGTTCTAGGACCTGTCGGCTTCGCACATCAGCTCACCTACCGGATTGGGATCCTAAGAGTCAGCTGATGAGTGAGTACCGAGGCGTCCTGAAGCGTGAGGGGGGCTTCTGGAGCCACAATGAAGTCTGCCGGGCCAGAGAGCGTTGCATCACCCTCGGCGCGAAATTCTCGGGATGTTCCGGGGCGGCCGGTACCGGTCGTGAGGCGACCCGCATAGCTGAGTTCGAGGTCCGAGAATCGGAATGTGGCGCCGAAGGTCGGCGTCCATTCCATCCACGACTCGTCTTGATCGCGAAAGGAGCTCTCCAGGTGGTTGGTCTGCTCCAGCGTGTAGTCGTAGGAACGAACCTCGAGTCCGCCCTGTAGCCCGATGTCCTCCAACTGGTGTGAGAGTCCGGCGCGCAGGATCACGTTGGTGAAGAAGAACTCGTTCTCGATCGTCTTCCCACCCGCCTCGATCAGAAGGCTATCGTTGGTCATGACGTCCTTGTCTGCCTCCTGCCACGTCTCGCTCCAGATCGGTTGAACCGCGACGTCGATCCCGAAAGTGGTCGGGCCGCGTGTACGGCCGAATCCGAACCCGACCTCGTACGCCCATGTCGTGCCGGGGTCACGAGGGATGTTTTGGATGCTGTAGTTAGGGATCTTCGCATGCGATTTCTTGTTTACGGTCGCTGCCGCGCCCACACGCCAGCCCGGGGCAGTCAGGTCCCGGTCCCAGGAGAGCTGTCCTCCCCAGGTTCGCGTCTCGTCTTCGTTGATCTCTATTCGCGCCTGGGCGGTGGGGGGCTCCATTGGATCGTCCCAATTGAAGTCGATGTACGTGACGTCGTGGGTCATCGAGATGCGACTGTTGACCAGTACGATCGCCAAGCGCTCACGCGCCCCGTCTCGGTACAATCCCAATCGTAGGTCGGAGGCACGGCCCGACTGTTCGATACGGTCCGTGCCGGCGTACAAGAGGTCGACGCCGTCGACCGCGTCGAGATGCGACGCGGAAGCTGCCAACCCGATGGACCATGGACCCGCCCCGATTCGACGCCCAAGGAACCCGCTCGCGTAGAGGTTTCGGGCGGAAACGTCGCTCAGTCGACGCTGCGTGCCGATCCACTGCACCTGCTGGTCGAGGGAGAACCGGCGGTCGCTCGAGTTGTTGACCTGCTGCAACGCGAGTGAGGCACCACCGAACCAATCAACACCGTGGAAGAGCCCCGCCACGGGAAAGGTCTTCCCAGAGCCTCCATTGTTGGAGATTCCATAGAACGTGGGTGAGCCAAGGAACGAGGACTCGTCGATGAAGACACCCTTGGCAGGGTTGGCCCAAGGATCGGCGAGGGAGTCGTTTAGGGCGAAGTGCACCCCGGCCATGCCGAGGTTGGCCGCGGGCAGAACGAGAAACTGGTCACCTGATGCGACCGGTACCGTCCGGATCGGCACGATCTGGGCGGAGAGTAGCGCCGTCGGGATCGGGACCAGCGCAGTGAGGAGCAGGGCCGCAATCGCGGTTAGGTGAATCGGGACCAGCGCGACGAAGGCCGCAAGAGCACGAACGAATGAAAGACGCATTGTCACCTCCAGTGATCGGCGGCACCGTGCCGCCGTCACTCAGAGAACGACTGGGCCCCGGTCGCCGTGACTAGCTGGTCGTTTTCTTGCCTTCAAAAAGAGAATGCGACTCCGAAGATCGGAAGAAATGGCCGTTCAGCGAGGGGCGTGAGTTCGTTGCTCCGCCACGACTGGAACGTGTAGAAGAGAGCGTCGCGACGATCAAGCGCGTTCAGGACACGCAAGTACGGCCGCACTGTCCAAGGCCGTCCGCCCCACTCTGTACGTAGCAGCGCGTGCACCTCGATGTCGATGCGAAGGAACTCTTCGTCGAGGCCCGATACGAGGGGAGAGTCCCGGGTACTAGAGACTGTGGGCGGAGGCTCTCCTTCCGGTGCGGCGGTCGGATCGCCCGCGTCCCCGCTCGTGCTACCGAAGGGGATGCTCGTATACGCCAGACCTGCGCCATACGCCAATCGAACCTCTCCTTGAAGAGGTCCGCCAAGACGCCCCGAGAGCCCCGCGCTCAGGAGGTGACGACCCGCGAAGTCGGAGCTGTATCCGGAGAGGTCTTCGGTCGACCAGAACCAGGACAGGCCATACCCTAGCCACGCGACCGCTTGCGTGCCGATGCTTCTCACCTGGAGGTCGATACCGGACGAGCGGATCGTCTTGTCTGGTGCTGCTTCCAATCCTTCGTACCGCTTCCAGAAGCTTTGCAGGCCGAGACGCACTTTGGTGCCCAGCGTCTGATCGAGCGATACGACGACGTGATCCGCAGTCGCCACCGGCAGAAGGGCGGATGCGGGCAGGTCGCTCTCGACCACTTCCGCGAGCGTTCTCTCTACTTCGACGTCTGGTGTTCGGGTCGGCTGGTGGTAGCGTCCGACCGCGATCGTGATCATCGCTTCTGGATTGAAGTTCCACATCAAGGCGACACGTGGGGCGACGCGGAGGTCTCCGGCCGAGAACGCATCTGCGCGCAGGCCGGCGCGAAGTGTTAGTCCGGGTCCGAGCAGTCGAGTCGCGTCGAGGAACGCCCCCGTCGTGGTGGTGTGAGTCCTCGCACTCGTCTCGGGGCCACCACCTAACGCTCGAGCCCCGAATGCCGCGTCGATGCGTTCGTGGGAAGCACCGAGCCGCAGCTGTTCCCCGGGCGCACCCCAGGCGAACTCACCTAGCAACCTGATGCGGTCCGTCGCTGCGGTCGCGAGCAAGGCGGGTGGCGTGGGTTCATCGGCTGGTGCGGTCGGCTGCAGGGGTAGTGAAGCACGATATCCACTGCCCGCTGCCATCAGCTCGAGGGTGCCCGTTCCGACTGCTGCTCTGTAGTTCAGGGAAGCCGCCCGGTTGGACCAGCTCGCGTTGTCCGGCGCGTCGCCGAAGTCCAACAGGACTGCCTCTGAGTTCCAGAAGCCCGTGCCGCGCAGCATCTGTCCTCGAGTAGGCTCGAATTCCATCCCGACGAGCACATCCCGGTAACCATAAGGACGTTGGCCCCGAAGCGCCGAGGAGCCTAGGTCGTGCAGTGATCGTGCCGACGCGATGTAGCCTCCGCGTGAGCCGAGCGGTCCCTCCACAGCGGACGTGGCGGCGAGCAGATCGAGAGAGCCGGATGCCCTGACGCGATCCCTTCTGGGTCGGCGCGTCGCGAGGTCGAGAATGTGCGTGAGGCCGCCGTCATATCGCGCGGGTGCGCCACCGACGTGAAGCGCTGCGTTCCCGAGTACCGCGGGTTCGAAGCTCCGCATGAGTCCCGCGACGTGGAACGGTGTGTAGACTGGAGCCCCGTCGAGCAGGACGAGCTTCAGGTCCGTGGTCGAACCCCTCATGTAAAGCACATCGGTTGCATTTGCGGGATCGTTTCCTGGCAGCGACTGAACTGCATCCACCAGGCCCGGGTGGCCGACCCCAGGTGTGAGATCGAGCGATTGCACCTCGAGCACCGGCATCGGAGCTGGTTTGCCGGTCGCCTGATCGAGTTCACCCGCGCGCGCCTCACCAACCACGTCCACTGGGTCCAGCCGCACCGGCTCGGCCTGCAGTTCCAAGTCGACGCGTACGTCGGCTCGTGGGGGAACGAGCACGTCCAGCGACAGCGATGCGTGTCCCGCGTGCATGACGCGGAGGCGGATTTCACCGGCCGGTAGATCCTCGAATCGATATCCGCCCAGGCTGTCGGCGAGGACCGTTCTTCTCGTGTTCGCTACGATCGCCTCGACAAGTGCGTTCGGAAGCGGGATCCGTACTTCATCGAAGATCCCCGTGACCAACCCGCCGATCGATGCGCTCGCGGTGTCCGCTGCTGCCACCTGGCTCTGAGAGCTGGTCGGTACAGTCGCCGAGACGGCTAGCAATGCCGCTAGGAGGTTGAGCGTTCGGGCGAACGCTGGACGTGCCATCATCGGGGACGGGTAAGTCGGATTCGAAGGGACGGTGGACCTGACATCCTCAGGGCACGATGAAGAGCACTCGATCGACGTCTTGTGCGTCCACGGGCCCGGATAGGGTTTCTTCGCCAGCCGTTCGTCGCAGATACATACGTCCGTTCACGGCCAATGAGACCTCGGACGCTGACTTTGGGAGCTCGATCGTGACCGGTCCGCCGGTTATCGTGGCCCGTACCAGGCCCTGTGCCGAAGTGAAGGAGCTTCCCGTCGCGGCGAGCACTGTGACCGCCTGTCCTGATAGCCACCGAACCTCGATCGAGGTTCCCGAGGGCACTTGCTGGAGTTCCACATCGACTGCGCCGCCTTCGACGACCATGCGCATGCCGACCGGCGCGGCTGACTCGCCTGGTGGCAAGGCGCTTGGCTCAGGTGCTTGAGCCTCTCGACCGATGAGGAACTCGCGTAGTGGCGAGCCTGGAAGGGCCGACAGAGCTCCGGTGGTCACAAGCAGGAACGTCGCGGCCCTCCCGAGCGTCCAGAAGGACGTACGCAGGCCCCGATCGCTTACTGGTTTTGCCGCGGGCTCCCGCTGCGCGAGCCGAGCTCGCACGGCCTCGCGCGCCGACTCCACGTCGAAGTGCTCATCGAGGTCGGTGAGCGTCGACACGATGTCTGCCGCGCGATCCTCCGAAGCTGCCAGCGCGGTCTGGCAGATATCGCACCCATCGAGGTGGACTCGCGCGTCGGCAACGACTGGGGTGTTGTCACGCAGCTCGACGATCACTCTTTCCGTGAGGTGGTTCGCATCCGTGAGATAGGTCATGCGGGCTCTCCTGCGGCGGCGAGCACGTCGATGAACCGGCGTTCTGCTCGGGCGAGCAACGTGCCGACCGAGGTGGCGGCCACGTCCACCGTCTCGGCGATCTCACGGTAGCTGAAGCCGGAATAGCGCATGAGCAGCATCTCGCGGTCTCGAGTTGGCATTGCATCGAGCGCGCGGCGGGCCCTCGCTCTCTTTTCCGCTTGCTCGAGCACGTTGTCTGGGGATTCGCTTTCGGTTGGCATTACCGGGTTCTCGCTCAAAAGTCTCTTGCGGTTTCCCTCGACCCGATAGCGGTCTCGAATCAGGTGTGTCGCGGTCTTGAAGAGCCACGCGCGGATTCCCGCGGGGCTCCCATCGACATCGCGCTCGAAGAGCCGGACCATCGCCTCCTGGGCGACGTCCTCGGCCGTGTCCCTGTCACCGCACAAGCGGTGACAGTAGCCCACGAGCGGCCGGTACTCTTCATTGAACGTGGTATCGAAGTCCACAGCTTTCCTGGTAAGGTCTTGCAACACCCACACTCATCGGGTGCCGGTTCCGGTGGGTTCTACCCGGACGGGGATTATGGGGTCACTGCAATGGAACGAATGAACCCCCTCACGCGTGACACCATCCGACGTGGGGCGCCTCGAGTGGGGCCCTTCGGGTGAGCTCGCGGCTGTCGCTTTCCAGGTCCAGGTGCGACCGGCAGATTGCTTTGCCTAGGCCGGTGAACATTCGAACCAACAGATGAGCCGGCCCTCGTCCCATCGCATCCGGAGAAAATGATGAACTGGACCTCGCCCAAATCCGCAATCCTGGTCCTTCTGACTCTAGCGCTCACCGTGGCTCCGACCGCGGCGGATGCGCAGGAGGCGCGGGCACGCTGGGAGCGCATGTGCCAGATCCGCGCCGAGAAGTTCGATCTGGTTCTTCCGAAGGCCATGCATGACAACGATCTCGATATGTGGATCGTTGTCATGAGGGAGGGGCTGCTCGACCCGATGTGGGAGGCGCTCGGCCGCGGTTACGTCGGAGGTTGGGCATACTACGTCTTCACTGATCGGGGCGACCGAGTCGAACGGGCGGCACTCGGTGTCGGCGGATATATGCTCGAGCAGTGCGGCGTATACGACCAATTCGGCGGTGCCGACGAACTGGCGGACTATGTCGCCGAACGGGACCCCCAGCGTATTGGCGTGAACATTGCCGAGTCCATTGGTGGTGCCGATGGACTCTCCCACACTTCGTATTTGCACCTCCAGCGCGAGCTCGGGAGCCACGGCGACCGCTTGGTGTCGGCCGAGCGCTTCGTTTCTGACTTCCGATCCACGCGGACCACGTCGGAGATCGCCGCTTTCGCCGAGGCGGGGGAGATGTCTCGGGAGATGGCTGAGCGCGCCTTCTCCAACGAAGTCATTACTCCAGGAGTAACGACGCTCGAGGATGTCGCTTGGTGGTTGTCGGATCAACTTCTCGCCCGTGGCTTGGACTCTTCGTTCGATATGCCGTCCGTCTACATCACCGGCCCAGAAGGAATTGCTGCCACGTCGAGCGACCGCATCATTCAGCGTGGCGACCTGCTGATGCTGGACTGGGGCGTGGGTTTCCTCGACTTCTACACCGACATGAAGCGGATTGCCTACGTTCTGCGCGACGGTGAAACGGAGGCGCCGGCGGGGATCCAAAATGCGTTCGATCGCGCTAAGCAGGTGCGGGACGTGATGAAGGCGAGCATCAAGCCAGCGCCGACGGCCCAACTCGCGTTGGATGCCACTTGGAGCGCGATCGAGAGAGCAGGCTTCAACCGAGCGGAATTCAACCAGCCCAGTTCCGATCCCACGATCACCGACGTGGTCCTTGGACCCCACTCGGTCGGCAATTGGGGGCACGGCCTGGGACCATCGCTGGCGTTCTTCAACCCGACTCGGCAAACCTACGAGCTGCGACCAGGCACACTGATCTCGGTGGAGTTGTTCGCGTACACGGCCAATCCAGACTGGGGGAACGCCAAAGTGCGCATTCCACTGGAGGATGATGCGTTGGTCACGGAGCGCGGCGTCGAGTGGCTCTATCCGGTGAATTCCCGCCTCCTACTGATCAAGTGATTCTGAAATGACGAGGAACTCTTCGGTGGACTTCACGCAGTTCGAGGCCCTCACATTCGACTGCTACGGCACGCTGATCGACTGGGAAGGGGGGATCCTCTCGGCTTTGCGGCCCCTTCTCGAGGCGCATGGGGTCGTCGACCAGGACGACGACGCTCTTCTGGAGCGGCACGCGCACTTGGAAGCTGAAGCCGAGGAAGGCCCCTTTCGGCGATATCGCTCCATTCTCGCTGACGTGGCCCGGGGTTTTGGAGAAGACTTCGGCTTCGTACCGACCAGCTTGCAGGTGGACGAGTTCGCGGCGTCGGTCGCCGTTTGGCCACCGTTCGAGGACTCGACCGCCGCCCTGAAGGCCCTCGAGACCCGGTATCGACTGGCGATCGTGTCCAATGTCGACGACGACCTATTCGCCGGTTCCGCGAGCCAGCTTGGAGTCGACTTCTCCGAGGTGGTCACCGCCCAGCAGGTGGGAGGCTATAAGCCAGCCCAGGGACACTTCGATGAGGTTTTGAGCAGGCTAGACCTTCCGCGAGATCGGGTCCTGCACGTCGCCCAGAGCCTGTATCACGACATCGCTCCGGCGAGTGCGCTCGGGTTCACTTGCGTCTGGATCAATCGGCGCGCCGGAAGGCCTGGGGGTGGGGCCACGAAGCCCGCTGTGGCCCATCCGGATCATGAGGCTCCCGACTTGCGTACACTCGTCGAGCACATGGGGTTGTAGCGCTCCGAATTGCGGCGGGACGATTCGAGAAAGGCGAGCGCGGAGGCCCCCCCTCGCCGTTGGTAGCTCTTCCGTTTAGACTTGAATCGTTGCACCGAACCCGTGCGCCCGCGTGGGGCACGGTATTGGTATACCCGACGGATTCGCGATGCGCTTCGCCTACATGGATTCCCAAGGCAACGAGGTCCCGATCCCGAGCATCGACGCGTTAGCCCTGCGTATCGAACTCGGGGCGATCAGCGCGGATACGGAGTTGAACTAAACCGCTACGCGGTGGGAGGTGAGAGTTCGCAGGGTTCTAGAGCGCGTCATCTGAGGAAGTATCGAGGTCCCGAGGGCTGGGCGAGTACGTTGCGTGCTCGAAGACCACCCAGTCAAGGAGGGACCGATGAGCGAGCTACGGCGGAAGATGCAGGCGGACCTGGGGGTCCGGAACTACGCGGAGCGGACGCAGGCGATCTGCATCAGGCGTGTTGCAGAGATGGCGCTGCACTTCGGGCGATCACCGGACACGCTGAGCCGGGAGGAGTTGCGCGACTACCTGCGCTCCTTGAAGGAGCGGGGCGTATCGCTGTCGGCGTTCAAGCAGACGGTAGGTGCGCTGCGGTTCCTGTACCGAGTGACGCTGGACCGTCAGGAGCTACTGCCCTACGTACGATACCCGCGCCAGAAGCTCCGCAAGCCAGTGGTGCTGAGCCAGGCCGAGGTCGGGCGTCTGCTGGAAGTTCTGGTGAACCTGAAGCACCGGGCGCTAGCGATGACGCTGTACGGTGGCGGGCTCAGGCTGAGCGAAGTACTGGGCCTTCAGATGCGCGACATCGACAGTGACCGGATGGTGATCACAGTGCGTCACGGCAAGGGGGATGAGGACCGCCAGGTGATACTGTCGAGGGTCTTGCTAGAGACGCTGCGCCCGTATTGCCGAACGTACCGTCCGCAGACGTGGCTGTTCGAGGGACAAGTACCCGGCCAGCCACTCACGGGCCGTTCGGTGCAACGCGTGATCAAGGCGGCCGGTGCGCGAGCAGGGATCACGAAGCCAGTGACGCCCCACAAGCTCCGTCACAGCTATGCGACGCACCTATTGGATGCGGGCACGGATCTGCGTCTGATCCAGACCCTGCTGGGTCACCGCTCGCTGCAGAGCACGGCCATCTACACGCACGTGGCGACAGCGCGACTCCGTTCGATCAAGAGTCCGCTGGATGCGTTGAGCCCGGAGCCTGAGCCTAACGAGTAGGTGACGAGGGGACCTCGGCACGAGCTAGCCGAGGTCTTCCAGAAGTGCCGCGAAGCGCCACGCTCTGCACGAGCCGGACCCGCCTGGAGCTGGGAGCAGCGTGCGGTCGTCGATGCGATCACCGCCTGCCGGACTGCGCGACTGGGTGGTCACGTCGACGAGTGCGACGGCTGCGAACATCGGAGGATCTCATACAACTCGTGCCGCAACCGCCACTGCCCGAAGTGCCAGGGTATTGCCCAAGCGGACTGGCTTGAGGCGCGCCAGGCCGAAGTATTGCCTGTGCCCTACGCGCACGTCGTGTTCACGGTGCCGCAGAGCCTCGCACCATTGGCGCTCCAGAACCCACGCGTCTTCTACAGTCTACTGCTTCGTACTGTAGGCCGGACGCTCTAGGATGTCGCCTTGAACCCGAACCACCTCGGCGCACGGATCGGGTTCTTCGCGGTCCTGCATACCTGGGGCCAGACGCTGGTCCATCATTCTCACGTGCACTGCGTCGTTCCAGCCGGTGGCTTAGCGGAGGATGGCCGTACATGGCGTCCCTGTCGCTCGGGGTTCTTCCTGCCGGTGCGCGTGCTCAGTCGTCTGTTCCGAGGGAGGTTCGTCGCAGGGCTTTGGGATGCGTTCGGCGACGGGAGCCTCGAATTCCACGGTGCCCTCACCCGCTACCGCTCACGCGCCGCGTTCGCACGCTACCTCAAGGCGGCGTGCCGGACCGAGTGGGTCGTTTATGCCAAACCACCGTTCGACGGCCCCAAACATGTACTGCAATACCTGGCACGCTATACGCACCGGGTTGCGATCTCGAACCATCGTCTGCTCCACGTCGATGCGGAGTCGGTGCGCTTCCGCTACAAGGACTATCGAGGTTGCCGGGTCCGATCTCTCACGCTCCCACTCCATGAGTTCGCCCGCCGCTTCCTGTTGCATGTCCTGCCCAAGGGCTTCGTCCGTATCCGCTATTACAGGCTCCTCGCCAACGCCAGTCGTGCGCGCCTGCTCGCCTGTTCGCGCCTGGCGCTCGGGCAGCAGGAAGACGCCGTGTCGCCTCAGCCCGAATCTGTTGGTGGCGATGAGGTCGCCTTCGACAGCCGGTCCCGTGAGCTGCACATCTGTCCC
>Ga0114996_10008229_pt1 | contig 11649 bp, 10 predicted proteins | sample ArcticOcean_MG_C_4_FD_87039 | JGI IMG/M metagenome (GOLD analysis project Ga0114996, IMG submission 87039) | Marine microbial communities from western Arctic Ocean - ArcticOcean_MG_CB4_134 | ecosystem: Environmental > Aquatic > Marine > Oceanic | place: Arctic Ocean: Canada Basin | collected... | reverse complement strand
GATACGTATCGCGGTCCAAATAGTTCACGATAGGCAATGACGCCGGTGCGACTATACCTGTTACGGGTGTTGTCTTTGCTCCACCGAGCTTCGGTTCAACGCTCTCGATATCGCCGAGTAGCAATTGCGTTTGCTGATGCGCCTGATACAGTTCCACGTCACCCATCTCTTGAGGTGTGTCAAAGAAGAGTGTGCGGTAGTTCGCCGCGGCCGGCGTTGTCGCAATATACGCCAGCGGATTGCCGAGTGGGTTCTCTACGGGTTCTTGCTCAGCCGTCAACTCGGGGAACTCTAACTTGGGTGCCGCGACTGCGGCTATACCACTATCTGCGTCGGCTCCAGATGGAAAGATGCCAAACTGAAGCATTCGGATCATATCCATAGTGGTTTTGGCTTGTGAGATTAACGTGACCCCTTGAATGACTGCGCCGGTCGCCGGCGATGTCACTATCAAATGTTGCGCCACTGCGAATTGCGCCAGCGCGGTTGCGGTAATCGATTTTGCTGCGTCCACGATGACGTTCTTCTTCAGTCTGTTCATCGTCCCTGCCCACTTACCTTCTAGCGAACAGATATATGCGTACATTTCGGGGAAGTCCTTTTTCAACGCACCACGTTTCAACCTCGGTACTATACCGTATGGCGTCCACACGGGCACACCAGGCAAGGTCACATAACGCAAATCAATTTTGGTCCCGTCAACGGTGGACGTTTCCTTCGCCATGAGGTTGATATTCTTCGCAAAGACATTGAAGTCTTTCTTCGTGTTAACGTTAACACCTTCCTCGGCCTGCAAGTTCAGCAAACCCTTCGCGTAAATGTTCGCATCACCATCTACACTAACATGGCACACACCCTTGACACTCACTTGCAGGTCGGCCTCGGCCATAATAAAACCACCGCCCAGTAGCTTGCAGACGACTTTACCATCGGGGTGCATTTCAACAGACGAACCAGAACGATGAAAAACGTGTATGCGCTCGGCGCCCGGCGTATCATCGAACTCAACTACGTGGCCGGATTCGGTTTGCGTGACTTTGTTGTAGGGATACTGTGCGTCATACGGAGTAGCGGGCTCGCTCCACGTCTTCTGGTTCTTCTTGTCCGCGAACGTCATGTTGACTATAGAATTGAAACCTAGCTGGGCTTTGAAACCTTTTAACGGGTCAAGAAAACTTGTCACATTTCGTAGCCACGTAGTTGGTTTCCCGATTGCCGATGGAACTCCGGGCCGGGTGAACGTCCGTTTGTCTTTCAGAATAGGCGAACTTGCCGCGAACAAACCACCCAGTGCGAGACGAGACATTGAAGGAATACCAAGTTGATCTGGTAACGGATATGTTGTTCGATTATCGATATTCTCCTTAAGACTGGAACCGGATCCACTAATGGAGAAATTGCTCAGCCTCTTCTGAAACCCGGCCGCAATGCCGGTGACCATCTCCTTCCGTTGAGCAAGTTGTTTTGCCACTTCCGACGCGGCCGAGGTGCCCACAAGAGGCGTGCCTGCGGACATACCCGAAAGATTAACAAGATCAGATGCGGGAGGGAAGCCCGCCATCAAGAACCACCTTTCAAGAATGTTTTCCCAGCCACTAGCGCAGTCTTCGCTGCGTCGAACCCCTTCACACTGTCCGCCAACGACGTAGACAACGTAATCAATTCCTGTTTGGCAGCCAATCCAGATTTTATCGCCGAGAACGTTGCGCTAGATAGTGATTTGGCCTTTGACACGGCGCCTAATAGACCACCGAACTTAAGTTTTCCCACCGCAGGGAGGCTGCGTTTTTCTGGTTCTGCGGGCGCAATTGCCAGTTCGGCTGCACTACGCCCGTCTACACCTCCGTCGTTTATGTTACGGCTGCTCATATCTGTGAACCCACATCCGAATCAGACGGGTACGAAGGAAGTTTCCCAAAGATGATAGGTTGTTGTGCGAGGTGAGCATCGAGAAAAAATCCAATCACCCAATCTCCTTCAAGAATATCTATCGTGGTACGACTCGCTGTTAATGGCAACAACGGAAGTGCCCACGGAAGATCATCCGTAGGAAGAATTCGTGCATCCAATTCATGAAACCCAAGCGCACGTACTTTACATCGATTAACATGGAGAGGATCGGTTGCCCTAGATTCAACGACACCAACAAACCAGATGAAGCCATCTAGTCCGGTGTGATATGACATTGCTGTTGTACTATCCATACCTCTATTTACATACTTTCGATAAAGTCAGTTTTACGTGCCTGCAACGTTGAATGGCCTATTAAGTGAACTCTTTGCCACACGCAAGCTCATACGGTAATCAAATTCTCCGGGCGTTTTAATCACCAGTATGTGATGGACGGATGTGACCAAATGAGCCCCGCTGTGTGGAGTATGTGCTGGGTCGATCTCTATTAGTGGTTCTGTCATCGGATATTCAAGATTGATCAGACTTCCCGCGTGGACGCCTGGCTGCCCGGGCAGTTCAACAAGAGTTTCGATTTGTTGAATTTCACGCAACTGACGATTCCGAATAGCAACAGACTTGTGCATCAATTGTTCATTGTCAAGTGCGGTTTTACCCGACTCTGTCTCAGTATTTGCCGTCGACCAACTATTCGTGGGTACCATGAACTGCCGAACGTTGGGGCTGAACTCTCTCTCGAAATATCTGGGGAACAATGGATACGGAGTCGAATGCGATTGTTTTGTTTTTTCGAAGGTATCAGTGTATAGGGAATCTGTTGGGTCCACCTCGCTGGCGAGACTGGCAGGAACACCACGGCAACGAAATTTCTGCGCTAACAAATCAAAATGAAATACCCGAGCAGCATAGAAGCCAGACGTAATTCCAGCGAGGAGATCGAACGTCTGCTCCTGATGAATGCGGAAGATGGCGTCTTGACTATCATCTGATGGTGCCTGCGCGACCGGGTTAACTCGGATGGTAGGTATTTTGTTTGTAGCCGCATACATACCGGCGATACTTGTAAAGTACAACCCCTCCAATGTCTCGAAGAATAAATATCCTCCCGAATATTGATCTTTATCTTCTAAAGAGAGCATCGCGAAATAGTTGATGGCACGTAGAGGCGTGTAGTTAGGAATCACAACATCGATCTTGCCCCATGTTGGGACCGGCGAGGGTGAAACAAACTGCGAGAACATCTGCTTTGGCACATCTTTACGGTGTAGATCCTTATCCACGATTTCCTTCACCGCGTCAGCGCACGTCATGTTTTTGAACCGCCGGGAGATTCGTGTCGATACGCTGCTTACAAATTCAGGTGTGGCAAACTCAACGACATAGGTTCGATCGGCGTGTCGTATAAACGTTTGGTCATGAACTTTTGTGATGCGTAATAGTCGAGCGTATGTTTGATCCGCACCATCAGCGCCCGTAACAATAAACTGTAAATAGAAATACTCGATCCCCACCATCGGCAACAATTCAATCAAGCCAACGTTTTCGGTTAGCACAACGTTTCCCGAGATGGTATTTTGAAAAAGGCTCTCGTACAGATCGATTCGTTGAACCGCACTCGACACATCCAGAGTCCCGTACTTGTTTGTCTCCGATGCTCTATTTTGTGTGAGGATATGGCACGACACAAGTTGAACTTGGCGCTGCCGCATGACAACATCAGACATGACTATCCTTTATACAAACAGCGAACGAAATGCGCTAACAATTAAAGGAATACTCGCTGCTGGAACAACTTTGATTCGTCGCTTCGCATCGTTGTTGATAATCTCTTGATCATAGGAATTAACGATATCGCCTTTCCTATCTGCCGCCAACCCATTATATGTCGTCGCGTCAACCCGCGTCGGAATGCGGTCACCGTTCGTCATCCAATAGACATTTGTATCAGATGTGGCGGCACTGGTACTTCCGTATTTACTGATGATGTATGCGTCAAACTCCTCGTTGGTCAACGGCCAATCATAGAGCGTAAAGATGTTGTTGACCATCAGAATCACCCATGTGTAATTGGGCGTGTTGTATAAAATCTGCGACACGGTGTCCGGGCGTTGTTCATCCCGAATGATGTAGTCCTGTAACGACACTTGAGTTTGCTTCAATCGCTCGGCGATCACAGCGCGTGAAGTGATGTTGCTAAGAAGAACATCATATGACGCACCGGCATTGCCCGGGAAGGTATGCGTCGTACGTGGAAGAAACTTAAAGTATTCCATGTGTCCTTACTGGTTTAATATCATAATATCAATCGTCCCGAGGGGCTCCTCTCGATGCCGATTGTCGAGTCTGTGGCGGGCGGGTGTCGCGCGGCGCCGCGCGCTGAGTTGAACCTGCTTGGGTTCTGACTGCCGTCAGACGTGTTGGTGGTATTGGCATCAGGGTCACCATCCGCCCGGCCGGTATCGATCGGCGCGTTGTTTTCGCCCTCCGTGGTGTCAACCCCCACAGTCCCCCCGTCGGGTGGCGGTCGCTCCTCAGACTTCCCTGGCACACCGAAGAACGGGGAGCCCTTTGGATCGAGTTCGCTGCCCACGGGTGGTGGTTCCAACCCACCTCGATTGATTTCAATTGAGTCCCGCGCCAGCAGCCTAACTTCTTGGAACCTCAGTGACAGCTTTGTCGCTACAGGATATACCTCGGGTGGGCCAGTCGGGTCGTTATTCTCCCCTTTATAGAACGAGACGCTACCGGCCCCCGCATGATCGACTGCAACGGATGTTAGCACAGAGCGCCCAATTTTATTGATGTGGTGCCAGGCTGGCTTGTCTTCATTCCAAAAGGAAATTTCAAATTCGTATGGAAACCCGATCATCGTTCCCGCGATATTGCCCTTGCCCCCCATATTGGGACTATAACTTGGCAACATATAAAACTGAAACATATGAATAATTTTGTCAATCGATTTGGCTTCTTTTAATGATCGTGGAATTAACATGTACTCAAAAGTATGCTCTCTATATTGCACATGGTCAAACAGTACGTCAGTACGGGGATTGACCCGCAGGCCTGTCACTTGCTCGGTTGCGCCCGGGAACCTTGTGGACGCCATGTTAAGAAATTTCGCGAACAAAACCTGCTCCGTGATGCCGGCGGCGTCATCACCGAAGCCTTTCACGAGATCCGCGCTTAGGTCAACGACACTCTTCAAGGCGGTAGCCCCGAGTCCGGTGGCAGCTTCTTTGAGGGCATCGATCCTGCTTGTCCCGGCGGCCCCGCCCTGCGCGGCAGCTATCGACGCATCGACTAGCTCCCTAGAGCTTTTCGCCATATTGCTTATAAAATCGCCACCCGACTGGGCGGTAAACTCAGACAGCGCACCCATAAATGCGCCGATGGCATCCGAATTATAGTTGGCGGTTTGTTCACTACGCAATGCGTCCTCTGGTATATACAACTGTACGCTGGCGATTTTCCTGTCCGGCGTAAACTGTTCAGAGAGCCCGACACGTCCGATATGTCGACCACTCATCGCCGAGAACATTACCCATTTCTCAAAGGGACCGGGTGAGGTCAACTCATCCGGGTACTTCGCGCGGGCCTCCCGCTCCTCCTGATTAAGTTCTGCTTCCCCGCGACCCACCCAGAGCGGCGTGCCGTCGACGGCGAACGGCACGACGTGCTGGTTATAGAAATTTTTGATCGGCTCCACCACCTCACTAACGCTCATTATACCGATCCTGTTTTGATGTTGTGGTTATCCATAAAGGTCTGCTGTCTAAATATCTCTTGAAGCATTGGGCGAAAGTCTATTACTATTTAGCACACGACTCGCACGTTATAAATTATGCCATATCAAGGGAAGTTCTTACCGAGGGCACCAGAGAAATATGCCGGTAATGTAAGCAATATTATTTATCGCTCCAGTTGGGAACGACGGTTCTTCGATTACTGCGACAGGACACCGGGCATCCTTCGGTGGGTGTCTGAAGAAGTGATCGTTCCCTACCGCCACCCCTTAGACGACAACGTGCATCGATACTTTCCTGATGTATGGTTGGAAGCGCACACACCAACAGGGCGACGAACATTCTTGATTGAAATCAAACCCAAATCACAAACGGAGATCCGTGTTATCAAACGACGAACACGAAAATTTCTACGTGAAGCCAGTATTGTCGCGATCAATCACGCAAAGTGGGACGCTGCGAAAGCCTATTGCTCACAACGAGGGTGGACGTTTATGGTTCTGACGGAAGATCATCTCTTCGGCGGCATCGGAGGTATTCACTAATGGCAGACAACGTCTTCGAAGCCCTCCGTGCGCGTATTCTAGAGAGTGATGGGCTGCTACCAGCAGAACGAAAAGCAATGCTCTGGTTCAAGAACTATAGCACTGAACTGAGCAGTTGGCAACAAGAATATCGTGGTAAGATTACCCACGGTAAGCTGAAGTCGCGCGCCGAAGCGTTCAGTAAAATGATTGTCGCGCCGGGCCGTGCTAGACCGGGTCGTTTCTATTTTTTCCTGTACAGCCCTGCTGGGTATAAGACGCTCCCATACTATGATCGGTTTCCGTTTGTCCTCGTCCTAGATACCTCACCGGGGCATATCTTGGGATTGAACTTTCATTATCTCAATAACCTTCATCGCGCTCGTCTCTTTGACGCGCTCTACACGCGGGCCCGACGGCTCCCGAGTGCCACGTCTACCGATCCAAACATACCACTAAATAGTTATATTGACGTAGATTACGATTTGCTGACCAGTATGCGAAAGTTTGTAGCGTTTCGCCCGTGTATTCGGTCGTATCGAACCAAGCAGATGCGTACAACGCTATTACAAGTCGGAGAAAGTGAATGGGACACAGCACTCTTTCTCCCCGTGGAGATGTTCAGGAAGGCCTCGCGGCAGGCAGTATGGTCAGACTCACGAAAGAAAATTCGAACTCGATAAGGACCTATGCCTAACCTCAATACATTTCTATCCGAAGTCGGTGCAAAGGGATATCAAAAACCCAATTGGTTTGAATTCCGTATGATGAATCTTCCTGACGGTCTATCACTCAAGCTCAAGGAGGGAGAGATCAAATCCTTTGCAAAGTTTCTTGAGGAAGGATTTGTTTGTACGAGTGTCTCTCTTCCCGGGCGCTCCTTTTCCACCGTTGAGCAGACCATCTATGGGTTTGAACGCATGACACCAACCAAAGGCATGTACAATCCATTGCAGTGTACATTCCTTACTCCTATTAGCCCCTCGGGTCGCAATATGGCCTTGGAATTTTTCCAACGATGGCAAAATTTTATACAGGACACCGAACAATCGAGGATGCGCGACAACTCAGTAAATCTTAATAGGGCCCGTGCCTTTGATCTACAATTTCCCAACAATATTTACGCAGAAGCAGAAATTCTTCAATATAGTTTCATTGATCTTGTAGAAAACAAAAGCAAGTTTCAACTAAACGTGGATGTCGATCTTGGTCGTTTCGGTTCATTTGACCTTGATAAAGCTCTAGGGTTTGGGAAAGACAGAGACATCGGCGGCGAAACGAGGCGTCAAGTGTCACTCCGACATCGCTTCACGGAGTTATATCCTATCACCGTTGGGGAAACGCGCCTCGATTGGGCAGCCAGCAGCGAATATTCTCAACTTGATGTCACGTTCAACTATAGCTATTGGGTGGACATGGGTACTGCCATAGAGACAGAGAATAACGTCTTTGGTGACCCGGAAGAATCATTTGAAGAAAATTTTTGGAACAAGGCAAAAAACATGGCTATCGGCGTGGCGGTCCGCAACAGTTGGATCAAATAACTCTAATTTTATCATTATACATGAGGTAAACATATATGGCTCTTCCTACACTCACCGCACCTGAATATGAAATCACGCTCTTGAGTCAGGCGAACCCCGTCAAGTTTCGCCCGTATCTGGTGCGCGAAGAGAAGCTCCTCTTAATGGCACAGCAAGGAGGAGACAAGAAAGAAATTGAAACGGCCATCAAGACGATTATTCGTACCTGTACCTTCGATGCGATTAATGTTGAACGTCTACCGTCATTTGATTTGGAATACATATATCTTCAACTTCGTGCAAAATCCGTGAACAACGTTGTTGAAACAAACTTTGAATGTCGGAATATGCTCCGCGAGAATGAAGACCAACGAAGGGATGACAAAGATGACGGCCGGTGTCACGCCACCGTCCCGATGAAAATCAATCTGGATGACATTCAGCTTACCACAAACGAAAAGCATTCAAAGACGATTCTGATTAGTGATACTGTGGGCGTGACCATGCAGTACCCAACAGCAGATACAATTATCGCTCTTGGACCAGAAATAGACCCATTGGTCGTTCTAAAAGTCTTGGAAGACTGTATTGAAAACATCTACACCACTGACGGTGAAGTCCATGAGTTTCGAGATCAAACGGCAGAAGATCGACAGGAGTTCATTAACTCTATGAACGTGAAGCAACTAGAACTAATTCAAGAGTTCTTCACTACAATGCCAGCACTGGTACATACGGTGAACTTTGTATGCCCCAAGTGCGAGTACACAGAAGCTATTGAACTGCGAGGGCTGGACAGTTTTTTCGGATAGGGCAGAGTCACGAAACTCTGCCCAACTATTATACGTTGAATTTCAACCTTGTGAAGCATCACGGGTTTTCTTTGACGGAACTAGAAAACATGTGGCCATTTGAACGTGATGTTTACGTCCTTTTACTACGACAATGGTTGGATGAACAAGAGAAACGATCAAAGAATAAGTAGACGATATGGCAGCTAAAGAATTTTCCGATCTCAAAAATTTGGCTAGGAAAGCCGTGCTGGAAGAGAAGATTGCAGGTCTTTCAGGGAACATGCGAGGCACAGAATTAGCCAAGATTCTGGATGCGGCACAAAAGGAAATCAAAACCAACGTCGCGCAGGGGTATCTCACAAGCCTCACTGGAATTATTGACTCCCTAGAAGAGGTCCCACCGCAACACTGGGCGGGAGGGGCAAAAATAATTAGTGAACTTTTAAGTCTCGCCAGCCAAGATCCCTTTCTCAAAGACAGTATCGCTGGGAAGAAAGACCTCGGTACCTTCAGGCAGATCGGGAAAGAGTTAATCAGGGAAGTCGAAAGGCAGTCGGAATACACTACACGCGCCAAGAAGGCGCTGGCAAATTCAGCGAAGCGACTTTATAGGGGCGCTCTCGATAAGGGTGCAGACTATCGTAGCTACGGTGGTAGAATAGCCAGGACGTTCGCGCTCGGCATCCGTGCAATATCGAAGACCACTCGCGCTATTCATCGACGCAGCGAGAGAAAAGCGGAATCAGAGAAAAGGCTCGACAGCGCACGGGCCACCGGCCTGAAGGCCGTAGAGTCAGGGAGAAGACAAGGCCAGCAACTCGACGAGTTTGCGGCCGAACGCAGCGACGACAGCCCCGCGCAAACCAAGACAGCCGACTCGACAGCCGCGACAGTGGTCAAAGTCGATGAACTCATCAACGTCGTCAAACAAACGAAGACCGAAGGGGGCGAGAGCAAGTTCACCAATAATCCGCAATGGGTTGGAACCCAAGAAGAAGAATCCAACTCGCCAATCGTGGTACATCTTAAAGACATCCACGCAGCTATTACCTATCAGACCGCACAAACACTAGAACTCGCGGCGATGAAAGACGCTGATGAGAAATACGCCGCGGAAGCGGCCGCTGAACAAGCTGAAGCGACGGGCGTCGGCGAGACGAATCGATTGCTCAATCTTATATTGGGTAAAGAGGGAGGCTTCGGCGTCGCTTCCTCAGGCGGCCGCGGCGGCGGCGGTGGAGGCATCGGTGGTAAGGGTGGAATCTTAGGTAAACTCACAGGTGTACTTGGCAGCTTAGGTACCGGCATCGGTAAATTTATTGGCGGTCTTGGTGGTGGTATCATTGCTGGGTTTATGAAGGGTGTCGGTGCTGGCGCACTCGCGGCACCAAAATTCATAATCGCGATGGCCGGACTCGGGGCTGGGCTGGGTATATTCTTTATTGAAATGGCTGGTACCGCAAAGATCATACAAATGTTTGGCGGTGGAGAAGCAATCCAAAGTCTACTGACGAATGTTTCTGTTGGTCTGACGGCATTCAACACAATTGATGGGCTCAATCTCCTTGCCGTCGGTCCCGGTATGGTCGCACTCGGTGCCGGCTTGGCCGCGATCACCGCCGGCGAAATTATCACAGGATTGGGAGGGTTTCTTACACTCGGCGATCCACTCGGGGATACCGCTAAATCATTAAAAGCCTACAATGACGTTGATGGGGGCAATCTCCTTGCTGTTGGTGGGGGTATGGGTGCGTTGGCGGTAGGGTTGGGGGCGCTCACCGCAGTCAAACTTGTATCAGGGATCGGAAATTTTATATCGAGTGCGGTAGGGACGGTTAAGGGCTGGTTCGGTGCCGACAAGGCCGACAAGAAACCCAGTGTCATTGGGTTTGTGAAGGAGTTCGAGGATCTAGACGGGACGAAATTGGAAGAGAACGCTGACTCCATATCGAAGTTAGGTAGAGGGTTAATCTTTATGGCTGCCGGGTTGAATAAATTTAACACCGTCACACCCGAGCAGATGCAAAATGTTTTTGATCTAACAGATAGAATACAAGGTCTAGGTCGGCCGACGCCGGCCGGCGGGCTGGGCGGTATTCCGACCGACTCGGACGTACGTGCGGGATCGGGCGCCAGATCAACTGGTACCGGTCGCGTGACGAGTCGGTCGCAGCGGCAATCCGAAGGTCGGCGCCGCACCGGTCTTAGAACAAAGGGCGGCTCGGATGGTCAAGCTCACGCTGGGGGTCCCAGTCATCCAGGCGTGTTTGCCCTTGCCCGTCAGATACAGGGAAATGTTCCAGGCTTCAATCGGTTCACGGGGTTCAACGACCGGTACCACAAAAACAAACGGTCCAAGCACGCAGAGGGCTTGGCGATGGACTTTACGCTTGGGGGAGGAATCGACGATGGACCTCAGGCGGCCGATACCGTTCAACGCCTCGCGGCCGCGAGTGGCGTGCGCGGTAGTGATCTATACGTCCAAGATGAATATACCAAGCCCTCGCCAGGTTCCACAGGAGGACATGTTCACGTCCAATTTAAGAATCGAGACGCCGCAGCAAAAATGGACAACGGGGGAGCGGCCGTTGGCGGCCCCAGTGGAAATGAACATACTCCAATGCAGTCGGATACGTCCAGTATGATGATGGCCGTTGGCGGCCCCAGCCCAACTAGAGATGCTGGAACCTTCAGAGCAGCGTCAAATAGACAAGCCGCCCAACCGGTAAGTGTGACCTCGGTGAGTGCCCCAAACATCGCGCCGGTTGTTAATGTGGTGAGTGGAGGTGGAGGAGGACCAGCCATCGTGCCGATGCCTATTCGGACAGAGCCGGTTGAGAATACCCTGCTGGCGATTACACGAATGAACTTCGTCTAGTCGCGCTTACCCTTTTCATATATGTCCCACGCGGTCGCGTAGAGGACTTCATTCCCGCGGTCACCATGTTGTTTATGGAACCGTGCCTTATTCTTCGTCACCCAATCTTCCATGCCGGGTGGCGTGACTTCGGAAACAATCTTACCAGCCGCAGCAGGCTGCACCGCGACAGTTTCGGTATCCTGCTCGGCAACGAACGACTTAAACGTGGGAATGGTCATGTGCGTATCCTTGTGCGGAAGAGCGATGTCTTCTTTGACGATTTCGTAATGCCCG
>Ga0114996_10008228_pt1 | contig 11650 bp, 7 predicted proteins | sample ArcticOcean_MG_C_4_FD_87039 | JGI IMG/M metagenome (GOLD analysis project Ga0114996, IMG submission 87039) | Marine microbial communities from western Arctic Ocean - ArcticOcean_MG_CB4_134 | ecosystem: Environmental > Aquatic > Marine > Oceanic | place: Arctic Ocean: Canada Basin | collected... | reverse complement strand
GTTGAAGCCCGGGATCGAACGGAACTTGCCCATGCTGTAGGCCACGGCCACGAGCACCGAGAGAGATGCCAGCAGCGCGAAGGAGATGTGTGACCACTTCGCGGCGGTGCTATCGGAGTGGCGCGTCGCAACACCCAGAAGGATCTGGATGAACACCGTGATCCACGCGAACACCGCGAGTCGTCGCGCGGTCCGCACGTGGCTGGCGTTCTCGACCGCGCGTGGCACCCAGGCGAGTGATCCCGCGAATGCCACGAAACCCATGAGGGAGAACACGAGGTGTGCGAGGACTCCGTGCAGAAAGGGGAAGAGCACCGGGAACTCCTCGTCGAGCCGCACGCGTGCCCCGCCGAGCAGGCCTTGGATCACGACGCCGGCGAGCAGGGCGATGCTGAGCTTGCGCATCAACCGGCGCTGGTCGCAACGGTAGACGTAGATGATCAGCAGGATCGCCCCCAGGCCCACGAGCGCCCCGAGAAGACGGTGGCTGTGTTCGAGGATGCCACTCAGCGTCGGATTGTTCGGCCACAAGTACTCCCCGTTCGCGTCAGGCCAGGTCCGGAACACCATGCCCGAGTTCGTGCTCGTCACCTCGGCCCCGACGAACAACAGCAGGAACGTCAAAACCAGGATCGCGATCGAGCACCGGTACACGACCCGTCCGGGTTCCGGCAGGTCGGGGATGATTCGGGCGACGGCGGTCGTTTCGATGGGAGCTCTCGTGGGAGATCGAAGGGGATCCCAGCGTACTGCGGGTCCCCTTCAACGCGCCCCTCGCCTGGGTTCTTTCAGGCCCTACGTACATGCAGAGAGCCCGGACCCCAGCCGGGCTCTCGTCTCAGACGACCTGTCTCAGACGGCTATTTCTTCGAGCCAGGGCTCGGATCGGGTCTCCGGGCCGGCCCCGGAGTGGGCTCCGTGACGCTCGGAGTATCGGTGGTCACCGAGGATTCTCCCTGACCCTCGAAGGCCTCCCACATCGGTCGCTGGTAATCCTCGACCTGGGTGTTGGCTACGGTGCGGTCGAGGAACGACTCCGGCGTCGTCTTGGCGACGCGCATCATGTTCCGGATCGCGTCGTCTGCCCCCTGGAGCAGGCTCACGGCGCTCCCGAGGTGCTCGACGGCCGTGGCGGACTCGCCCAGACGCAGGAAGCACATCGCCAGGTTCTTGTGGATCTCGCAGCGCACGTGATCGGGCAACTCTTTGCCCGGAGCCAGGGAGAGCTCCGAGATGGCCCGCTTCCACTGCCGCTTCTTCATGTGGGTCTCAGCCCGGTAGACGTGGCTAAGGGTCGCCGTGTTCACCCGCTTCTGGAGGGTGTTCATCTGCGTGACTTCGATCCACGGCTTGCCCTGGAATACGTTCCGGACCACTCCAACGATCTCCAGGCGCCGGAAGACCTTGAGGTTGTAGAGCTGCGCCGCGATCTTGGTCTGCTTGTCGACGAAGAACAGGCCGAAGAGGTCTTCGTACTGGGCCTTCTTCCAGATCGCCTGCTCGTCGGCCCAGGCGTAGAAGTTCGCGAACTTGCTCGGCTCGAACTGCGTGAAGAACGGGTTGCTGATCTTCCCGAGGGAAGCGTACTGAACCGTCAGCCGAATCCACACGCCGCGGTACGCGTCAGGAGACTTGCGAACCTGTGAGAGCGTGGTCCCGACGACCTTGACGTCTTCGGGTAGCGGCGACTGGGCGACAGCCGTCGTGGCGAGCGCAAGACCAAGAATATGAACAATCTTCATGGGTTTCGAACCTGTTGCTTTTGGGTGGTCGGGTCGTGGGTTGGGGTCGATGTCCGGTGCCGGCGCTATTCGGCCAGCCGTTCCATCAATTTCTGCAGGGCGGAATTCAGCGTCTCCTCCGGAAGGGTCTCCCCCCGTTTCACCAATTCGCGAAACAGCTTCATTCGCACCGCTTTCGTGCCACCCTTTTCCAAGAGCTCCTGCACGATCCGGTCGACCTGAGATTCACCTGCCATCGGCTGTTGCCAGCCCCGTTTTGAAAGAACCTGGGATCCCCGGACGGCCCATGGGAGCCGGGGTCCTGTACCTCTGTATCGGATCTTTCCACGGCCCCACTTGAAGGCCCACTGGGCGTGGCCCCGCTTCTGGTGTTATCCTTCGATACCCTCTCGGATATCCCCCCTATCCTAAGGGAAGTTCCGCCTCCCACGGATCCCCCGGCACCTGGGCCCGAATCGGGACTAGTGCCCTAACTACAAGAAACCCCAAAGGGTTAGTTTAGACGATGAGACTTCTACCCGCTGTTGCTGCCGCTCTCGCACTGGCCGCCCCCTCTGCCACCGCACAGACCCTCCAGGTCGTGATCAACGAGGTTAACCTCACGAAGAGCGCCCAGTGGATCGAACTCTACAACCCGACGGCATCCAACGTGAAACTCGGTGGCTGGTCGATCTACCACGCGACGACGACCGCGAACCGCTTCGGCGACTACTGGTGGGGGTTCCCTGCGAACTCCGAGATCAAGGCCGGCGACTACGTGCGCATCCACTGGGGTGCGTTGATCCAGACGCCTACCGACAAACGCAACATGTACACCGGCCACACGAACTGGCACTTCTTGTTCGGCCACGGCTTCGAAGCGTTCGACAGTACCCAGGGCGCCATCGCGATCTGCACGACGCAGAACAACAAGCAAGTCAACGCCGCGAACGTATTCTCCGACTGGTGGCAGTGGGGCACGACCGGTTTCAAGCGGGAGAGCGTGGCTACCGGCAACAAGCCGGTGAGCCTGTGGTCTCCGAACATGTTCGCGCCAAAGGTGCCGGCGGGCGCGAGCTTGATGCGGCTGGCCTTCCTCGACAAATTCCCGCACCCGCTGAGCGCGCTCCGTCAAGATTTCTCACCGACGCCGCTCGCCGACAACGCGGAAGGGATCAAAGCCGAGTCGATCGGCAGCCCCTGCGGTAGGAAGACAGTCGGCTGCCTCCTCGTCGCCAACGACCTCAGCTACCACGGCAACGCGGACTTCAGCATCGCTGTGAAGAACACGACGGGCATCTTCGAGAACATGCTCTACATCATCAACCTCGGCAAGATGACGAAGTACGGCGCCACGCCGTTGATCTGCGACATCCTCGACCCGGCGGCTCCGGGATTCACCACCCCGTTCTTCACGACCACACCCAACTCGACGACGACCAAGGTTCCGCTGACTGTCTCGGGCATCAACGGGGCCAAGATCTACATCCAGGCTGTCGTGTTCGGCAGCATCCCGTCGGGGTACGAGAGCTTCACGAACAGGCTCGCGATCACCCTCAGCAAGTAGCTGGGCGACCGGGCCAGACTGGCTAGTACGCCGTGTCCTCGACGAGGCCCGTCGGGGTCTCGTCGCCATCGGTGGCGTCGGACGGCACCGCGATGAGCGCGATGGCGCTCTTGCCCCACCGGCGGATCTCGACGTCGCTCACGACATCGAAGTCGTCCCGGTCGAGACTCCCATCCAGATAGTGGAAGCACAGGATGCCACCGGGCGCCATGCGGGAGACGAGCTGCTGAGCCAGGTAGGCCGCTCGCGTCGGATCCTCGGTCACGGCCTTGTAGGGCGGATCGAAGAAGACGAGGTCCGGTCGGGCCTCGACCGTCTCGCCCTCCGCCAGCAGCTCGCGGACCTGCCACGCGTCGGTCTTGAAGACGTGACACCGCGCCTTGACCTCGGGTCCGAGAAGCTCGAGGTTCTCCCGGAGCACGCAGAGCGCCTGGTTGGTCTTCTCGACGAACATAACCCGATTCGCGCCGCGCGACAGGGCTTCGATCCCACTCACCCCGGTTCCGGCGAAGAGGTCCCAGACCTCCTTGCCCTCGATCCATGGGCCGAGGATGTTGAACAGGGCTTCGCGAACCTGACCGAGCAGAGGGCGCGTGCCCACACCCTTCACGCTCTGGAGATTCCTGCCGCAGAACTCACCGCCGATGACCTTGAGCGACATATGATCTGACCTTCACCACTCAGCGAACTTGACAGCCTGACCAACCGAAGACTCGCATGGAACTCACGGGCAACATGGTGGCACTCGTCACCCCCTTCCGCAACGGTTCCTTGGATCGCGACGCGTTCGCGGCCTTGGTCGAACGCGTGATCGCCGGCGGCGCCTCGGCAGTGGTCCCCTGCGGAACCACGGGCGAATCCCCCACTCTGAGCCACACCGAGCACGACGAAGTCGTCCGCCTCGCCGTGGAGACCGTCGACCACCGGGTTCACGTCATCGCCGGCGCAGGGAGCAACTCCACGTCGGAGGCAGTTCGGTTGACGAAGGCCGCCGCCGAGAACGGTGCGGATGCGGTCCTGAGTGTGAACCCGTACTACAACAAGCCGACCCAGGCCGGGATGATCGAGCATTTCCGGCACGTGGCCGACGCCTCGAGCCTGCCGGTAGTCCTCTACGACATCCCCGGTCGCTGCGGCGTGGGCCTTGATCCGGCCACCCTCGTCACCCTCGCCGAACACGAGAACATCAGGGCGATCAAGGTCGCCACGGGCCGCGCGGAGGACGTGTCGTTTGTCACCGCCAATACAGATCTTGCGGCGCTGAGTGGAGATGATGCGCTGACCCTTCCGATGATGTCTCTTGGGGCAAGGGGCGTCATCTCCGTTATCAGCAACCTCCTGCCCGCGCGTATGACCCGACTAGTCCATTCTGCCCTGGAAGGGGATTTTTTCGCGGCCCGGCGGGAGCATGATCAGCTGCTCCCCCTCATGAAGACCATGTTCGTGGAGAGCAATCCCGCCCCGATGAAAGCTGCTTTGGCTAGAATCGGGCTCATCACGAACGAGCTCAGACTGCCCCTCTGTCCGATCACCGCTGCCAGCAATTCTCAACTCGAAAAGGATCTCGCACCGTTCCTCGCGGAACTGATTCCCGGGTAGAGAACCACCCGCGTGACTACCATCACGCGGCGCATCTCAGAACATGACCGAGAGTAGCTCTCAGAAGAAGCAGTTCGTCCTGCGTCTTGGCGACCTGCGCACACCGCTCGACGAAGGGGCGAACTTCACGGTCGGCAAGGAAGACACCTGCGATCTCCGGCTGGGCCACGGCACGGTCAGTCCGATCCACTGCCGTCTCCAGGTCACTGCGGACGAGATCGTCGTGCACGATCTGAACTCGCTGTGCGGGACGAAGATCGACGGCGAACAAGTGATGGACAGCTCGTGGCGCCCAGGGATGATTCTCGAAGTCGGCGAGATCCGGATCGAGCTCGAGACCCGGGCACTCGTCGCGACGCCATTGCCGGTGACGACCACCGTGACCAGGGCAGGCGTCCCCGCGACAGGGCTCGTCACGCACCGGGCGGAAGCCGGGTTCGGCGAGATCATGGCGAAAGAGCTGAAGCACGCCCCGTGGTTCGGCCTCTCCGTTGTCTGCCACGCGGTGATCCTGATGCTGCTGTGGTTCTTCGCGGAGCGCGACGTCCCGCTCGGGAAGGACTCCCGCGTCTTTTCGATGGAACAGTCGGAAGAAGAGGACGAGATCGACGAGAGCGAGATCCAGGAAGAGGTCGTCGTCGAGAAGGAGATGGAGGACGAGGAATTCAACGAGACCGAAGTCGAAGACACGGAAGAAGAGTTGTTCTTCGACGAGACGGACTACGAAAGCACAGACACTGGGATGAGCGACATCGACGACCTGATGACGAACGTCGCAGGCGCCGGTCTCAACGACATCCTGAAGGCCGGCAAGAGCGCGCTGTCCGGCAAGTTCAAGAAGACCGTGGCGGGTCTGCGCAAGAACGGCCTCGAGATCGTGTTCGTATTCGACAGCACGGGTTCGATGGGCACCGTGCTGCAAGCTGCGAAGGCCCGCATCGAAAAGATGGTCACGGTGATGATCGAGCTCGTGCCCTACGCACGCATCGGCGTCATCACCTTCCGCGATCACGACGAAGGCCGAGACTCGTACCTGATGAGGAAGGTCGCGCTCAGCCGCGACTTCTTCCGTTCGATGAACTTCCTTCAGGTCGTCTACGCCGGCGGCGGCGGCAACGAACCCGAGGCTGTGTACGACGGTCTATTCGAGGCCATCAGAAAACAGAGGTGGGGTCCGACTGCCAAGCGCATGGTGATCCTGATCGGCGACGCGCCGCCCCACAAGAGAAGCGAGGGCAAAATCGCCAGCATGGTCAAGAGCTTCAGCCACAACGGTCGCTCCCACGTCCATGCGATCATCACGCGACCCAGCGGGGGCGCGGATATCGCGAAGACGACCCAGCGGACATTCCGGCGGATCGCCCGCGACGGACGCGGAGAGGCGCTCGAGTTCGAAGACGAGGGCAAGATCATGAAGGCAGTGATGAACCTCGCCTTCGGCCGGAAGAACAGCAGGAGCGTCGACGAGGTCTACCGACTGGCCGAGGCGCGCCAAAAGAGGACCTCCAGGAAGGCAGAACGCCTGCTCGATCCCTCCAAACGCAAGCGGCTCCTGGCCGAGTTCAAGAAGGCCGTCGTCTCGCACGATGTCATCAAGGCGATTCTCGCCAAGCCAAGCCGCGCGGTGTTGGAATTGATGGTCGACATCGCCAGCAAGAACACCTTCAAGAGCGCCGGCAAGCACGCCGCCGCGTACATCCTGAGGCGCACCTTGCGGAGCGTGGAAGACCCTCCGGTGGACCCGGAGAACGGCAAATCGATGTCCACGCGTCGCGCGCGGGGAATCCGCAGAGAGATCCAGAGACGATTCAAGTAGCGAACGGTCGCCCGTTACGCGCTTCGAATTCACGGCTCTCCTTCGCCTGACCCGACAACGCGACTTGCACGTTCCGCGTCCAGAGAGAAGAATCCGGATATGCGCTCCCTCGATGTAATGATCTCGATCCTCCTCTGTGCCGCCGCCGCCTTTTGTCAGGACAAGGAACCGGCGAGCAAGAAGTGGGACACGAACAAGGTGACCGGGCCGTCCAAGAAGATCGAACTCACGCTCGGTGAAGGCACGTGGATGAACCTCGACGTCAGCCCGGACGGCAAGACGATCGTGTTCGATCTTCTCGGCGACATCTTCTCGGTGCAGATGAAGGGCGGCGAAGCCAAGCCTCTCCTCTCCGGTCACGCGTACACCGTGCAGCCCCGATTCCGTCCTGACGGGAAGACCATCGCGTTCACGTCCGACGCCGGTGGCGGCGACAACCTGTGGGTGATGCAAGCCGACGGATCGAACCCGAGGCCGGTGACGAAAGAGAAGTTCCGACTGCTGAACAACCCGGCGTGGACTCCGGACGGCAAGTACCTCATCGCGCGCAAGCACTTCACTGCCACGCGGTCGCTCGGCGCGGGCGAACTGTGGATGTACCCGATCACCGGCGGCAGCGGCATCCAGCTGACCAAGAAGCGCAACGACCAGCAGGACACCGGCGAACCGGAGGTCTCACCGGATGGGCGGCACGTCTACTACAGCGAGGACGTCAGCCCCGGCGGTCACTTCGACTACAACCGCGACCCGAACGGCGTGATCTACGCGATCTCGAGGCTCGACCTCGTGACCGGTGAGAAGCTGACCGTGTGTCGCGCACCCGGCGGCAGCGCGCGGCCCGAGATCTCCCCGAGCGGCAAACAACTGGCGTTCATCCGGCGCGTGCGCGGGAAGACCGTGCTGATGGTGCGCAACCTGGACACCGGCGAGGAGACCTCGATCTACGACAAGCTCAGCCGCGACGGCCAGGAGACGTGGTCGATCTTCGGCGTCTATCCGAACTTCGCATGGACTCCCGACGGGAACAGCATCGTGATCTGGGCCAAGGGCAAGATCGTCCGCATCAACCTGGAGACGATGGAGGCCAAGGACGTGCCCTTCCTCGCCACCGCCGAACACGAGATCCGCGACGCGTTGCGATTCGCGCAGGACATCGGCGGCGCTTTCCAGAAGGTGCGGGTGATCCGCTGGCCGCAGATCAGTCACGACAACAAGCGCGTCTACTTCCAGGCGCTCGGACACATCTACGTGAAGGACCTGCCCACGGGCAAGCCGAAGCGGCTGACACACGACGACGTGCTCGAGTACTACCCCTGCCTGTCCCCCGACGGCAAACAACTCGTCTACACGACGTGGGACGACAAGGCAGGCGGGAGGCTCATGTCGTACGACCTGGAGCTCGGCGAGAAGCAGACGCTGCTCGACAAACCCGGTCACTACGCGGAACCGAGCTTCGACCCCGAGGGCGAACGCGTGCTCTTCGTGCGGCTCAGCGGTGGATCGACACGCGGCAGTGCATTCGTGACGCGCCCCGGTGTGTACCTCTACGACCTGATGGGCGGCATCAACAAGTTCATCACCAAGCGCGGTCAGCGACCGCGCTTCCATCCCACCGAAGACCGGATCCTGATCCTCGACCGGGAGAAGGACAAGACCGCGCTCGTGAGCCGCAACATGTTGGGAGGCGATCGACGCGTCGTCGCGACGTCGGATCGCGCCGCGGACATCCTGCTGTCACCCGACGGGTCGCACGTCGTGTGGGAAGAGCTGTTCCACGTCTACGTGAGCCCCATGCCAGCGATCGGCGGCGCGCACCATCTGAGTCCTGGCCGCAAGGACGTCCCCGTCCGGAAGCTGACGAAGGACGCCGGCGAGTTCCTGAGATTCTCGACCGACGGGGAATCCCTGTACCACAGCCTCGCGGGAACGGTGCAGATCAACGACATCGCCGCGGCGCTCGCGCACGAGGGAAAAGACCCTCCGCCACACACGACAATCGACCTGTCCTTCGAAGTCGCCGCGGACATCCCGCCGTCGAACGTCGTGTTGACCAACGCCCGCGTCATCACGATGGTGGGAAGCAAGGTCCTCGAGAAGGGCTTCGTGCACGTGAAGGGCAACCGGATCGCGAGCGTCGGCAAGATGTCCGACTTCACGTTGCCCGAAGGCGCCACCGAGATCGACGTGTCCGGCAAGACCATCATGCCTGGCATCGTCGACGTCCACGCGCACATGCGCTCGGGTAGCGCCGGCATGCTGCCACAGAACAACTGGTCCTATCTCGCGAACCTGGCGTTCGGCGTCACGTGTACCCACGACCCGAGTCACGACACGAAGATGGTGTTTGCGGCAGCCGAGAGAGTGAACACGGGTGCGATGCTCGGGCCGCGGATGTTCAGCACGGGCACGATCCTCTACGGCGCCCAGAGCAACTTCAAAGCCGTGATCAACAGCAAGGAAGATGCGGCCTCACACATCCGCCGCACGAAGGCCTTCGGGGCGTTCAGCGTCAAGAGCTACAACCAGCCGCGGCGCGAACAGCGCCAACAGATCATCGAGGCCGCTGCCGACTTGAAGATGATGGTGGTCCCGGAGGGCGGGAGCATGTTCTTCCACAACCTCTCGATGATCCTCGACGGGCACACGACGCTCGAGCACGCGCTGCCGGTCGCACCTCTCTACGAGGACGTGCTGCAACTCTTCGCCGCGAGCAAGACGGCGTACAACCCCACGCTCGTCGTCGGCTACGGCGGCATCTGGGGGGAGAACTACTGGTACGAACACACGGACGTGTTCGCAAACAAGCGCCTGTTGAACTTCGTCCCCCGCAGCCTCGTCGACCCGCGCAGCCGCCGTCGAACCAAGTTCCCGGAGAAGGAGTGGCACCACTTCGACCTGGCGAAGAGCGCGGCGACGCTCAAGAGACGCGGCGTCGTCACGTCGGTGAGCGCCCACGGCCAGATGCAGGGTATTTGCAGCCACTGGGACCTGTGGATGTTCCACCAGGGCGGGCTGTCCACCCACGAGGCGTTGCAGACGGCGACGATCAACGGCGCCCGCGCGCTCGGTCTCGACAAGCACGTCGGCTCCCTGCTGAGGGGCAAGCTCGCCGACCTGATCGTCCTCAACAGCAACCCGCTCGAGGACATCCGCAAGAGCGAGGACATCGCACAGGTGATGAAGAACGGTCGCCTCTACGACGCGATGACCTTGGCGCAGGTCTACCCGAAGAAGACGAAGGCGCCGAAGCTGCCGTTCCTCGGCGTGGTGCACCGCCTGGGGAGCGGATGCTCGTGCCACGTCGTGCGATGACGCCGTAGATCCAGGTTCACGACCTACCGACACGACCACCATCGCGAACGCCGGCCATCGACCGCCGCCGGTCACATGCGAGCCTCGCGATTCCGGACCGAGGAGCTCGATCGCGGCCCAGACGGCGCATCCCGCCCCGGCGGTGCGGAACAAGATCGTGACCCAATTCAGAGCCACGGCTGCGTGACGACGCAAGGCGGACACGCCGCGCAAGTTAGCACAAGAGCGGCTACGGGAAGATGACTTCGATCGTCGGGAAGATGTTCGCGATCCCCTGCCCGTTTCTGGCGAAGGACCAACCCGACGCGTAGATGGCGACACCCTTCAGGCCCGCCAGCACCGGCCAGTAGATCGTCGCCTCGAACTGACCATTGGCATCCAGCTTGCCGCCGAAGTTGCTGAACATCGAACTCGGTCGGATGCTCGCCTGAAACAGGTAGTCCGGCGTGAGTTCGAGAAGGCGAGGATCTACTGCGTTGAAAATAGACAGCGGTATCCCCGGCGAACGCGAAAGTGCGAGACCGACTCCGTAGGCGAAACTCGCATCGGTCGACGCCCGACCAAAGAGCCCGGTCTCGCGGTTCTTTGTCACGGAGACGAGAGCGGGAACCTGCGTGTGGGGTTTCTGGATCAGCGCCCTGTCGAACAACACCGGCGCACTACTCCAGCTGTAGAGGCCCACGCTCCCCTTCTTGTGTGAACTGTCCACGACGTCCGCAAGAAGTTCACCGGCGACGAAGAGCCGAAGACGGTCACCGACGGCCTCGACCCTAACGCGATACCACTGGCGCGGGTTGAAATCGTTGTTGTCGCTCCAGAGGATGGACCACTTACCGCCGACGACCTTCTGGAGCTGACGCTGCCGCAGCAGGCGATTCCAGCTGAAACGGTAGTGGTTCGCCGCGTCCCCGTATCGAAACACGATGCCCATGCCGTCGTCGTCGTAGTTCAGCATGTCCACCGTGAATTGCACGTCGTTCGGAACCGTGGCAGACGCGATCATGACCGTGCCGGGCTTGGCGATCGGATTGTTGACGTCCAAGTCGCCGATGTTGGCGAGCTGCATCAGCACACCGATCCTCTCGGTCCATTGAGACGCTCCGGACCGGGTAGCGTGATCTTGGATAGTCCAACCGTTGATCTTCCGGTCGTCGAAAGTGTCGGTGAACACGCTGTTGACCGGAGGGTTGTAGTCCTCACCTGCGGTCACGATAAGGTCCTCGAACTTCGTGAACTGATTCTGCCACACGTAGAGACCGACCATCCCGGAGCTGAATGCCGTATCAGTGACCTCGAAGATCGGCTCGTCGTTGATGATGACTTTGATCTTCGAGCCGTTGGCGGTGCAGCGGACGTCGTAGACGTTGTGGATCACGTACGGAACAATCAGCTCTGACAGGGTCGTGTAGGTCCCCCTCACCTTCTTCTCCAGGCGCATCAGTGGACGCCCCGCGTCCATGAAGAAGCGGTAGTAGTTGTCATTGTCTTGGTAGCGAAACACGACGCCGATACGACCGTTATCGTGCGACCTCATCCGGACCGCGGTCGTGTAGTCGGTCCACGTGCTGTTGCCGGTGATCAGCATCGTACCCGGTCGGTCGGAATCCACTGATCCAACGCTCCCCCCGATGCGAC
>Ga0114996_10008225_pt1 | contig 11655 bp, 9 predicted proteins | sample ArcticOcean_MG_C_4_FD_87039 | JGI IMG/M metagenome (GOLD analysis project Ga0114996, IMG submission 87039) | Marine microbial communities from western Arctic Ocean - ArcticOcean_MG_CB4_134 | ecosystem: Environmental > Aquatic > Marine > Oceanic | place: Arctic Ocean: Canada Basin | collected... | reverse complement strand
AGTTTAAGATTATCAGATGAATATATGTCCTTACTAAATTCGAGACTAAGCCCATCAATATGCAAGTTTAGCTCATCGAAGTCAGATTCTTCAATCAGCTGTTTTATCAATAATATATCTTGGTCTGATAGTTCCATATCTTTTACAAATTCATATACTTAAGATCTTCGGGTATAATTAAATTAGGCTCTGTTAATGATTTAATATCTTCTATGCTAATTCCAGGGGCTATCTCTTTAACAATCAATCCGTCAGTGGTAATCTCCATGAGGGCTAGGTTGGTAATTATAGTTCGTACAACCCTTTTGGCTGTTACTGGGATGGAACATTTCTTAACTATACGTGGAATCCCAGCTCTTGTAATATGATCCATTAATACTATGATTTTTTTTGCACCGGCAGCAAGATCCATCGCGCCACCAACGCTCCCACCTCTTTTTTCTGTAGCCGTCCTCCAATTAGCCAGATCACCTTGTTCAGATACTTGATATGCACCAAGAAAACATATATCTATGTGTCCAGCCCTGATCATCCCAAAAGATAAAGCACTGTCAAAATAAGAAACTCCAGGGATAACATTTATAGGATTTCCACTTGCATTTACAAGGTCTGGATCCCAAGCTTCTTCTTTTGCTATATTGCTCATTCCCAAAATGCCATTTTCGGATTGGAGTATTACCTCTATATTATTTGGAATAAAGTCTGAAATTAAAGATGGCAGTCCGATTCCAAGATTTACGTACATTCCATCTTCTAACTGCTGTGCGGCCTTCAATGCCATTAATTCTCGTGTTAATCCCATTCTTTCCATTTTTATCGTTCTCAAATATTATTCAGGACTTAACTTGATGTACTTCTGTTAATTTTGGTTGAATTTTTACTACACGATTAACGAAGATACCAGGGGTATGAATTTCATCGCCATCCATATCTCCAACTGTTACTAATTCTGAGACTTCTGCGATGACTACTTTTGCGGCAGTTGCCATTATTGGATTAAAATTCCTAGCCGTCTTCCTATATATTAAGTTTCCCATGCGGTCTGATTTCCACGCTTGAACCAGCGCAAAATCAGCTGTTAGAGCTGTCTCTAAAACACTTTCTTTCCCATAGTAGGTTCTAGTCTCTTTTGATTCCGATAACAGAGTGTCAGCTCCAGTAAATGTGAAAAATGCAGGTATTCCAGCTCCTCCACATCTGATTCTCTCAGCAAGTATTCCTTGGGGGACTATTTCAACGCCTATTTCCCCTGACTCGATGCCCTCAAGTAAAGGGTTGGCTTTACCTCCGCTCCTAGTTGTGGTTGGGAATGACATGATTACTTTCGAAATACGACGCCAATCTTTCATTACAATGATATTGTTAAACCCGTTGCAAATTAATGTAAGATTTTTAACATTGCTTTTAATTAGACCCATGATCAGGTTATGAGGTGTCCCAGCCCCACCAAATCCACCTATCATGATGGTTGCACCATCAAAAATATCAAAGAGGGTACTTTCTACTGATTGGAAAATTCTATTGATCAAAGAAACTCATTCCAAACTATAGTATTTTTCTTGATAACTAAGCTCGCTTGACTTATACAACAAGGCAAATCTTGTGTCAAGCAAAAAGAAAAACCTCCTTTTAAATAAGGAGGTTTTTCTTTGGTATAATAAGCCAAGCTGAATATATTATATTGAGTTTATGATTAAGAAATTCAATTGGGTTTAGATATATTATTACCCTCCCTATTATCCCATTTGACCAGTATTGTATTTGTTATTGACAAGAATAAAATTTTGATGTCTAGCCAAATACTCATTGCTTGAATATACTTCACGTCGTAATTAAGTTTTTGAGTCGAATCATTAGTAATATTATAAAGTTGAGCTAACCCAGTTAGGCCAGGTTTCACAATTAATCTTTTCGAAAATTCTGGAATTTCATCCTCAAGAAGTTTTTGTTCCTCAACATTGAGGGCTCTGGGGCCTACCAGGCTCATTTTCCCAGACCAAATACTGATAGTTCCAGGTAACTCATCTAGAGCCGTTTTTCGTAGAATACGGCCAAATCCAGTAATTCTAGGATCGTTTTTTGTAGTCCAGAATGGACCGATATTACTGGCATCTTTAACCATAGTTCTGAATTTATATAAAATAAATGGCTTACCATTATACCCGCATCTATATTGTTTGAAAAATATAGGTCCACGATCACCTATCCAGATAATTATAGGAATCGATATCCAAAGGATGATCCAAATAGGTGCTAAAATGAGATGAGCAAGCATCATGACAATTAAGTCAAACAAACGCTTATAAGTTCGGTAGTAAACTGGAAGATTCATAATTTGTTGCTAATATTTGCTGGTTTTTCTAAAAATACCCTGGGAAACAGGTCACTTTAATTATTTTATATTCCAAATACTTATACCAACATAGTAGGCTATAATAAGACTAATACTAACTGAAATACGAGTACTTAACCGACCACTAGTAACAGTTAATAATATTAGTTGTTACACTAACTATTATCCCAGTAAGGATACCTTTAAGAAGTGTAACTTATGCCTTGCCATCAATAATCCAATTCTTTTATCCTCGTAAAGATTCTTAATTGCGTAATTAATCCACAACTATTCTATTAATAAGGTTTAAATATTCGATAGCAGTATTTTCCCGGGATAAATATTTTGTGGCATAATTTAGGCCATTGCTACCTAATTGGCTTCTTAGTGATTCATCTTTGAAAAGTTTCACTATAGATTCAGCTAGAGAAATACTGTTTTCTGGCTCAATCGAAAGGCCACTGTTAGCTTCTTGCATGATTTTTAAGGCTTGACCTTGAACCCCTAGTATAATTGGTTTCCCGCATGCCATGTATTCTAACATTTTCGTTGGAATCACTGTTTTGAATACCTGTGCTTTTTTTAATAAGACAAGGCAAACATCAGAAATATTAATTATAGGTGGTACTTTGTCTTTTGATTGCTGAGTAATGAATTTAATGTTTGGCAATTTCTCCTTTTGTGACTTGATTTTCAGTACTTCCTTTTGTGCCCCATCACCGACAATAAGAAATTTTATATTTGGGTATTCTACTTTTAGTATTCCAGCTGCTTCTAAGATTGTTTCCAAACCATGTGCTAATCCTATTGTGCCAATATAAGAAATCACGAATTCTTTTTGTAAGTAGAGTTTTTCTCTGACACCTTTTATAGACACTTTCGGATTAAAAACCTGTAAATCAACACCATTTAGGACCACAGAAATTTTAGAAGAGTTTACTCGGTAATGTTTTACCAGGAATTTTTTAAATGCTGGAGTGACAACTATTATGTGGTCACTGTGTTTGTAAAGGAATGTCGATAAATACTTTAGTAGTTTATACGTGACAGATTTTTCTGTTCCAACTCCTGATCCAACCAAAGATTCTGGCCATAAATCGCGTATCTCAAGAATGAATGGAACCCGCTTAAGAAAACTTAAAATCCATCCAGATAGTCCAGAAAGTAGTTGAGGGGATGTGGCAATAATAACATTGGGTCTTGATAGGAATATACCGATAATGAATGATGATAAACAGAACGAAATATAATTCAAGATTCGTTGAATAGATTTGTGATTTGGAATAGCTAAAAGCCACGTTCTTACTATATTTACTCCATCAACTAGTTCCCGGTAGAAGAATTTTTTATAGATTTGTTTATATTTACTATATACATTTCCTGCAGGAGTAATTGGGTAACCTGTTAAGACCGTTACATTTTGATTCCCTTTTGCCCATATCTTAGTGAGCTCTGAAACCCTCCCTGAATCGGCCCCAACTTCAGGGGGGAAATGTTGTGATATGAATAGAATATTCATTAATTGTTAATTCTAAAAAATTTATTACTTAATGTTATTTTGGTAATTGAAAAATGCTTTTTCATAAGCTGCAATACTTTTTTTAGCAGTACGTTCCCATGTAAATAGGTTAGAATGGTTTAATCCTTTGTTAGTCATATCTGAATTAGTTGTTTTGTTATTAATCAGATGGTATATCGCTTCTGAAAGTCCTTCAATGTTATTTGGATCTGTTGATATACCCGCATCTCCAATAATCTCAGGTACCGATGAAAGATCAGAGCCGATTACTGGAGTTCCACATGCCATTGCTTCCAATATTGGTTGCCCAAAAGTCTCAAAACTAGATGGATATAAGAAGATATCAGCTAATGTGTATAGTTCCCTAATTCTATTGCGATTTGCTATATGTCCTAAAAACAGTACTTTTAATTCTACTCCAAGTTCAGTCGCTAGTTGTTTTAGATTATTAATTTGATCTTTGTAATCTCCTCCAACTATTACTAACTGATGTTTTATGTTTTTAGTTTGTACAAGGTTAGCAAAGGAGCGTATTATTTTGTCGGCATTTTTATATGGGTATAGGGTTGAAACAAATAGAAGATATGGGTTAGTTATAGCATACTCGCGATTAATTTTGCCAGCCACAACTTTTATTTCATCTCCTTGGAGTGGTTGAAAAATAGCATGATCAACACCATGTGGTACCAATCTAGTTTCACAGGTAGGGTTCAACAATTTTATAACAGCTTCCTTTAGATAGTTAGAATTTGCGATAATCAGGTCTGCATTTTTGGAGGATAATTTAATCATTATCTTAAGAAATTGGCGTCTAGCCCATAGCAATTGGGCAGGCGCCCAAAAGCAATGAAGGCTTCGGATGTGTAGTGTGGAAGCGCATGGCAAAAATAAAGTGCTAGTATTTCCTAAAAATCCAACTACATCTATTTTATATTTTTTTACATAATAGGGTATTAAGATTTGTTGGGTTAAAAACCTAAACCATTTGTGTTTGTTTGAACCAGGTAATTTTATTAATGTAAAATCATTATTTCCTATGACCTGTCTGTAGAATTCTGCATTACCTTGATTCACAAATAGATACAACTCATGTTTTTTAGCATTGACTTTTGATAATGCTGGCAGAATCCCTAGCAAATAGGATTCACCTCCAGCCGAGGTGAGGGGTTTTTCAAATAATATGTCTAGACCAATACGCATATTTGGTAATCATCTTTCCTTATAATCAGTGAATAATTTCAATAATAAAAAGCTTTGAATAGTATTTTTAATGTTAATGCCAGGAGTTTTTTCAGTGGATTTCTAGAGTATTGCTCCCATTTTCTGGCGTACTCCCCAAATATTACTTCATCAGTTAGGCGTTCAATCACTCTTAATTGAACAATATGAAGTTGATGGTAAAAAGGACTAGCTAACATTTTTAATCCACTAGTTTTTGAAAAGTCATATAGAGACCAGTAACCTGTATCATAATACTTTAAATATTTTTTTAGGGTAGTTAATGCTTTAGATAATAGAAGATCTGATTTTGAGTCTTCCGTAATTAGTTTGTAATCGTAAATGCCCCATAATGCCCATATAAATCCATTTAATATGTGTGTGGGTGGGTCAATGATATATTCTTCAAACCAAAACTCATCATGTTTGCCATGATAGGTAACCCCTCCCTTCGAGGTAGGTATTAGAAATGATTCAAAAGCTTTGTCTGCTGATTCCTTAAATATGTCTGATCCTGTTTCAATCCAAGCACGCAATAATAACGAAATTCCTTGGCCTTGAGATAAAGCTGAATACCATGGAGCTTTAAGAAGCTCTTTATATTCCCAGTTAAACCAATGGTTCCATACATGTACTCCGAATACATTCTTTTGCAGGTTTTCTGTAAGCCACGTTGCCTGGTTAAGGAATATTGTTTTTGACTTATCATTAGATTGTTCCTTATATCTATTGTAATGGGCTAAGCCATATTGGCTAATTGCTACGGGATTATATTGGAGCATAATGTTAGATTGATAATCCAGTAATGGAATTCCTTTACTGTCAAATGGGCCGGAATAATTAGCCTTGTCATCAAACACCATATAATACTGACCTAAATGATCAGTAAAGGAATTTTCGTTTAATATTGGGGTTTCATGCCAAAATGAAAGGTTACTTCCTTTTTTGAATATATAAGTTTGGAAAAGGCGCTTATAGTAGTACCAACGTTGTGTAAATTTCACTAGTTAACTCTAAGTTCCAAGAATACTAATCGAGAAACCAAATTCTCTCCACTCTGAGTGGTTAAGACAATTACGGGTGTCTAAAATTTGCTTTGTTCTCATAAGCTGACTTACAAAGTTTGGATCCATTTCCTTGAATTCTTTATGATCAGTAATAATTACTATAAGATCTGATTTATTTAGAGAATTCTTAAAATCGATAAGTTCATAAGGGAAATTAATTGCTATGGGATCTGTCACTGAAACTTCCAAATTGGCTTGCCGCAAAATTTCAAAAATTTCTGTGGTGGGGCTCTCTCTTGCATCAGGTACATTTGCTTTATAGGATGCGCCAAGTATAGTAATTTTGGGCTTAGGTATGTGTTTAACGATAGAATGTGCGAAATTTGCCACTATACGTGGTTGGTTATTATTAATATTTCGACTAAGCTGAATCAAAGGGGTTAATTCAAGAGAAGTTGAAGCAAGGAACCATGGAACAACTCCTATGCAATGTCCGCCGACCCCTGGTCCTGGCAGATGTAAATTTACACGAGGATGTTTATTGGCCAATTTTATAACTTCCCATACGTTTATACCTAATGTTTTACAGACATTTCCTAACTCATTAGCCAATGCTATATTTACATCCCTGTAAATATTTTCAGCCAGTTTCGTAGTCTCTACTACAGTGACTTCTTGAGTATAAATAGTGCCCTTCACAAATGTGCTATATAATTCATAAGCTCGTTGAGTTGATAAATTATTAATCCCACCTATAATCCTGTCATTTTCTATAATTTCCTTAAGTATATTTCCAGGAAGAACTCTTTCTGGACAATGAGCCAGATAGAAATCTGATCCTCCTTTTAAGCCAGATTGTTCTAATATGTTCTTTACTGTACCTCCTACTGTACCAGGAGGTACTGTAGATTCTACAATTATTAAATTGCCATTTTTAATATATGGAGTAATTAAACGTATAGCCGCTTCAACTGCACTTATATCCGGAGTATTATCACTTTTAATATGAGTAGGTACTGCTATTAGGTATATATCAGCTTTCCCAGGTTTAAGAGATGCTTTAAATCTTCCAGACTTCACAACTTTAGTGACAATAGGTTGGAGGCCAGTTTCTTTTATATGCGCTTTCCCTTCGTTTAGTTGATTTACAATATGCTTATCTAAGTCGACACCCAATACATTAAATCCAGAGTTTGCAAATACCATGGCTGTTGGTAGACCTATTTGGCCTAGACCTATTACACAAATGTCTTTAGATTTCAGTGGTTCCAATATTTTGTATCCTTATTTGATCTTATTTGGTGACGTCAACTTAATTTACGATTTGGGTTTATTGATATCAGAGATTACGGCTCTAAATTTGCCATAACTTGTACGCTCAATAAAATTAACATACTTGATCTGAATTTTCATTTCTTTCCCTACTCTATCTTTCACTTTATTTAAGAGAGCTTTTTCTTCTGATTTATCATATGTATGGCGTCTTACGATTTTAATAATGATCTCTTCAGGGCTATATTGGACTATTTGGCTTTCCCGGATTTTTGTCAAATCTTTAAAAATATGATCCATACGGCCTATTAAGGATCCATTTGGTGTAATAATACTATCTTCTATTCTCCCATCTATCTGTTTAATTATTGCTCCTTCAAAACCACATAGGCACTTTTTGTCTTTAGACATTAAAACATGATCGTTTAAACGGTAACGAATCATTGGCATACCATAATTTAAGAAGCTTGTGGAAATTATCTCAGCCTTGATTAAATCACCTTCTTTGGCGATAGGGATTAGTTCTACAATCCCATATTCTGGGATGAAATGATAATTTTGATAATCGCATTGAACAGCCAACGCACCTTGCTCTGCGCTACCGTATGAATCAATTATCTTAGTTTTAAAAATATTTTCTATAGTGCTCTTCTGCCATTTCAGTAAAGTTTCAGATGATGTGTAAATTGCTACTGGGGGTCTTCTAATTTCTATGGCGTTTTGTAAAGCTAAGTCTGCCAACAAGTAAAGACTTGATGGATATCCATCATAATAAATAAATGGCTGTTCATTTAAATAGTTTAGATAAGATAAGGCATTATTAGAACTAATATGATATTGGGAAAACAAGATTTGATTAGCTTTTCGATTTATTCGCCAGAAAGGAGGTTTTTGTTGCTTGATTGGTACTATTTTTCTAGCATTGAATGATGCATGTAGATCATTAATGCTTACACCTGATCTCCTTCTTGACCAAATAAAGGCGAATTCGCGAGCAAGTCCCGTTCTGGTCCACATGAATTTTAAAGCAGTTCCTGTTGTGCCACTAGTATGAACTAGAATAAGTTCCCTTCGGGGAATATTTCTTGAAATAAGTAAGTGTGAATTATGAGTCAACATTTCTTTTGTTAACATAGGAAGCTTTTTTAAATCCGCTTCATTTTTCACGTCATTTGGCTTTAATCCTAGATCTTTAAATAGGTTATAATAATAAGGAACAGTTTTGTATGCATGACTTATAAGTTTTCTAAGTTTGTGGTGTTGATATTCTAAAGTCTCATTGACAGAAAACTTTTTCGATTGGGTAAGGAATTCCGAGTATTTTTCAAATTCGTTGTTGAATCTACTTCGGTTTTCCAATATTCCTATGTAAGTTACCAAAGAATTTTGAAGCCAAATAGGACTATTCTGGTATATCCAATTGGTAAACTTATTTTCTAAGGTCATCTTTGAATTAGCCTAAAACCTTCAAGTGAGTTCTATATGCCCATTCCAGCCGAAATGAGGTTTAAATATGAAAGTATCTTCCAATGGTATACTTAAAACTGGTTTATTAAATATGGCATTATTTGAAATACTATTTAGATCTTGTATATTAAAGTTTGAAAGTGGATATTGTTGTATTTTAAAACAGTTATAAAGTATTGGGATTTTGTTAATATCAAATCCCATAATATGGGCTGCTACGCAATCAGAAGCTACAGGATTTAATGCTGTGACTACTAAACCACAATTTCGTGGATCTGCTGCTATTGGTCCATTGCCATCACCAGCGATTATTCCATCAATAATGGTTAGATATCGGCGTTGTGGGTGGTTATGCATAACTCCATGTCGGTCTGCGTAGAAAAGAATTTTATTTAAATCTAATGCCATCCTCCAAGTGGTATTGTTACCATACCAATTACCACTTCTAATCACATTTTCAGTTTTGCCGAACATTTTATATCCTAGGCTCTTTAAGAATTGTTCTAATATTCCGCTGGTCCCACGTAAAAACATCCAATTATGTAATATTCTTGTTAATATAGATTGGATTTTATATTTAACATTTGAGGAAGGAAATTCGTCCCCGCCTTCTGTTGGGATCCCCATGGAATGATGTGGTAAACGATTTCTGTCCCCATGGATACCGACTAGATTTTTTAAGCTTAGCGTAACGCCGGTCTTTTTATGGGTTTTTAGTTTTGGTAAATTTATTACAACATTTGATTCCAAAACTGAAGCACTTACACGATATGAATGGTTTATGCCAGTGTGTACCGCTTGAGAACCTCTGTAATTTGGTTCAGCACCGTAATATTTTCTATTACCTTTATCCCAAGTAAACTCACTGGCATCTTCAAGATCAATCTCTAAATAACCTTTTGGATCGCCCTTTAGTTTAGTTCGTTTCTTAATAACTCCATTAACCGCAATCCATTCTTCTTCTCTTAAATCCAATATATCTATCTCTTGTCCATATAGTTTATAGGATTCATCTTTGATAGCATCCAGGTCAAGACGCTTGTAAATCTCGGAGAAGCTAGAGTCAGTTTGTGGACCATCTGCTACTATAACTTTCCCACTACCATTTAGTGCTTTGAATACATAATGTAGTACTGCTTTAATTATGGCTGGATGAGTTACAATTTGTTCCCATTGATCAGTTTTTGATATATGCGATTCTTTGATTAGATTTGGCTTTAGCAGTACTGTATCACCATTACTTATCAATACTCCTAAAGGGTTCCACATATCGGTATCTTCATTGTTTTTATCCATGCCTAGTAATTTAAATGTTTGTTCTATTAGCGATTGGGCTTTGTTGTAGTTAACTTTTGTGTGGTCATAATAGGCTACAGCTACTTGATTTTGTGTAGTGAAGTCTTTTGTAAAATTATTAGGTTGTGGCATTTTAATCTTTTGGAAGTATTAATTCTGATAGGTTTATTTTTACAGGTAAAGATTTTTCTAATGAGTCTAATATTTTTAAAGTAGATAGTGTCGTTAATAGAGAATCTTCTAGTGGAATAGGCGGAGAGGAATCGTTTAAAATTGCATTTACAAAACGTTCTAGTTCTTGGTAATGACCTTTATCATTAGAAAATAGACGAAAAGTCTTCTTAGAATTCTCATTATATAGTTGAAATTTACTGAAATTGTCAATTATTGCCCCTTTATTATCTCCTAAAATCTCTAGGTATTCTTTAGAGATGCTTGAGGGGCCACTGGTAACATAATTTATTGCACCTCTTGAACCATCTTTGAAATCTATACTTACTATTATATTTGGATCATTGCGCAGAGATATTGATGGACTTTTTGTCGCATAAACTTTGATGGGATAAGAGCCACTAATAAATTGCAAAAGATCTATGAAATGACAAACTTCGCCTACTATTCGCCCTCCTTCTAATGGATTTAAAAGCCAACTTTCTGGAGCTAATTCTCCAGCATTTATTCTATAGTTCATTAAAAGGGGTGATTTACGGGCATTAAAATGTTCAATTATTTTTGTAATATTATCTGAGAAGCGACGATTAAAGCCAACCATTAATATACCATCTGATTTTTGGGATGCCTTTGCTATATCTTGAAGTTCTTTTAGAGATATTGCTAAAGGTTTTTCTACCAGGACATGCTTATTCTTCTGAAGTGCTTCAATGGTTATTGAAGAGTGAAGACTATGTTGAGTTGATATAATTACAGCTGAGATAGAATCGTCATTTAGTATTTCCTTATAATTAGTAGTTATGTAATCACAGTTATATGTAGTGGATAAATTATTAAGATTGATGCCTGTTGCTGAACAAATTGCTTTTATCTGGGCGTTTTTCAGTCGTTGAATGCCAGGTAAAAGTATGTTTTGAGAATGATTGCCGGCTCCAATTATTCCTATGTTTAGTTTTGATAAACCAGCAGGGTTATTTTTTCTGTGAAATATTATGGTGTCTTTTAAACTTTTCTCTGGTTGACCTGAATATTCTAATACCACCCCTATGAATTGATTATCTTTAGGGTGATTCATTACTAGGTTATATGCCTTTTGTCCATCGGAAATATTAAAAGTATGGGTTATCAGATCCTTAATATTGATTAATTTCAAACTAAGTAATCTTAAGAACTCTTCCATATTTCTATTTTCAGTCCAACGAGCATAGGCAATTGGATAATCTATCCCCAATTCTTCATAATTTTTATCGTATCGTCCAGGTCCTGTGCTCCGCGAAATTCTAATATCAGCCTCTTTTTTGTAGTAGATACGGCGTGGTATATCCATGCTAATATCACCAACTGCTACAACACGTCCTCTCTCCCTAATTATT
>Ga0114996_10008224_pt1 | contig 11656 bp, 11 predicted proteins | sample ArcticOcean_MG_C_4_FD_87039 | JGI IMG/M metagenome (GOLD analysis project Ga0114996, IMG submission 87039) | Marine microbial communities from western Arctic Ocean - ArcticOcean_MG_CB4_134 | ecosystem: Environmental > Aquatic > Marine > Oceanic | place: Arctic Ocean: Canada Basin | collected... | reverse complement strand
TTTAATAACATGGTTCCTTTTTTTGGAGCAAAGATTACTGGGAGAGCATTCGGCTCTACAAATGAGAGCATTTTAGATCATCAAGTGGGTTTGGGTTCACAAACTATTCGTAAGAAGGAGCAAGCTCCTCTCTTTGCACCTCAAAAGAATCTTTCATTTGCCAATGGGGTTCCCAATCATACCGATTTTATCCAATCACGCATGAATGTATCGCGAAATATATCAAACGTAAAACCTTGGCAAGAAATACAAGTGGGGCCTGGGCTAAATAAAGGTTATACGAATAAAGGATCAGACGGATTTAATGCAGGTATGGAAGCCCGTAAACAATGGTTGCCAAAAACGGTGGATCAGCTCCGTGTTGCAACAAATCCCAAAGTAACATTTGGTTTGGCCAATCATGAGGGTCCCGCAAATGCCACCATTAAAGCGAGAGGCTTTGAGGGACGAGTGGAAAAAAATCGGCCAGACACATTCTTGTCAATGATCCTGATCGATGGTTTACAACCACCGGCCAAGAAAAAGCCCAACGTTCTCGTGCCGAAGAACCAATGCAACCAGAAAATCGAACATTTTTAAACCGTGATTACTTTGGTGCCGGTAATGCAAATCAAGGGGGCACTTCAATGGGTAGTGTAGTAGAACAAACCTACAATGATCCCAAACGCCCGCAGTTAGATCCTTATAATAAGTTTTTGGGTCCGGCACATAATATGAATTATGCCGACGGCTGGAAAAATCTTAAACAAAACTATGGCAGAGATGGCTATGTGGCACGGGCAAACGCGCGTACCACCACCCGACAACCGACCGAAATGGGTATTGTGGGTGGATGGATAAAAGCGATAGTAGCCCCTGTGATGGATGTATTGCGTCCATCACGAAAAGAAAATGTGGTCGGAAATATGCGTCCAACCGGAAATGTGGGGGGCATGTATGGTGTAGAGCAGGCAACGGTATGGAATCCGTCGGATCGACCCAAAACAACCATTCGAGAACAAACCGAAACAAACAAATACGAGACACAACCCTTTTATCATCATGGCGGAGGTTATGCAACAGAACAGCACCAACCCATTGAAAATCAGCGTCAATCAACAAATTGTCAATATTACGGCGATGCTGGCGGCGGTCCGGGGGCTACCAAAGGGCCGCTTTATAATGCTGCCTATAATGCTCATTTAAATCCAAACAAGGAAAAAATATGTAAGGCCCGTATGAATCATGGATGCGAAAGTTTATTCAATAGTAACCAAAACATTAAGATGAGCAAAATTGGCAGCACTCGGAGCGCCCAAGGGCCTATAAATATGCCAAAAGAACCCGTAAATTCTTCCACCTATGGGGAAATGAGTGGACGGAATACCCGTGGCGCGACCATCGAAAGTGGACGCGCACAACCCGATATATTGAACGCATTTAGAAGCAATCCCTATACGCAGCCACTCAATAGTGTGGCATAAATTCACTGTGTTCAATGAGCCCATTATATATATATATTTACATATAATGGAAAAAACCTTATTTTATATAATCTTTATTGTATTACTTATCTTATTGGTGTTATGTATTAGTGTCTATTGTTTTTTAAAATATATTGGCAGATATTTTAATGGGTATACAAAATTAATAACAATCTTACAAAAAGTAAAGGGTAATTCCAAACTATATATGAATTTTGGTCTATGGGACAAACATATTACCACCTTAACACATGCGAATAATAATCTTTGTGATTTTATGATTGAAAAAGGCGCATTAAACAAAAGCAAGATTATCTTAGATATTGGCTGTGGTTATGGTGAGCAAGATTTATATCTGTATTCAAAAATACGAAAAAAAATGTATTGTCTTGATATTTCACCAGAACAAATAAGTTACTTTAAAAAGAATATTATAAAGCATACCTTACAAAGAAAACTTAAAGCTTTTGTCGGAAATGCTACAGAGTTGCCCTTTGCTTCCAATAGTTTTGATACAGTATTATCCATTGAATCGGCCTTTCATTATAATCTGCGCACCGATTTTTTCAAAGAAGCGCGTCGCGTATTAACACCATCTGGAAAATTGGTCATTGCCGATATTGTATTAAACGAATCAACCATTACCTTACCTATTGCCATATGTCAAAAGGCTTTTGGTATACCAACAAAAAACCTTATAACAAAACATAAATGGAGAGAACAACTGGAAAATATGGGGTATACTGTCACATTGTATGATATCACAGAAAAAACGTTTGTGCCTTATTTTATACATTTTATAAACAATTATCCGTGTGACTATATTTTATATTCGATGTTTTTACAGTATATATCTTCATGGATAACCAATTATATACCCTTCCGATATATTGTAGGCGTTGCCATAAAGCAGTAAATACTTATATTAATATATTATTATTATATAATGGTTCTTATTATTCTACAAAAAAATATATATGATATTACTGATTATATTAGAAAACATCCGGGTGAGGGAATTTGCAATGTATATCTTCGTTTTTTAAACAGAAAAGATGCAACAGCCGGTTTCCATCGTTATCATAATACAAATGAACCAGAGGAAATATTACAAACAGCCAATTGTTAGCCTCTGTTTACAATTCCGGATATTGATAAATTTGCGGTAGCGGTAGTGTAGAATTTAGTTGTAATTGTCCTCTATTTTTATACATACCCCATACTATGATCAGCATAAAGAATGTCGAGATAATATTTAATAGATAGATGGGTTGTAAATTTTCTAGAATCCCATACACTGACATAAGGCTTGCTGCCATGAGTTGAAGAACTATAAAATAACTTGAAATATGCATACTTTCGTTTTTGTATATGCTATATATTTGGGGTATATAACATATTACGTATAGAAACCCCGCGACATAACCGCAAATCTTTGAAATCATGATACTAATAATTATGCTTTAGTGTTTATAATCAATTTTATAAGATTTTTTTTGCCTGCGATATCTTCTTCCATTCTATTACGGGGAGCCCTTTATGATAGTCCGGCATCTGTGCTTCCGTGAGCATTTGTAATATTGGTCCCGTCGGATGTTTTATTTTTTGCGGATCAAGTCCCTGTTTATCAAGTCTCCATCCCAAACTTACGGTTTCCTCTTCTTCTGTGATAAAAAAATGACACCATCCTGGTGGGAAATACAACATTTCTTTTGCACGTATAGTTGCGCGATATGCTTTTGTAAGATCTACTTGGGTAAAAAGTGTAGGATTAAAATATGCTATATTGGCAATAATTCTACGCGCCAAAACAAGTGGCTCTGGATAAATCCCCATTTTTTCGCTTTGTTCCGGAGAGAATAAAAGCACTGTTTTTTTACCTTTAATATTATAAAGTAAACTTCCTTCTAAATCCATATGTGCACACGAAACCGCACCCTTATGCGATATCCGTATGATTGGATAATCGATACGTTGTTGGCATGAGCAATTGGGTTTTTTACAATTATCATTGATCTTTTTCTTGCAATGCAGACTTTCCATCAAGGGTGGGTGCAACGGAGCAGTTTCTTCACTACTGGTCGTGAATTCCGAAATAGGATCACTTATATATGCACTGGGATCAAGTTTCCAAGAGGCATAGTCGTTCTTTTCCCAGTGCCCCAAAGTTATGGGATATCGGAGCGAAGAACGACTTCCATATACAAAATAATTTTCTCTGTGGGCTTTCAGGATCCATAAGGGTTTTTTTTTACATATTTTTGAAATATCTATATCTGGTATTTCTGTATAATTTTTTAACAACATCGGTATAATTCCTTTCTTAATATGATCTATTAGAAGAGACGGATCATTTGAAAAGGAAAAGGTAGGCACATCTTGTGCACAATTGTGTATATATTTCCAAGGAGGATGTCTTAATTCAAAATCAATAACTGTATTATTATAACTATATATATCTGCAATTCTCAGCGGAACAGTTTTTCTTTGAAAGGGTTGATTCGGATCTTTGGCATCTCGTTGAAGTATGGAACGCATTGCCGCAATGGGTGCATCGGTGAGGAAATCTAAACCAACCGACGTATAAATCCAATAAGGTAATAAAAATTGTACAATATGCCCATAATAAAATACGATCATATCATCGGGTATAGCATGCATCGTTTTTTCTATATATTCTCCGATATCCATAAACTGCGATTTCCAGGGTGGCGGATTTCTAGCTAGCGATGAAGCTATATTTTTGGGATGTCTCCATAAAAAATAATGAATCGTCTTTGGAAATATCTGTTTGAATATATTGCTACGATATATGGAAAGTGAAGATAAATTAATATAACAAAATTGTTGTTCGGGGCTTTCTTTAATTGTCAATATTTCCAGTATTTTTTTTAGAATGAAAAATTGCGGTTGTCGCTGCGTTTTATAGGATTCTAGAAGCCGTGAAAAACATGGTATCCTGGCAAAAGGTTCGCTAACTATTTTCCATCGTGGATCTGTCGCCAATATATTAGATAAAAGAGTAGATCCGCATCTGGCAATCTTATACTGAAAAAAAGGTACGGGAAGCGTCTCTAATATATCATGCCATGTAATTAGTTTTTTTGTAATTGATCTTGTAGTTGTATATTTTCGTAAATGCAACGTTTTTGGAATTTCATAACACATAATACCCTTTTCATTATAATCTGTGGGACAAATCGATGTACCGATATGTTTTACAGATTCTTCGCTTTTCAAACCGCGAAGAGGAGGGGGTCGAGTTAACGTAGAGCTATCCGGCCAAGCAATACTTGCTAACTTTTTTTGTTTTTGCATATTATTAATTCTAGTGTTATTTATTTATATGGTTAATTTATGGTATATCTTGTATTATAGGAGCGGGTAACTCATAATTAAAATTATAGAGCGTTTTTTTTATAAATAGGACGCGTTCAGATAGTGTCAATATACCCCAAAACATATTTATTTGCGTATTAACCGATTTTTTTTCATATAAATGAATAAAATGATCAAATTCATTATTTATATTAATAGCATAACGACGAAACCAAATGTGCCGGAAATGATCTATATATGCATGTCCGGTGGGAATTCCTTTATTGCAATATCCAAATAAATCATTGATCAACCAGTTTTGATCTTCTGACTCTTCTTCCTCATGCATGATAATATGGAAATTATAATATATATTTCGAATTAGTTGTAAAGTTTCCCCATAATTACGTATATCCTGCATCAATGCTTTGGGTTGGGGCTCATATGTATATGGGATAATATGGAAGTCGACGATATTTGGTTCCATATGTAGAAGTTTCTGGACAATCTCCATGGTGAATGTATTATCATACAAGGATACATATATTTCAATTTTGTAGTATTAAAGAATAGATAAGGATATATATTAATGAATATACATTCAAATATTAAACAAAAACTACTTTATTTTATCAATACAAAAAAAATACCCCATATTATTTTTCATGGCGATTCTGGTTCTGGAAAACGCCATATTATTAATTTTTTCATACATAAAATTTACAAGGATGCAGAACAAATTAAAAATTACGTTATGTATGTAAACTGTGCCCATGGTAAAGGAATACGTTTTATACGGAATGAATTAAAATTTTTTGCCAAAATGAATATTCATCACCATAAAGGACAATTATTTAAAAGTATTATACTATTTAATGCAGATAAATTAACTACAGACGCCCAGTCAGCTCTACGACGATGTATTGAACAGTTTAGTCATACTACGCGTTTCTTTATTATTATTGATAATCAACACAGGTTACTAAAACCCATTCTTTCTCGTTTTTGTAGTATATATATATCCATGCCGCTTATTGATAGTGAGATTTCTAATCTTCATGATTATAATAAAAAAAAATGTAATATGCAGATAAAAAATCAGATAATAAAACGTAAACGATGGCTCCATAAAAGTCTAGATTGTTTAGATAATGATACGGATCTTGGAAAATGTAAACTACTAGCCGAAAAATTATATGAGAAAGCGTATTCTGCTCTAGATTTAATGGAGGTTATTGAAAATACAAATAATATCGCACTCATTCACAAATATGCCCTTCTCATTCATTTCGATAAAGTGCGCAGAGAATTTAGACATGATAAATTATTATTATTCTATATTCTTGTCTTAGCATTTATGCGTCCGAATTGTAATTTAGAAAATATACAAACAATGTAAATGGATGATTTTAATATAAACGTATTATCAGAGGCAAAAAATGAGTATTCATCAAGATTAGTTACCATTTTAACGCCCTTAATTATAGAAGGGATTAAATCTATTTTCAAAGAGGCGTATGAATTATGCAATAAAAATGATGAAACAAGTAAATATCTAATGACATTTCAGAATTTTCTAACACGAATTCCGCGATGGAATCAACAAATTATAAATGAAGAAACCAAACGTATTATACATCAAAGTCGTTGTTCTTTTTTGGAGGATATTCTTACCTGCGTCCATATTACACAGTTGAAAATCCTAACAAGCATCCGCGTATCTAATCGTCAAAAAAAAGTAAGCATTGATATTCCAAAACTTCCGGATTTTATTCACAAAATATACATTGAATTTGCTAGAAAACTCTATGAAAATGTCTATCTCTTTGAAGCAAGAATTGCACCTTTACAGCAACAAAAAAATATGCGCGAATGTGAAATTATTTGCAGAGAATGTATTTTAGTAGTCGTTCAAGCCAGCATGCCTATTGAACAAATTTTACGTGCCTATATCGATCAAGATGAGGAAGAAGAGATAGTTCAAGAAATCGTTACAGATCCAATCGTTCCGGATAATGCGGAAAGTAATCTAGAAAAGGGGTCAATAGTGGATTCATCGGCGAACCACAACTCGCTTGTCGTCGCAAAATCGCCGATCTCTCTGTTAACCCCGCCTATAACAACCGGGCAATTTGGAGCATCCTCTGCTACAGAGGTGGCCAAAGAAGTTACGCCGTCCACAAATGCCTCTGTTAAGAAAGAAGACTCTGTAGACCCCAAACTGGAACTCCAGTCTGCGGTTAGTAAGATAACCTTACCAACACCGCCAAAAGAAAAAACGCCATCCTCGACGGCGACAGCGGCGGCGACAGCATCGGCAGCATCGGCAGCATCAGTGGCATCAACTCCGTCTACAGCGCCCGAATCTTCGAAGAGTGATAATCTCACCATCAAAACTGAGAAGGCTGGCCCTACTCCTGTGAAAGAGACCAATGGGCTAGCACCGTCTACCTTATCGTTCTCTCCAAAAGATAATGTAATACATTACAAAAATACGGATAAAGTCACCAAAATCAAGGCTACAGATAGCCAAGTAATGTCGGCTCCAAAAACATTGGAGCGATTGGAACAGCTTAGCCAAATACGACATAATCAGCGAAAGATAGAAGACGAAGGCGATGATGATGATGATGGTGACGAAGGGTCGCTAACGATTCATAGTGGACCGCCGCCGGCCTTAGATGCCCTAGATATTCAAGTTCTGGATTCTAATTTAGAACTTCAAACCCCCCCCCTTTTAACAGGGGTAGAGGTCCTTTAATATATATTTAATGCGTATAAATAAAGAGAAGATTTTTGATAGTAGATTATAATGGATAAATTACAATTCATGGAAGGACTGATGGTGAGTATTGTCTATCTTTTATTTCGTTTTATAGAAATGCGATTTATTATCAAAGAGAATAAGCCTCTCAAATTTCTATTGCGCGATACTTTAGTAGTGTATGTAAGTTTTATTGTTGGGATGTTCATGTATCAACAGTTGGCACCTCTATCGGTGCTTAATAAAATGCCAGAAGTCTTCACTAATAAAGCGAACTTTTAATTTCTACGTTATAGTATAATTTCTTTATGAAAAAACTATACTATATAGATAGGTAACGCATCGATATTAAATACAGGTCTCTTCTTTATTTTCTTTCGATTCGTTAAAAATTTATGAAACATCGGGTTCTCAACTTGATGTTGAGGTGCATGTTTATGAACAGTTCGAGAAATCATTTTATATAGTTTAAAGTCCGGATAGCGTTCTTCTCCGCATTTCTTGTATAGAATATTTCTACCTTTATCATCTGTGCACCATTCTGTAATAATAGCTTTTATGGGATCTGAGTCATAAGTATCTTCATCCCCCTCCTCCATAAAATAATCAAATAGTGAGCAAGCGAGTCGGCATAAATCAAAACTAGGATTTGGCTCAATGCGGGATTTTTTTTTATTATAAAAGGGCTCACAATTATATTGAGTTGCCGCATCTCCTTTGGGATGAAAACTATCGCTGCAAATATTCTTACCTTGAAATTTGTAAATAGCTCGTCCGAAATCAATAAGTTTAAAAATTTTCCCATACGTAGGAACCTTATATAGTTTTTTATTATACCTGTAGATAAGAAACACCTTATCCGTAGAAGCAAACATAATATTATTTGTATGCAGATCATTATGGGTGAATGAGAATACTTTTTGATATGTGATAAGTATCATGATAATTTGAAATAGACAGGATCTCCATTCTTCTGTGCTTAAACCTTTTTCAGTATTTAGAAGAGAATCTAGAGTAGATTGCATATATTCCAGACAAATAGCTTGGACAGGATAGTTATAAATAGTTGCTTTGCAGATAATATCCGAGTTATCACTCCCACTCGAACTTCCAGATAGGGAACCGGTTTCATCGTTTTCCTCCTCATCATCGGTTTCAGTATCAGAGCCCGTTGTATGTGAGGATCTTGAAGAACAGGTGGAACCGTTACACTTTTTCTTTTCACTAAAGGAAGAGGTCTTCGTAATCTGTTCGAAAACCAACTGCGGTTTAAATTCTCCCATATGAACTGACGAATCCTGATTTGTTTCGAATAGATTTTCAAAATCTGGAAGATTTTTTACAGATTTCTCACTAATACTTGCATTAATTTCTAGTTTATGTTTGCAGTTTCTTGTATCGGCATCAAAAAAGAATTCCTCATTTAATGGATCAATGGAAAAAAGCTCCCCCTTTTTTTCATGGAAAAAGGGACTATCATATAAATATTCTAAATCATCTATGATATTTATATCAAATGCTGCTTTGATTGCTAAAAATGAACCATAAAAATCCAATCCATGTAAAAATTTATGTTTGTGTAGCATATGGCTTGTAAGATATGAGAAAAAACTATCCACATAAGCTGAATTATTGGGAGTTAATGCCTTTGAATGGCATATATTATCTGTTAATTGTGGTAGATTTGTTTGTTTCTTCTTATCCAAGGAATTATATTTTCCACCCATGAATTTTATAGGATCAATAAGCGGGGAATATTTAACAAATGTCTTTCTTTTTTCCGATTTCCCGTCTCTCTCGACGACGCACGGACAGCTATTATCTTTCTCTTTTGCGCCGATTGTAGTAATGTTATATTTCTGATTAAGGTTAATATTTTGAAAATTATTACTCGTTAACTCAAAAAAAAGTTTATAGATAGGAATATAATTTTGGATTTTTGAAAGTCCATGAGTTTCTTGTAGACTTTTAAAAAGATCCTTATTTTTATTTTTTTTATAGAAGACATTAAACATTTGCAATTATGGATAAAAATGAGATTTCATTTTAACTTATTATCCGAATAAAGTATATATGCGTTTATTAAATTTAAATTATAATCGCAAAAACATATAAATGAATCTTGAGCTAAAAAAGTTTGATATGAAAAATATTAGTTTTAAGGCCTCTGAAGTCGCTGGACCCGTTATTGTGCTAATAGGGCGTCGAGATACAGGAAAGAGTTTTCTAGTACGTGATTTATTATATCATCATCAGGATATTCCTATAGGCACAGTAATTGCTGGTACAGAATCTGGAAATGGATTCTATTCCAAAATGGTTCCTAAATTATTCATCCATGATGAGTATAACACGGCTATTATTGAAAATATATTGAAGAGACAAAAAATGGTTGTAAAACAAATTAAAAGAGAAGTGGAAGCCTATGGGCGCTCTAATATTGATGCGAGGGCTTTTGTTATCCTAGATGATTGCCTATATGATAATTCATGGGCCCGCGAAAAGTTGATGCGATTATTATTTATGAATGGGCGGCATTGGAAGATAATGCTTATTATCACAATGCAGTATCCTTTAGGTGTGCCACCTAATCTGAGAACAAATATTGATTATACCTTTATATTGCGAGAACCGTATATTACCAACAGAAAGAGAATATATGAAAATTATGCCGGTATGTTTCCCACTTTTGAATCATTTTGCCAGGTCATGGATCAATGCACCGAAAATTATGAATGCTTGGTTATTTCAAATAATGCCAAATCAAATAAATTGGAGGACCAAATCTTCTGGTATAAGGCTGTGGCTCATGGAGAATTCAAATTAGGGAGCAAAGAATTCTGGGAGATGTCTAAGGACCTACATTCCGATGATGAGGAAGAAGCATATGACCCCAAGGCTTCTAGAAAAGGACCACTAATTAATGTGCGTAAAAGTCGCTGGTAATAACTCATCTTAAATAGCTTCTATTTTTTGGGGAATGCACAGGACTAAACCAGCCTTCTCTATAAAAGATGCTTGGTTTAGTATTTTATAGTTAATATTACACTCGTGCATTTCTGGGAGCCTATGGAGTTGACAAAATCTATTTCCACACCTACATTTGTAGTCAGTTAACATGAGTTTTTTTCTGCACGATTTGTGGGCGCATCGTTTGGATTTGGATTTGTTTGATTTGTTTGATTTGTTTGATTTGTTTGATTTGTTTGATTTGTTTATTTCTACGATCTGTATTTTATCTGCCTCCATGTTAAAGGGGGATTTTGTCGCCATCTTATATTATAAGGAGATATAATATAATCTAAATCAATTTTATTCTTCTACAATCGCCTTCAAAGGCGGCGTATTTTCAAACGAAGCTACTTTTACATTCTCTGTGCTTTTTTCACTTATTGATAAATCTACTTCTAACCGTTTATCTCCTGCACGTGTGCGAATATTTTCACCTTCAAATAATTCTTTACGAATATCTGCAGTGCTTAGTTCACCGTCCGCCAGTAAACTAGATTCTACTGTAGACATACCAGCTATTCCTACTAGATTGCCATCTTTATCAATATTTTGTGTGAGTTTGTTTCCACTCTGCTTTGCTTGCTTTTTATTTTCTTCGATCGCTTTTCTTTTACTTTCAAGGATCCGCTTTTCAAATTCTTGGCGAGCTTGTTTTTCATTCTTATTCTTCTCGTGCATTAACTGATTTAGTTCCTCTTCGAGATATTCTACCCGCCCTGTTTTATAGGCCTCGGGATTCCATGGCATCCAAATACCACAAGGACCTACATACACGTCATGATTGGGGTCAACCTCCCGAAGCATCTTACAACGAAGTTCTGCTTCTGCTTGAGTGGGATAGGAACCTCGAATCTTTATTCCCCGTGTATTGGTTTGAAAGTTATTTATTTCATTAAATGATTTCCCCAAGTCCTCTTCTTTCGCATCTAAAAAATTTTTATAATCATCATTAATGGTTGTTTTAACAAGTTCGTCTTGTTCTGTGTTTAAAAATTCCTTAAAATCTGCCATTAATTTATCAAAATCTAATTCCCATTTAAATGCCAAAAAATGGAGAAATTGGGTAAATTTTTGGACTGATTTAGTAAAATTCCAGTGT
>Ga0114996_10008222_pt1 | contig 11656 bp, 11 predicted proteins | sample ArcticOcean_MG_C_4_FD_87039 | JGI IMG/M metagenome (GOLD analysis project Ga0114996, IMG submission 87039) | Marine microbial communities from western Arctic Ocean - ArcticOcean_MG_CB4_134 | ecosystem: Environmental > Aquatic > Marine > Oceanic | place: Arctic Ocean: Canada Basin | collected... | reverse complement strand
CCCTAGGTGTCAAGTATGTGGATGACACGGAGGATACCGAGTGAACGCCGAAAAGAAAAGCAATCACGAGGAACATCGTTCATTGATGTCTGAATTATCGACGTTGAGCAGTTCGCCTACGAACATTTCTGTTTCGTAATCATAGCCCTGATCGAATCTAAAATGGTGCATGGTTTCATCGACGCGATCTTTTGCATCGTTCATGATTGATCCTCGCCTGCTGTGAAGAGCCAAATGGAGGTCGAATCGCAATGGTCGAGTTATTCGCCTGTACTAGGGAATTGCCTATCGCATCGCCGCGCGGACAAAAATCTCTAAATCAGATTCCCAACGAATTGAAGTGTTTTTTTCAAGAGAGACCGCGGGCAAACCGGGGGCCGGGGGCAGCCCAAGAGGTCGGGTCTCTACCCGATTAAACCAGCAGAAGCGTCATCACAAGCACGGTGATAGAGAAACCAAGGAATCGGCGAACAGAGCGGAAGAGCAAACTCGCTCCGAGAGCGATCGAAAGGAGCAAACCGGTCGAGGGCTCGGGAACTTGTGGGGCGGTGAATTCTACCTGGAAGTAAACGCTCTGTATTGCGGAATACGGCGTTAAATTCACGTCGGTCAATTCCGCTAGCGTCAACGTATGTGAAAAAGATCCAGCAATATCGCCGACATTTCCATTCCAACCAACATCCCAGATCATGAAATCAGTTTCGGTATTCGACGAAAAGGTGGTATCGGCCATAATCGCAAACGCGTCTGGCCGCGGAATGGCATAGTTGTCCCAAAAGTTGCCGTACAAAGCTTGGCTGAAGGCGCCGGGCGCGTCATTGGAATCGTAGACACTCCAGTCGACAACGGTCGCAGTGTTTGCGACATCGGCAGCAGTCTCAAACGAACCCCAGTGCTCATCCGTATTGTCGGGATACTGGGTTACGGAAAACCGACCACTCCAATCTTTGTAATGCGGCATTTGCTTTCCTCTGCAAAGGGTGGTGGATGTGTCACTGCCGATGGCGTAGTACGAGTAGACGACCTCACCCGCTCAGTCTAATTCTTCATCGCTGCATCTGCAAGAAAAATAACGTGCCCAGCAGAAAAAAAACTTAAAAAACGCAATCGCTATCGACGCCTTCGGTGTCCCCGCTGGGGCCAGGGCTTAGATGCAATGCATCACAATGGAATAGCGCGTACCGGTCGTGACCGGGCGAATCGCGTGGAGCACGTTGCCCCCAAAGACTACCGCGTCCCCGACCGAGAGTGGGATACATTGTTCTTTATCGTCCGCGCCGATGGCAACGAATGTGCCTCCCTCGTAGGCATCGTTGAGTGCGGCGGTGAAGGAGACGAGACTGCGGTCTTCATGGGAAGCGAGAGACCGGCGCGATGCAGGGCCATACTTACGGATATAGATGTGGTAGTTTTTGAGTTGAATCTCCGGTCGCTGCTCAAGCAGCCTTTGCCGCAGGCGACCTGCTGCCAATTTTCCAAGTGGATGTGCAAGCACGTTGAGTTCCCAGGCAGGATGATCATCCACCGAATCGTGATCGATACACCAGTCTTCGGTTTCCGCAAAGTCGATTATCTCAACACATTCGGCCAGTGAGAAAACGCGTGGTAGCACCTGGGGGGGAAGATAGACGGTGGGTGTCATGCGTTCATTTTTTTCCAATGAGAAAAATCGGGTAGCAAAAACTCATGGTTCATCGATTCTTTGAGGGTGATGACAATATCGGCAGAAATAGAGATGCGGGGAGTTTCCGACTGATGAGGTTCGGTGGCGTGCACCGTTTTCGAAGGAAAGATCACCATGTCGCCTTCCTCGACATCGACAATGGTGTTGGCTGAATTTGCCGGCGAACGAGGGCCGGTGAATAGAGATCCCATCCGCGACTCGAAAAGTCCGGGCACAAATTCATTGGGAGGACCTGAGTTAAAGAACGCAAGGCGGCCGCCCTCTTTCGGCTTTTGTACGTAATAGGCGACGCTCAGGTGACTCTGCAGGTGCGCGTGACGATTGACTCTTTCATTTTTGTAGGCCACGACCGCCCAGGATCGAGTGAAATAGAGGTTCAGTTGTGCAAAATCGAGGCCCATTTGTTGGAGGTAGGTTTCAACTCCGGTCGCGATAGACTCGAATAGAGGCTCGAAGGTAGGTTCTTTGTGGATAAACTCGTGTCCTTTCACGTCACCGGTCCATGCCGAAATCTCCGAACGGGGTGGGTCCGACGCTTCCCGCATCTTCAGAATGTGTTGCACCCAGGAGTTTTTCTGGTCTTCCGGATGGCCCTCGGGGGAAGGAAATCCAATCGGTTGGCAGAAGACGGTCAGCGGAAAGAGTTCGAGAATTTTCATGGAATGCATGTCCCTCATGTGCACAAGCCAGCGAAACCGTGAATACAGTGACGCTGTGAATACCCGTATAGCATACTCCGTTCGCTATCTTTCGACAGGAGGCGTTACGAATGCGATTTGATCATATGGCGTTTGAAGTTTCCGATCTTGAGCGGTCGATCGATTTTTATGTGGACCAACTCGGCTTCACCGAAGATTGGCGACATCGCAATGAAAAGGAAAACGAAGAGTGTGTTTTTCTAGTGCGCGGCGATGTGCGCATTGAATTACTCACGCGGCTCGACGGAAAATTCAAGGCACCGCCGATTCCCCAAACGCCTTACTGCCCGCATCTGGCGATCGGGGTCGACGACCTCGAAGCATCCATCAAGCAGCTCGAGCAAAATGAAGTTCCCCTTCTCCGCGGCCCGCTCTCGGTGGAGGGGAAGGTGCGATGGCTTTACTTTGCTGATCCCGATCACAACGTGATCGAACTGGTCCAGTGGTTCAGTTGACGCCTAGTTGCCACGCGGAGAAATGTTTTCTAACTGTTCCTGGCGCGCCTTCCAGGGATTCTGTCCAGGTGGCATGATCCATTGTTCATCCTCGTTTTCTTGACTAATGGGAGGTGTTGGCTGGGGTCGGCTGGTGTCAGCTGGTTCTTTTGGGTTTGGCGGAGATGCGGCCTGCGGTCGTTTTGAAAAGGGTTCGGTCGCACGAACTTGTACAGGATGCTGCGCAAGAAGTATGTCGCTGATTCCGCATGGTGTGCGAAAGTCAATCCGCATCGTGCGATCGGGCAGAGCGTAGTAGAAATTACGCACATCTGCGAAGGCTATTCCTTCGCGAATCATTCGGCGCAGAGTACTGATTTGTTTTCCTGAGGGATATTTTCCTTTAAGGATCTTTCGTTGTATCCCGGCGACTACATTGTCGTATTTTCCTAAACGACCATCCCAATCTCGTCTCAGGCTATCTGTGGTCAACGGTCGCCATTTGGAATCGCCGATTTTATAATCTTTTTTTTGTACGATTTGGATGCTGCTTTCTTGTGGCCTTCTTCCAGGCTCAGTTGTGCATTTCCAAACGTATCTCGCCTTCACAATGCCAGTGTTATTTTCGGGTTCCCATTCAAGCGATTCCGTGATTGGGATTGGCCCGTTAGTCGTCGGTGCGCCCACAGTAGGAAAGTTAAAGGGTGCTTGGTTCGGGTCCGTAGGTTCTAGTGCCCACTGAATTTGATTTGGTGCATGCTTCAGGTTAAATGAATATTGCTGCTCTGCGTCACGGCCGAATAGCCTGATATTGGGAGCCTCAGTTATGGGGCGGAGTTGCACTGTTTTTTTATGGTCCCCACTTTTAAACGTCATCTTCGAGTTGTGCAGTAACGTGCGAAGGTCAGGATTAGTTTTTTGATCCCACTTAAAGGTTATCCCTTTATCGGTTAACTGAATATTGGCGATCGGCTTATTGCTATGAGCGGCACTCAGTGTCCAGTGATGATTTTTGTTGTTTGTGCGCGTGAGTTCCGGGCCAGGCTGGCTTGCAGAATGCAATTGTATCTTGCATTCAGCATCATCGGTAAAGCGAACCCGGTCAGTTAGGATATGCTCACCCACCGAGTTATCTGGAAGCGTGAATTCGGCAGGTAGGGTATTTAAATCGCGCGGAGAAAACTTGTTTAGGTTGTCGGGGATCTCTAATGATTTGCCAGCGTTACCTCGTGTTTTCATTTTTTTGCGAGGATTGGTTTGCTTTTCAGATTCTGGATGTTTGGAAAGGTTTTTACTTATTTGTTTCTTTTGTGTTTGTGTTTTATCAGTCTGCGTACTTTGATTGTTTCTTTTCTGCTCAATGGGTTTGCTTGAAGTGCGTTTTTCTTTTTTTGCAGTCGACATGGACTTCTTTGTGGTCGACTGTGAGTTCAATAGCACGACGATGATCAAAATAAATGCAAATCCCACCCCAGCAAATAAGATAATCATTGCGGTGGAATCTTTTTTCTTTTTGCATTTTGAAGTACGGTTCGACCTTGCTGGTATTCGTTTCGCCATCGGTTAGCTCATGTCTTTAGGAGATTCTGGACCACTAAGTTGTTACGTCCTCTGAGGTATTTCAACTGAAATTATGATGTTTCTTGGCGTGAATAAAACGGGGGGCATCCTCTATTCCTAGGGACAATAGAAAAATAGAGTGAAATCCAATGTAGACTGCGCGGTGATCAGCTATTTCTTCTTGGACGTGGCCACCGCGGTAAGGAATATCGAGACCAAAAGGAAAAATGCGCCGGCCGGGAGCAGGATGATCCCGAGGGCTGGATCGCCCGGATATGGAAAAAGACCGCCCGCAAAGAAACCGAGTGGCATCAGCACACTTGCCCCGAGCAAGCTCCACGAGGCGAGCCGTCGCCCCGATTCGCCCCACTGCGGCACGCGGGTGAGGGTCCAACTGAAGGCGAGATTGACAAGGCCCAGTAGCGTGCCGTGCGTGTGCGCCAGAGTAAGCATCAATCGCCGCGTCTCGTTATCGGCATCGAGGTACCACCCCGCTTTAAAGCCGTGCATGACCTCTAACGCAATTCCGAGCGATAGGAATACGAACAGCTGCCACCAGCCGAAACAGAGATGCAGCTTAGCCCGGTCGATCACACGACCGTGCGCGTTGCTCGGAGCGGGTGATGGCGACTGGCTATCAGACATCTGGATTACTCGGGGATCAAAATGGGTGTATCGTCCCGAGATTCTGTCAGACGATGTAGGAACAGTGCAAGAGGTTCTTGTGCGGTCAGCTCTAAAATACGCGTATGCAGCTTAGATCCTGGTGGATTGTCTTTGGCCCACTTTCGCAGCGCCGCGGCTTGATCGGCGGCACATTTTTCGTCTGCCGCGAGGAAATCGTAGGGGAATTGCTCCGGAGTGTATCCGGGAAAGGATCGCAGTGCGCGGTGGGCGATAAAGCGAACCTGGTCGTAATTGTCGGTGAGCAGTTGGGTGAGGAAGGGCATTTGCCAGTCGTTTCCTGAGGCGGTGAGTGCGGCCGGCCAGCCGAAGTGCCACGCGGTCACTGCCCGCTGAATGGCATCGCCCCGCAGGAGCCAAAGGAGCGAGGCGGGAATGGTTTGCTGCTCCTCACTGAGCGTTGCCGGTTTCTGGCCATACCATTGCGTCAGATATTGCGAGGTCCAGGCAAGGGTTTGATCGAGGTGGCAGAGATTGCAGGCATCGGGCCGACCGGTGTCGGCACTTCGCTGTGCATCGGGGCTATCGATCCGATGACTGCGCATCGCGGTTGAAAGTGCGTAGCTTGTGTTTGGCATATGGCAGTTGTAACAGTGACTGCCGCTGGAATTGGCCGCGTGGTGGGTGTGGGCCTGGAGATTGTTGCGAAACGATTCGTGGCACTGCAGGCAGGCCTCATTCGTATCCATGCCTGCCGCTAGTTGATCGTTCGGATCGCTCGAATGCATCGAGTGGCACGAAAGACAGGTGAGTTCACCGTGGGTGTAACAGGCCGACTTGATGTGGGCATTGTATTCATCGCCCCCTACGCGGCAGGTACCGTCCTGCCAGAAAACTTTGGCAAACGTGTGATCCTCAACGGGAGGAAGGTTGTCATAATCTGCAAAGGCGAGGTGGTCGTCGATGTCTTCATTGCCGGGCCGGAAATGGATTCCTTCCATCCAGGCTTTGTTGCGATCGTGCGGCTGACTGCTGCTGTGGCATCGTGCGCAGATCATCACGCTTGCCTCTTTCGTACAGCGGGCAGGATTAACGATCGTCGGATCCGGTTCGCCAGAGAGATGATGCCGGTAGCGGTTGACTGCATTTTGGTGAAACTCTACATGTTCCCGGCCCGGACCGTGGCATGCTTCACAGGAGATGCCGAAGTCGGCCACACTGCTGTCGGCCACCATCGTCGCCTCATCGAAGCGAGGAATGCCGCCAGTGCTGTGGCAGTTGATGCAGTGACTGTTCCAGTGCGCGGAATTGCCAGCAATTCCTGGTGGTTCGATCACCGATTTTTGCTTCGGGATCCATCGCTGTTCAGCAATATTGTAATAGAGGGGGATTTCAATTGGCTGTCCCTTTAAATTAGGCACCCAGTAGGCCTGATAGTGGTGCGATCCGGTCGACATCACCACCCGCCTGGGAAAGTGGGGCAGGGAGCGCACTTTTCCCATTGTGTTTTTCTTTTTTGCATCCACCATAAAAAGATCGCCGTCGCGATAGAAGTTGTAGGTGATATCATCGACCTTGTAGTCGCGGCCATCAAAATCGCCGGCAACCGTTTCAGCCGAGACGACCTGGGTCATCGTGCGGTGAAAGGTGTCGTGCCAGGATGCATGCGCACCGGGGTGACACTTTTTGCAGGTATTGGCAGAAACATATTCTCCGGTGCGATCGACGCGGGGAATCGTATTCACCGGCACTGGAGTTTCTCGTTTATAAAATAAGAAGCCTGCGGTGGAGCAGAGCACCGCGGCAAGCACGATCAGGCGGACCAGGCCGGGTCGCGGGAATTGCGACTGAATGGTCTGCCGATTGTCGGTCGATGAACGCGTCACTGCAATTTCCAGAATCAGACTCAAAAAGTGCCACCGGGCTGCACATGTATTTTCTGCTAGTCGCCGTAACCGAGTCAAGCGTTAGGCCGGCGAACTACTGAATCTTATCGGCATTATTGGCAGTGGATGGCAAGCGAACGGTCTTTTTTTTCCCCGCCGTGCACACAATCCAGAAAAGGATGGCAAGGTAAATTGCGCTTACCCCGACCAACGGCCAGATCAGCCAAGGGAAGGCTTCAAAGAGGCTCATCGACAGATAGGACTGAAGATAGCAGAGCGGGGCCATGCCGAGCAGTGTGCCTAGCATCACGTGGCGCAGGGAAATGCGCGTCGGACCGGCCGCATACGAAACGAGATCCGATGAGGTGAGCGGATTGACGCGGAGCAGAAAAATAATGCCCATCCCGTGCCGATCGATGCGATTGCGGTAGCGGACAAAGAATGGATGCTGCGTTAATTTATGGCGTGCGACCGGACCCAGGATGGATCGCATGAACAAGCAGGAAACACCGGCGCCGATAGTGTTGCCGAGTAGAGAAAGAGAGCCGCCCCAGAAACCACCAAACAGCATGCCTCCGGGCAGGTAGAGCAGAGTACCAGGAATCGGCGCGACGACCACCTCGACGATCACAAGCAGTAGGTAGAGGAATGGCGCGAAGGTGCCCCAGGCGTCAAAGGTTGCCCTCAGTGCGGTCACTTTTTCTTCACTCGGCACCGATGTGCTTAGTACCGCGGCGGCTAGGCCACCTGTGAAAAAGGACCAGAGAAAAAGTCCGACGATTGATAACAGAAAAAAGATTGCCAGCACGCGCGGGTGGCAATCTGTGCCGAATCTTTTTGTTTCGTGCTCGAAATACACAGAGGATCCCCTGGCGAAAAAGCTATTTCTGCTGGCTCAAGAACCAACGGTAGAGTTCTGGATTGTTGTATGCGGCGCTCCAGGAATCGTGCCCAGCCTCCAGGTAGACAGTGAATTTAGGTTTGCCACCCTGGTTTTTTACAGCTTCGACCATTTTTTCAGATTGTGCAAGCGGAACAACTTGATCGTGCGCGCCGTGGAAAACCCAGATCGGTAAGCTGGCGAGCTTTTCCGCGTCGTGGGGATTGCCACCGCCACAGATGGGCGCGATCGCGGCAAAGCGTTCGGGGGCAGTGGCTGCCAGATGCCAGGTGCCATCACCGCCCATACTCAGTCCAGTCAGGTAGACCCGTTTTTTATCGACGCGATAAGTTTGTTCCACGTTATCGAGCAAGGCGAGGAGTCGCGTGAGTTGTTGACGGTCGCTCCACCATTTTCCGGGTGGGCACTGCGGCGAGACGATAATAAATGGGAGATCCATCGTGCCATCACGCACGATCTTCGGCGGACCATGTTTAGCGACCTTGTCGATATGGGTGCCGCGTTCCCCCGCGCCATGCAGGAAGAGAATCAATGGCCAGGCTTTTTTCGATTGGCGGTATCCCATCGGAAGGTACAGCAGGTAATCCATCCTCTCTTTCCCGCCGGGTCCGGTGGCAAGCTGTTCTCTCGTTTGCCGCGGATCAGGATCGGCTGCCGCGATCACCGGAGAGCACAGCAGGGAATAGAACGTAAGAAAACGAAGGAAGATTGGGATTCTTAACATGCGATCGTAATAGATTTAGTGGTGGAATGATTGTGGATCGTGCTATTTTGTTGACGGTTTGTTGACGCAATGTAGCGTAATACAGCATGATTCGTCTAATCGCCTAGGCGTCATGTGGTTGGGGTAAACGTGCATAAACCCTAGACGCTTACTGGGTCTGGAGATTAACCTGTAGGCTCCTCGAGACGGGAGGCGTACCGTATTTATATTCTGGAAATAGGAGAGAAGGTTGATGGACTGCAATTTTTATCGAGCGTGTGATGCGAACCGGATGCAATCCCGTATGTGGTTTATCGCAAGCCACCTAAGCCTTCTTCTCTGTTTAGTGGTGATCGGAACGAGCTGCTCGAAAAACCCGGGGGCGAACCAGAATGAATCGGTGGATGCAAAAGAAATCATTCATGAAACGGATTCGTCCAAACTTACGGCCACCAACATGGGGGTTCCCGTTAATTCACCCGAGGGTGAGTTTAACCCGGAGATGACCAGAGGCGGTTTGGAGATGTTCTTCTCCTCGGAGCGCGAAGGTTCGCAGGATCGCGATCTTTATCGAGCTCGCCGGGAGACACCCGATGGCGAGTGGACCACCGTGGAGAACATGGGGCCGAAAATTAACAGCCCGCATCTCGATTCTGGCCCCTCGATCACTGCGGACGGAAAGACCCTCGTCTTTCATTCGGAAAGATTATTTAACGGCGAAAAAGATGGAATCCAAACGCATCGTGACCTGTTTTATACGCAGCGGGCAGCGCTGGACGCACCGTTCGGGAAAGTAGCGCTTGTTCCGGGTAAAGAGGTAATTACAGGCTATGCCGACACTGCGGCTTTGATCACCGACGAGGGCAAGACAATGTATTTTAGCTCGAATCGTCCGGGCGGCATCGGCAGTAAGGATATTTATATCGCGACCCGCGAAGATCCCACCGGTCCGTTTATGAAGGTGGTGAATATTGGGCCGAATGTGAATTCGCCGTTTGTTGATTCCAATCCTGCGATTACCGAAGATGGGCTCACGCTCTTTTTCCATTCGAAGCGGGCGGGCTTCGGTCGATCGGATTTATATGTCACCAATCGAGAGTCGAAAGACGCACCGTGGGGACCGGCACGGAACCTGGGGGTGACGGCCAACACCGACTACGCTGAGGCCAACCCGAGCGTTTCGGCCGACGGCAAAATTTTGCTCTTTCGTTCCGATCGCGAGGGCACGCTCGGCAAGCAGGATCTGTGGCAGATGCCCATCCAACCAGAGTGGCTTCAATCGCAGTAGTACGGGTGCTGACCTTATCCACGTGATCCCGAATGCGCCGGAGATTCCGTAAGCTGAGGCACCCAATTTGAAATGTACTGATCTGTCGGGCCTTTTTGATATATTAGACTCCTGCGGCATGGGTCGGAAACAGTCACAAATCAATATTTGTTGACCGATATTCACACTGCGATGGTTTGGGATACGCATGGCAATCGTCGACGATGCGAGTTAGGAATGGGATCCGAGCCGAGAGATTGCCACCGCCGAAAAACGGGCATCGTTCTGGCAGCGTCGTGGCTAGTGGGGTGCATCCTGTTGTTACTCCTCGGCACTCCGGTGACGGGGCAGGAACCGGCGACGACATTATTGAAGACGTATTGTTTTGAGTGCCACGGCGAGGGGATGCAGGAAGGTGGCCTTGATCTGCAGGTTTTTTTAGGTAAGGAGACGTTCGATGCCACGCTCCTCTTTGAGCACCTGATCACCGAGAAGATGCCGCCCCGCGATGCCGCTCAGCCGAGCGAAAAAGAGCGGGCTCAACTACTGCGTTGGTTGGCCGAAAGACAAATCGAGGCCGAGTCGAATGCTTACCGGCGGCTCAGTCGCTTTGAATTCAATCACAGCGTCAATGATTTGCTGGGCATCGAGTTGGACCTTGCCGAAACTATCGCGGATGACCGAGGTACCAACCGCTTCGATACCGACCGGCGCATTGGGCTCACTTCGCAGAGGTTGATGGCCTATTTTACAGCCGCTGAAGAGTTGCTGGAATTTGCCTTTCCCCGGAAAGGGTTTCTGCCCGAATTCACCTGGAGCACCAACCGGCTCCGGGACAGCCATCACACCTACAACATTTACACGCGTCCCTTCCAAGAAGGGATCCTGTTTTCGTGGACCCGTGCCAATAATGGAAACAGCTACTCTTTTTTCTACGACGATTTCGCGCCCCCAGTTGCCGGCTGGTATGAGCTGACGTTCGACGCGGCCAAAGTCGGCGACTTTGAAGAGGACGTCACGATTCAGGTGCATGCGGGAAAATATTATTTCGCCGATGATCGCCCGCAGCCTCAACGCCTGTTGGATGTGATCTCGATTGCCGAAAGGGAGGTGAAGTCTTATACGGTGCGCGGTTTTTTTAAGCCGGGCGAGAGCCTTTCGGTGCATTGCTTTAGCCAACATACCTGGCGGAAGGAGAATCCCGGCGAGGGCGTCTATATCGAGAACGTGAAGGTGCGCGGTCCGCTGCATCAATGGCCGCCCGAATCGGTCGCCAAAACCTTTCCGGGGATAGAGCTCAAAATTCCAGATCGCAGTCACCACCAAATCCATACCGGTAAATCGACCTTGGAGCGGATCGGAGGATCCCTTGCGGTGAGCAGTTTCGAGCAAGGCATGGGGAAAGAGCGATTGCTCGATGGCTCGAACCGTACGAGCTGGCAATCGCAAACCACTCCCGAGCCGCCCGAGCCGCCGCACTTTGTCACCATTAAAAATCCACAGCAGGCTAAAATAGCGGGGCTCACGTATTCAACCTTGTCCGGTGGCGATGGCAACGGGCAAGTGAAAAGTTTTGCCATTGATGTTTCGGCCGATGGTGCCGAGTGGGACAATTCGATCGCAAAGGGAGATTTGCTCACCCGTCTGGCCGCCGAACAAAAGATCCGCTTTCCGCGGCCCCTCAGCGATCCTTTCATTAGGTTTCGCATCATCGATTCTTATTCCACCGGGGAGCCGACTTGTGCCTCGATCGGCAAGCTGGATGTGATGGCTGAGGTTTCGGTGCCGAGGGAGAAAGTGAACATCCGGGTAGTGACCGAGGACGAGGATGCGCTGAAGGAAGTGATTCGCACCTTTGCAGAACGGGCGTTTTCAGGCGCCGCGGATGATGAAACCCTG
>Ga0114996_10008220_pt1 | contig 11657 bp, 10 predicted proteins | sample ArcticOcean_MG_C_4_FD_87039 | JGI IMG/M metagenome (GOLD analysis project Ga0114996, IMG submission 87039) | Marine microbial communities from western Arctic Ocean - ArcticOcean_MG_CB4_134 | ecosystem: Environmental > Aquatic > Marine > Oceanic | place: Arctic Ocean: Canada Basin | collected... | reverse complement strand
GTCATGGTTCTCAGAAGGCAAGAAGACTGGTGAGGTTGCTCTCAACTTTGGTGGGGATGACTTTGGAGGTACGCTGTTTGATGAGAACGTTATGCAAGAGGCAGGCTTTTACAATCGCACCTCGATAGTGGAGATTCAAGCCATGATACGTGATGCCGGTTTCACACCAGCCCAGCGTACTACCAAGTACGAGATCCTGAACGTTTTCGAGTAGTATGACAGTGACGTGGCCTGCACACAGTTAGAGACTGGCGTCCCTGTCATACGGACTTCCCATAGGAATGATACTTGTTCGCTCGAGTTCAGCTTGGTTGAGCCTGAAATACGGGGGCTTCTCCCTCCAGCACACGCTCGCCGCGCTGGTTCTCGAACATGAATCCTATATCGGCTATGGGGTGGATGCGTCTAATTGATTTAACGGTAGCCGTCTCGCGTATGGTATCACTGATGTAGACCGGCTTGGTGAAGCTCCAGTTCCGGGGCACTAACACGCTGCCTGGTCTGGGCATGTCTATGGCCACAATAGCGCGTAATAGCCACGTGGTTATGCCTCCTTGGGCGATGAGGTCCTTGAAGCGTGTGCCAGCGGCATTCTCATGTCTAAGCCCTTGGCGTGCTTTATGATGTGCAGGTACTGCATCGTGATACCTCTAACTACTTTAGCTATGCTTTGGTAAAGGATTCTGTCTAGTTTTGTTAAGTTTCTGGTGAGAGATACCCTAGGCTGGTAACAGTTTGGTAAACTTTTTGCTCTATATGTTTAATGTAAGGGTCGGTGAGGCTGGGGACAATAGGATATTATGGTCTTGGTTTCTAGGGGTTTCGTACTGGGAGGCTGCTGGCGGTCTACTCACGATATCAATAATATTGTGCTAAGCTATCCAGAAACGCGTGACAGAATGCCTGTAAGTCTGTTGAATGGAGGCGCAATATGCCCTCAGAACTCGACGATATTTTAAAAAGTCCCAGGGACGCGGCTTTCTCCCGCATTAGATACGTAATGCTCCATGCCACCGAGGAACAGAAGGCAGGCTTTCTTCGTGAACTTTATCTCGCGGCCGTGCAGGCCAAGGACACGGGCCAGTGGGAGAACGTGGTGGAGAAGTTGGAAGAATGGGAGGGCTGGGCCATGTCCGAGTTCAACAGCCACGCTGTGACTCCTACGGTGGAAGGGATTCCCTGGTCGGCTGTCGGCAAGCCTCTGAACAAGAGCCGCATTGCCTTGGTGACAACCGGGGGTATCTACGTGGAAGGGCAGGAACCATACGACCTGGATAAGCAGGGCGGAGACTTCAGTTTCCGGGAGATTTCCAAAGATACCTCTATTGACCAACTTAGGGTGAACCACCGCGGATACGATATTTCAGGGCCGGAGGCCGACATGAACTGCGTCTTTCCCTTGGAGCGTCTGCTGGAGATGGAGACTGAAGGTGCAATCGGGGAACTTGCGCCCATCGCGTATAGTTTCATGGGGTTGATAAATGCCAACACCAACTCTCTCGTGGAAGATACAGCACCTGAGGTGGCGCGGCGTCTGAAGCAGGCTGAGGTGGACGCGGTCTTCATTACAGCAACCTGACCGCATTGCAACCGGTCCGGAGGACTGGTAGCCAGGGCGATAGAAGCGGTTGGCATTCCAACGGTTATAGTGATGATGTTTAAAGAGGTTGAAGAGTATATCAAACCTCCCAGGGTTGTTCATGTCCGTTTCCCGTTCGGTCGTCCACTGGGAGAGCCGGGTGACACCGACCAGCAGAGGGTTATCATTGAGGACTCCTTGGAGGCGCTGGCGAACACGACCACAGCCGGGACAGTGGTTGAGTTGCCTTACAGATGGCGAAGGGAAGATTACGCCGCTATCCGCATGAGCCGTGAGAAAATGACGAAAATCCGACTCGGCACCGGCTAGCACACCCAAAATGACCCGTTAATTCAGTAAGAGGCCTCTCTATCCAGTGAGGGGACCTCTTTTGTTAGTATAAATGCAGGAACTTTTATGTCACAGATAGACCCCGCACTCTGGGGATTTGCCAGTATGTTCGCCTGGGGCGTCTCCGACATGCTGGCAAGGTACGCGACCCTTCGGATAGGAGGCCCGTCTGTGGCAATGGCGATCCAGGGTTTGGGTATAGCCCCGCCACTGCTGATGGCGCTGCTGCTTCGCGATTCGCCCTGGAGCGCTATCTTGAACTTAGACTTCGTGGTACTCGCAATCATGTGTAGTATGCTCTTATCGGTGGGTTATGTTGCTTTCTACCGTGGTCTGGAGCGAGGTCTGGTGTCCATAGTCAGCCCTCTGTCGGCAGGCTATCTGGTGGTCGCTACGATTCTGACGGCCATCTTTTTCGATGAGGTTGTGAGCACGGTTGGATGGATGCTGATATTCGTGATACTGGTGGGTATAGCCCTCACGTCGAGCAGCGGCAGGAGCAGTGCTTCCATCAGCGGTGTGTGGTACGGTCTCACGGCGATGATGGTGATGGGGATTGCCTTTGCCCTGTGGAAGCCGATGGTGGAGGACGCTGGCCCATTCCTGTCGGTGCTTTCGGTTAGGCTTCTGTCCTCCGTCTTTCTGGGCATTTACCTGATAGTTCGTCGGTCTGTTAGACTATCGTTTCCCAGAAGTACAGGCATCCTCCTAGTAAGTGCGGCAGTGTTGGACTCTCTGGGCTTTATTTCATTCAACCTAGGCATAGAGTTGAACCCCGTATCGCTCATCATTCCCATTGCGGCCGCGTATCCCGCTGTGACTATGGTCATGGCTTGGGTCCTCATAAAGGAGCGGGTGGCTGGCGCTCAAATGGTGGGGATAGTCACTGTCCTCGGTGGCGTGATCGTCTTCAGCGCCGTTACCTAGAACCGCGCTTTTACACCACAATCGCCTGGGGTATAATTCCCTGGCCTGTTATAGCTTAATCAGTCATCGGTTGAGGGTGTAAACTATGCCGGACACTAAAGCAGAACCAACGCCTCTTTTGCCGGAAAGGCCCCTTCTCATGCTCATGGATGGTCATGCGATGGTGCACAGAGCGTGGCATGCCATTCCCGCGCCGTTGACGTTGAGCAAGACTGAAGAGGACGTGCGTGGCGTATATGGCTTTGCTAACGCATTTATCAAAGCCATCCAAGAGTGGCAGCCCACCCACTGCGCCATAGCATTCGATATGCCCGGGCCGACCTTCAGGCATCTCAAATACGCTGATTACAAGGCACAGAGGCCAGAGACCCCCCAGGACTTGAGAGGGCAGTTTCCCTGGGTACGGCGTTTAATGGAGGCATTCAGCGTCCCCATTTTCGAGATGCAGGAGTACGAGGGCGACGATGTTCTTGGCACGCTCTCCCGGCAGGCCACTGAGCAGGACATGGATACCATTATCCTCACAGGCGACACCGATACTCTTCAGCTTGTTTCTCCCAATGTCAGGGTGGCACTGAATCGAAGCATACGTGACAGGATTATCTATGACCTGGCAGCGGTACAGGAACGCTACGGTGGCCTGACACCAACCCAGCAGCCCCATATCAAGGCACTTCAGGGTGACACCTCGGACAACATTAAGGGAGTCCCAGGTATAGGCGCAAAGACCGCAGTAAAGCTGATACAGGACTATGGTAGCATAGATGGGATTTATGCCAGACTGGACAAAGTCGAGCCTCCCCGTATCCGCGAGTTGCTTGCAAACAACGAAGCCGCTGCGAGGCTGGGGCTTGATCTCACAACCATCGTCACCGAGGTTCCAATCACCCTGGACAGCGAGATGTGCCGCTTCTGGCACTATGACCGTGAGAAGGTGCTGGAACTTCTCCGTGAGTTGGAGTTCACAAGCATTGTGGCCCGCGTACCGCAGGTCGCGGATACGGCGGAGCAGGCTGCCCAGGGTGTGCTCATGGCAGCTGAGCAGGAGATAGAGGGCGACTACCGCAGTATAGACAATCGCGAAGACTTGGTTGCACTCGTAACGGAGTTGGAGGCCGCTGGCAGCTTTGCCTTCGATGTGGAGACTACGGGCAAAGACCCGATGGCCTGCAAACTGGTTGGGCTTTCGTTCTCAAGCACGGCGGGCACTGCAAGCTACATCCCTGTTGGCCACAATGAAGGCAAGCAGATTCCCATTGAGGAAGCCCTGGCTATTCTCAAGCCTCTGCTGGAAGACCCAAGCGTGGCCAAATCGGCTCACAACGGCAACTACGATATGACGGTTCTTGCTAACTACGGCATCGAGGTGACCAACCTTGATTTCGATACCATGGTGGCGGCCCATCTACTGGGAGAGAAGGGCGTTGGTCTCAAGAGCCTTGCTTTCACCCGTCTGAACGTTGAAATGACTCATATAGACGCCCTTATAGGCACGGGCCGCAATCAGAGGACAATGGATCAGGTGCCCGTTGAAGAGGCGTCCAAGTACGCCGCTGCGGACGCCGATATGACGCAGCGCCTGCGTGACCTATTCGAGGTCGAACTCGAGCGAGAGAGCAGGCTGAAGGACGTTTTTACCAGTATGGAGGTCCCTCTGGTGCCGGTGCTGGTGAAGATACAGCGCAACGGCGTCTCACTGGACTGGGAGCGTCTCGAAGAGATGGCTGAGTCCTTGGGCGAACGCCTAGTGGAGGTTGAAGATATAGTGTTGAGCGCGGTGGGCCATCGGTTCGCTCTCAACTCCACACAGCAACTGGCTGAGGTGCTGTTCAACGAGATGCGGCTTCCGAGGACCAAGCGCACCAAGACCGGCTACTCCACCGACGCCTCGGTTCTTGAAAACCTGAAGGCGATGATAAACGACGGGCATGCGGACGGAGCAGACCCAAGGGCCAACCAGGTCTTGGACGGTATTTTGGAATACCGGGAACTCGCTAAGTTGAAGTCGACTTACGTGGATGCTCTCCCGCAGCTTATCAATCCCTGGACTAAACGGGTGCACACCAGCTACAACCAGACGGGGTCGGCCACTGGGCGCGTCTCCAGCAACGATCCCAACCTGCAAAATATCCCGGTGCGCACTGAACTTGGCAGGCATGTAAGAAAGGCCTTTGTGGCCCAGGATGCCCCGCGGTGGACACTTCTGGCCGCTGACTACTCTCAGATTGAACTCCGAGTCCTGGCGCATCTGTCCAAGGACAAGGGGCTGGTGGATGCCTTCCTGCGTGACGAGGACATACACGCCGCGACCGCTTCGCAGGTGTATGGCGTAGCCCTCGATGCCGTGACATCGGACATGAGGCGTATCGCCAAGATAATGAACTTCGGAGTCATCTACGGCCTCAGTGCCTACGGCATCTCACAGCAGACCGACCTGCCACGCGACGAAGGGGCCAAGTTCATCGAAAGCTATTTTGCCAGATATTCAGGCATCCGCGACTATCTGGAGGAGACTAAGGCCCTTGTCAGGAAACAGGGATATCTGGAGACCATGTGCGGGCGTCGTCGCTACATACCTGAGGTCAATGCATCCAACTTCCAGGTGCGACAGGCCGGTGAGCGGATGGCAGTGAATATGCCCATTCAGGGTACCGCCGCCGACATTATCAAGCTGGCGATGATCAACATATACCGTCGAATGCAGCATGAAAACCTGCGCTCGAGGATGATCCTTCAGGTGCACGACGAGTTGATCTTCGAGGTGCCGGAGGAGGAGTTGGCAGTCATGCGTGCGATGGTGCTGGAACTGATGCCCGCGGCCCTTGAGCTTAGTGTGCCTCTGAAGGTGGAACTGAAGACGGGGCCTACCTGGGGAGACATGGAATAGGGGGAGAATGGGTCATGAGCGAAAATGTACCTGTACTGGTAATTTCTGGTTCAATGGGGTCTGGAAAGACGACGGTCCTATCCGAAGCGTCTGATCTCTTGTCAGAAGCTCAAATAGCGCACGCTGCTATCGACCTCGACTGGCTTTCCGTCGGGTATCCAACACAAGAGGATTATGGTCAAGCGCTTATTAATGCTAACCTAACCGCCATTTGGCCGAACTATGTGACTGCTGGAGCACAGCGATTGCTCATCGCGCGAGTTGTGGAGGATAGGTCTGAGTTGCAGGGATACAAACATGCAGTGTCAGGGGCGGAGATTGTAGTCTGCTGCCTTAGTGCACCAATCGTTACAATGCAGGGGCGGCTACGTATAAGGGAACCTGGGATGTTCCAGGCACAGGCGATCGCCAGATGTGCAGAGTTGGCCCATATCTTGGAACGTTCTGGGGCTGAGGATTTCATAGTAGACAACAGTAACGGACGTCTTATCACGGAGGTCGCACGAGAGGTGCTCTCTCGCGCTGATTGGCTGTGAGGAGTCTGTTGCATACAATGCCAGCCCGTGTCCTTAATGTCTTCACATACTAGGCATGAAATGCGCTGCTACAATAGATAGGTGAACGGCACGACAAACACCATTCCGCAAAAAATGCGCCTTTTGGTACGGGCGCGCGTGGCCAGGGACATGGGTCGGCTGGCCATCGTCCTGTTCATACTGGCAGTACCCGTATTCTTGGTCACATCTAACGTACGTATGGCCTTCGACAGCCTAAGTCTCTACAGGTACGGCTTCGAGCAGTACAACGTGGTAAGCGCTACGGGTCTGGACATGGGCCAGCTTATGGCTGTTGCCGAGGAAATCCGCGACTACTTTGGTTCTTCCCAGGAACTGCTGGACGTGAGGGTGGTAATTGGCGGGGAAATGCGCGACTTGTTCGGCGAAGGAGAGATTCTGCACATGCTCGACGTGAAGGGACTGGTGCAGGGGGTGTTCCGCCTTCAGGAGGTCACGGGTGCATACATTGTTGGCTACCTCGGTATAGTTTTGGTTGCAACCAGAGGAAGAAGTGCTCACACAATGGCAGGTCGAGTAATCTGGGGAAGTCTGCTGACTGTGGGTCTGCTTGGCTTTGGAGGATTGGCCTCTCTGGTGGGATTCGACCAGCTTTTCGACCAGTTCCACGTCCTCAGTTTCGCCAGTGGCACGTGGACCTTCGACCCGCGGTACAACTACCTAACCAGGCTGTTTACCGAGGGGTTTTTCATGCAGGCCACGTTATTCATTGCCGTATCATCGGTAGTGCAGGCCGCGCTGATGGCGCTGGCGCTATGGGCTGTTAGGAAATTGGTTTTGAGTCGATGGCTCGGTATATGACGTCTCGAGGTCAAGGCTATCCCTCACCTGGGCAGTCAAATTATCGTACTCCTCTTCCTTTGACGTGACTCTGCCACAGGGCGGCCGCTCGACACCCCGCCTTGCGGCATGTTCAGACACCACTGAATGGCGAACACCTCGTGTGGAACAGCCCCTGTGGATATTGTGCCAAACACGTTGCCGTCCGTGCCGTAGCACCCATCCAAGCCGCGAATGGACGTCGGGAACGCTCGGTGATGGCAAACGGCGCGTCAGAGGTCTCAACGGTGGTTTGGCCCATATGTATTTCATATCCTGTCAGGGAACTGCCAGTGGCATTTTGCAGTAGACTTCCCCCATGATTCACAACCTTCCGAACCTGGTGTGTTGACTCGACGGGTTGGAAAGTTGTCGTAACGGGAAGCAGGGCAAGGCCCGCGACCTCCGTACTGCTGCTTTCGATTTGGTCAGGGTCTCGAATAGCGGTCCCCAGCATCTGATCCCGCCGCAAATGCAAATGACGGGGATGCCGCTATTGGCAAGTCGGACGATTTCGTTGGCAGCTACGGTTGCCCTGAGATATTACAGGTCAGACACCGTGTTCTTTGTTCCGGCAGGATGATGAGATCGCGCTTCCCTATGGCGTCATCTGTATCCAGGTATCAGAGGCGCACGCCAAGCTCTTGTTCAAGCGGGTCGAGTGGACTGGTTAATACTGCCGCATATCAATATCGCGGCTCGACCTGAGGGGCGTTGGTGACGTTGTTTAGAGACGGTATGCTACTATACCATTCCAGCAGAGCAGCCACATCCGTCCGCGCATCCACCAATATCTCCACCGCCAACGGGAACCATCTCACCGCCGGGGCTTTTTGCGAAGGCGGCGAACACAGAGAGTGCCCTAGCCGCGGGGCTTGAACAGTCCGGGCAGGGAGACATCTCATGTGAAGCTTCCATTGAGCGAATCTTCTCAAAGCGGCTCCGGCAGGTTGTGCAAACGTACTCGTATATGGGCATTGTTCTACCTCGATGAGTGTTGGGTCAATTCTATCCTGAAGCTGGGAACGGGTCAAGCAGGCTCTTATTCATCGAGGTCCCCTTGTCAGACAATAGGTCGTTAGTTGGCGGAGTTGGCGGCATCAAGCGCTGCATCTATCCATTCCATTGGTGGTTTTCCCATGAACTCACCGTCCACCTCGTAGATACGGCAGTCCAACTCAAACCCGGAAGTGGGGACTTCCGGGTCGACGTCCTCTTCGTCAATGCGGATTGTCGGGGAGCCGGGGAACCGCAGGCGTTCAGCTTCCTGGTCGGAAGCCACCTTGATGAGGTCAACTTCGTTGCTCATGCGCTTGTCGGCAAGGAGGCTCTTGATCTCTTTCAGAGTCTCCTGCCAGTTGTGGCAGCCATCAAAATACAAGAGTTCAATCTTCACTCTTTTACTCTAGCACAGGCTTATGCTTTGTGATACATTCACCTGTCTTTGTCAGTTATCCGGATCACGCGCTGGGATCACATTTCCATGCTCTTTTCCCCGGAGAGGTAGGCCTTCGGCTCTTTGGAAAAGGCCACGCGGCAGCCCGGGCCGCAGAAATAGTAGGTCTGTCCCTCATGGTGGTGCGTCCCTCCTTTGGGGTTCTTCATGTCCACGTCCATATGACAGACCGGGTCTACGGCTGTCTCAATCTTGCCTCTGCCGAACAGCGGGATTCTCATGGTACGTACCTCCTACTTATTAAGTTGTGCTCCCTTGTAACGCTGTAGTCTGAGGGAATTGCTCACTACAGTGAAGGAGCTAATGGCCATAGCTGCCGCTGCCAGCACGGGGTTGAGGAAGCCGAATTCTCCCAAGAATGGCCGAAGTGCTGCAGGCACAGTACCCTCACTGAATGCCAGATAGAATATCCCTGCGGCCACTGGTATGAGCACCGTGTTGTAGAAGAATGCCCAGAAGAGGTTCTGTTTGATGGTGCGCATGGTGACCCTGCTCAGTGCGAGCGCTTCCACGATGCCTCCAAGGTTTCCGCTCACCAGAGTTATGCCTGCTGCCTCCATAGCCACGTCAGTGCCGGTGCCTATGGCGATTCCCACCTGGGCCTGTGCCAAGGCAGGGGCATCGTTGATGCCGTCACCAACCATAGCTACCACTTTCCCCTCGGCCTGAAGGTCTTTGATCTCCTGGAACTTGTCGTCCGGCAGCACTTCTGCCAGCACGCGGTCGATGCTAAGTTCTCTTGCGATGGCCTCCGCTGTGCGGCGGTTGTCCCCGGTAAGCATGATCACCTCTCGTCCCATGTCATGGAGTGCTTTGACTACCTCTTTGGCCTCTGGTTTCAGTGTGTCTGCGACGGCGATGACGCCTCCTACGCGGTCTCCGAGTGCTATGTACATGGGAGTCTTTCCCTGTGAGGCTAGCTCGACAGCCTTGGCCTCAAGGCCGTTCAATTTGTAGCTGTGCTCCTGCATCAGGGCCAGATTGCCCAGGGTTATCCGTGTGCCGTTCATGCTGGCCTCAATGCCGTGGCCGGGAATGGCGTTGAACTCCACGACTTCTTGCAGAACCAAGCCGCGTTCCTCAGCAGAGGTGACAATGGCCTCACCAAGCGGGTGCTCGGACCCCTTTTCTGCGGAGGCTGCCATCATGAGAAGGTCTGACTTAGACACTCCGTTCACTATTATGTCGGTCACCTGTGGCTTGCCCATGGTGAGTGTCCCGGTCTTGTCCAGGACGATGGTGTTAATCTTATGGGCTGTCTCAAGCGCCTCGGCGCTGCGTATGAGGACGCCCCATTCTGCGCCTTTGGCGGTGCCGACCATGATGGCCGTTGGTGTGGCAAGGCCAAGGGCGCAGGGGCAGGCGATTATCAGCACCGCTACCATATTCAGTAGTGCGTATGTGAACGCGGGGGACGGGCCTGCAAAGAGCCAGACCACGAATGTGACAGTAGCAATGCCGATAACTATTGGTACGAAGTAGCTGGACACGAGGTCGGCTAGGCGCTGGATGGGGGCCTTTGAGCCCTGGGCATCCTGCACAAGCTTGATGATCTTGGACAGGGCAGTTTCTGCGCCGACCTTGGTAGCACGGAACCGGAAACTGCCCGTCTTGTTCATTGTGGCCCCGAATACGGGGGATTCCGTCATCTTTTCCAGAGGAAGACTTTCGCCGGTTAACATGCTCTCGTCCACCGAAGAGGAGCCCTCGATGACGACCCCGTCCACGGCGATGCTCTCTCCGGGACGTACCACTATTATGTCGCCGGGGCCAACATCCTCTATGGGCACGTCCATTTCCTGACCGTCCCGCATGACGCTGGCCGTTTTGGGCTGAAGGCCCATAAGCTTACGTATGGCCTCAGAGGTTTGCCCCTTGGCGCGGGCCTCCAGAAACCGTCCCATGAGGATGAGTGCTATGATAATGGCAGCGGTGTCAAAGTAGACCTTGGCCTCGGCCTGTTCCACTCGGAAGAAGTCTGGGAAGATGGTGGCAGCGGCGCTGTAGAAGTAGGCAGTACTCGTTCCCACCGCTATAAGGGTATTCATGTTTGTGGTCTTGTGTTTCAGTGCTCCCCAGGCACCATGGTAGAACTGCCATCCGGTCCAGAACTGCACAGGTGTGGCAAGCGCCCACAGTACGTACAAGTTTTGAAGAAAGGACGGCATCCAGGGAAACCACTCTTTAAAGCTTCCAAGGAATATGATTATCCCGATTCCTGCGGCAAACAGGACCTTTTGGCGTAGTGCCTTGATCTCCTTGGTGCGGGTCAGTCGCTCCTCGTCATTGGTGGCCGCGTCTCCGGCCACGCCTTCGACGTAGTAGCCAGCATCATCCACGTTGGCCTTAATGTCTGGTAACGTGGCTAGGCTGGGGAGGTATTCAACCGTGGCCTGCTCCGTGGCGAGATTGACGTTGGCCGAAAGGACACCCTTCACCTCTTTCAAGGCGTGTTCCACGTGCATCACGCAGGACGCGCACGTCATGCCACCTATGTTCAGAGTGACTCTGGCACGGCCTGTCTCATCTCCAGGACTGTCCGCTGAGGCAGTATCTTCTGCGTGATGAGTTTGAGCATTGCTTGACATTGTCCAAGCCCTCCCAAGTACAATTACTACTTGCTGTTCAGCCTGTACAGTTCCAGAAGTTCTCCAACCACTTGTTCCTCACGTCCGTCCTTTACTCCTTCGACGACGCAGGTATGCAGGTGGCCGTCGAGTAGCAGCGATTCAAGCTTTTCGATGGCGCGGCGCACGGCGTAGGTCTGCTTAAGCACTTCCACGCAGTATTGTTCTTCCTCAACCATACGTTTTATACCAGCCAGATGCCCTTCAATATAGTTGAGCCTCTTCAGGCTCTCCTGTTTTGTGGTGGGTAGCATTGTTTGCTCCTTAACCCATACCCCCTGGGTGGGGGTACTATCATTACAAGATACGACATTCTTTATGTGCGTGTCAAGGGATGGAGTATAAGCTGCTACTCATAGCCTTATAACATTAGGGTAGGGTGTTTGTAATATGTGGGGACTAAGGTCTTCACTCAAGAGAGGACGGTAATCGGCTT
>Ga0114996_10008218_pt1 | contig 11657 bp, 20 predicted proteins | sample ArcticOcean_MG_C_4_FD_87039 | JGI IMG/M metagenome (GOLD analysis project Ga0114996, IMG submission 87039) | Marine microbial communities from western Arctic Ocean - ArcticOcean_MG_CB4_134 | ecosystem: Environmental > Aquatic > Marine > Oceanic | place: Arctic Ocean: Canada Basin | collected... | reverse complement strand
CTTCTTGAGAACCGCACTTAATTCAATTCGAGGTGAGAAGATAGCCGTGATTGATTTCCATAAGTTACTTAGAGAAAAGATGGCTCAGCTTAAGATGGATCGCAAGTTTGGAATGAGATACCTTAATGATGGATTCTCTGGTGGTGAGAAGAAGCGTGCAGAAATACTTCAAATGCTCGTTCTTGAGCCGAAATATTGTATTTTGGATGAGACCGATTCTGGATTGGATATAGATGCTTTGAAGACGGTAGCCGCCGGAATAAATACACTTAAAGATTCTGGCAAACCAAAAGGTATCTTATTGATAACACATTATTATAGGATACTCAATCATATTGTACCCGACAGGGTTCATGTTATGGTTGATGGTAAGATAGTAAAGTCAGGTGACAAGAAACTTGCACAACAGATAGAAGAAAAGGGTTATGATTTAGTTGAGGTTGTGGAGGAAAGGAAAAAATGAGCAACTATTCAAAGAAAAGCATTTCTGAGCTGGATTCAAAGGAAGAGAATAAAAAGATTATAGCAGAGCTGAAGACATGTGAAGATCCAGAGTTAGGGTTGGATATCTGGAGTCTGGGACTAATCTATGACATCATACACAACGATAAAGATTTACAAATTGTTATGACTTTTACTTCCCCAATGTGCCCCTTTGGTCCACAAATTGTGAAACTGGTTGATAGTAAACTTACAGATATAGGATATGTAGTTAATGTTAAATTAGTTTTTAATCCAATATGGAAACCTTCTGACGAAGTTAAAGAAATGTTGGGATTTAGTGGTTGAGCTAATTAATTGCATGCTTAGTTATGTTCAAATTACAGCTTTTGTTTTTTGTACACCAATCTTCGCATTTACTTGCTAAATCTTTTGTTTTATATTTGAATCCACATGCTCCGCAAACATTTAGTTTTCCAACTTGGTTTACCAGGTATTTGTTTATATTGGTATATACAAAAAGATTGCCATTTTGGTTTTCGTAAGATTTATAATGCGTGAGTATATCGTTTTCCGATGAAAAAGCTTGAACCCAAACAGGCGATGGTTGCTAAAAAACTTTTTGAAATTTATAATAACTTTACTTCAGACAGACTCCGTGTTGAAGAATTTCTAATCTGGTTTGGAGATATGGAAAAGCAGAACTGGAACGGTGTAACTAAGAACGGTAAGAAAAAAGCCTAAAGCGTTTCTTCTCCAGGTTTCCACTCAACAGGACAAAGTCCTCCATTTTTTAGTGCTTCTAACGCTCGAATTGTTTCTTCAACTGAGCGTCCAACATCTAAGTCCGAAATTACTGAATATCTTAGAACTCCTTCAGGATCAATTATGAATGTTCCTCGATATGCAATTCCTTCATCTTCTTTGAGTACTCCAAATATTCTTGATACTTTGTGAGTTGTGTCTGCAATGATTGGAAATTTTACTTCAGGTAACTCTCGCTGAAACCATGCTTTATGTGAATGTACTGAATCCGTACTTGCTCCAATTACTTGTGCTCCAAGTTCGTTAAATCTGCTTTCGTGTTTTGCGAACGCGTTAATTTCAGTTGGGCAAATAAAGGTAAAATCTAAAGGATAGAAAAATAGAACGGTCCATTTTCCGTTATTGTTTGATAATTTGAATTTCTTGAATTCTCCATTTTCATAAGTATCGGTTTCAAAATCTGGTGATTTTTGTCCTATTGAGATTACGTTTTGATTTTCCATAACTTGTGCTTGGAAGAAGTTATTTAAACTTTACGCCAGTCTTGGGACAAGTATCCATTAGAGTACAATTCTTACAGTTTGGATTTCTTGCATCACAAACTGCTCGTCCGTGTTCTATTAACATATATGAAACATTTGGCCATTTTTCTTTTGGAAAAATGTTGATTAGATCTTTCTCGATTTTATTTGGATCAGTATTTTTAGTTAGTCCCAATCTATATGAGACTCTTTTTACATGCGTGTCTACTGGAATTCCGGAAATTGTATTGTGTGCTTCCCACATTACTATGTTTGCAACTTTTCTTGCTACACCTCGAAGTTCAAGTAACTCTTCCATTTTATCTGGAACTTTTCCTCCGAATCGGTCAAGAATTATTTGAGAAGTTTCTTTTAGATATCTGGCTTTTGCCCGATAGAATCCTGTTGAGTAAACTAACTTTTCCAATTCTTTAATATCTGCATTCGCGAATGCTATTGGCGTTCGATATTTTTTGAAGAGTTCTTTTGTAACTTTGTTTACTTGTTTGTCTGTACATTGAGCTGAAAGTATAACTGCGATTAATCTTTCAAAGGGCGTTCTTCCACTTAGGAAAGGTCCACCTTTGTAAAGTCTTTCAAGCTCATTTAGAATTTTATGCGCTCTATCCATATCTTTCAGTTTTGATATTGTCGTTTTCAATTCCTAATTCTTCCAAATATCCAACAACATTGTTTACATATTCTGGCGGACCGCAAACAAAGAACAATCCTTTTCTTGTTAGAATCTTTTCTTTTAGATATTCTAGCGTTATCCGTCCTTTGGTTCTTTTTGAATTCTTGTCTCGAGTTGTTAGTATTTTACAAGTGATTTTGTTTTTCTGAGTCAGTTCATCAAATTGTTTTATGTTAATTAGGTCTTCATCAGTTTTATCGCAGTAAATTAAATGTGGTTTTATCTTGTTTTGTAAAGCATACTCCATTATTCCGATTAGCGGTGCAACGCCAGTTCCTGCTCCAAGAAGCGTTACTTCTTTTGTTTTGTCTTTTTCGGAAAGAGTGAATCTTCCAAAAGGTCCTTGTACTTCAATCTCTTCGTGAGTTTCAAGTTGATCCAAGTACTGACTGAAATTGCTATCTGGAATTATTTTTGCGATGATTAGAATTTCAAATTTATCGTTTGGCGCGTTTGCAATTGAATATGCTCGGGTTGGAATAAGTTTATCGAATCTCTCTGAATCGATTTTTAGCATTACAAATTGTCCTGCTTTGAATGGCATATTTTTGTCTAGTTCTAAAATTAATCTCTTTATATCTGGAGTTTCTTGAATAATCTCTCGAATCGTTGCTTTGACCATGTTAACCATAGGTAGAATATAATTAAAACTTATTGGATTGCTTGGTAAATTTCTTCGTGGATTTCTTCTCGGCTACGCATTTCTCCATTCTTTGTACAATCAATTATGGTCCATTTTTCACTATCTTTGGCTAGAGCTTCATAACTTTTCAATACTTCTTGCTGATAATTTTTATCTTCTTCGTGGCCGTCAAGTTCTTCTCGGTTATCCATGTTCGTTCTTGAGATCTTTACGGGCACACGTAAGAAAAGAACTGCATCAGATTCAGGAACTTTAAATTCATTATGTTCTAAATTAGTTAACCACTTGAAGAATTCTCCCCTTTCTTTTTCTGGGAGTTTTGCTTGTTGATAGGCAATATTTGATTCGATATATCTGTCGCACAAAATGTAATGTCCGCTTTCTAGGTGTCCTATCATTTCATTTGCAACCGTTCCTCGATCAAGTGCATAAATAATGGAAGCTAATTTTGGGTGCACGTCTGTTGATGTTCCAAACTCTCCTTTTAGATATTGAGAAATTATTTGTCCATAAATTGAATCGTAGTTTGGGAAAGAATATTTTATTACGTGTATTCCTTCTGAGTTTAGTCGTTCTTCTAGAATTTTAGTTTGGGTTTCTTTACCTGCACCGTCCGTTCCGTCAATGACTATTAGTTTTCCTCGCTCCACGGATTAATTTCTGTAATTTGTTATTTAAGCAATTGTTCATTTTATTGGTTATATCTATTTAAATCTCGCAAGAATATTTTTCATATGAGAGATTATTTATCAATTGTCAGAAAGACCATGGTACGCGGCGTTCCTAAAGACAATAGAACGGGCGTTCCAAGTCGTTCTGTTGCTGGTGTAATGTTTGAACATAACATGCGTGATGGTTTTCCTCTATTGACAACCAAGCGCATGCCTTTTGGAATGATTGCATCAGAACTTGAATTTTTTATTAAAGGAATTACCGATAAACAATGGTTGCAAGATCGAGGTAATAAAATTTGGAATGATTGGTGTTGGAAGAAAAAAGTTCCTTACGGTCATGATTCCGAGACTCGAAAATCAATGGTTGCGGAGCGAGATCTTGGTCCGATTTACGGTTTTCAGTGGCGACATTTTGATGCAAAATATCATGGTTTTGATAGAGATTATACTAGGCAAGGTGTTGATCAATTGGAGAATTTGGTTGATACTTTGAAAACTAAGCCGGATAGTCGTCGAATGATTGTTTCTGCTTGGAATCCTAAACAAGTTAGTGAGATGGCTCTGCCTCCGTGTCATTATGGTTTTCAAGTCACAGTTACAGATGATAAATTAAATTTGATATGGCAACAGAGGTCTGTTGACACTGCGCTTGGTTTGCCGTTCAATATTGCAAGTTATGGTTTGTTGTTACATTTGATTGCAAAGGAAACAGGGTATGAAGAAGGTCGGTTAGTTGGACAGTTAGGTGATGTTCATATTTATGAACCTCACGTTGAGGGTTTGATGAAACAACTTTCGAGAGTCCCACATAACTTGTGTGATATAGAAACCGATAATTTCACTTCAATCTTTGATTGGGAATATACTGATTCAAAAGTAGTTAATTATAACTCGCATGATAAAATTGATTTTGGAGAACCTGCAGTTTAATTATTATTTATTCTCAATTCTCGGAGCTAAAATAAAAGACATTTGTGCTTGATTTAATGCTTTGAAATCAAGCCTCAAAGGATATTCTGATGAGAAGTTTACTTTTACTGAGTCTGCGAATGATGCTGCTTTAGACATCTTTTTCAAATATTCTACGGAGTAAATTGAGCTTGCGGGCTCTTTAATATTCATGCTAACTAACGCGGATGAACCTTTTGCTAATTCAATATCAACTTTTCTTCCTGTGTCACCAGCAGTTAGAAGTAGAAGATTTTCTGCTGCCTTGATTCCGACTGCTTCGCTGACTATACTTGCATCATCTACAAAATCTCTGAATTCTTTTGAATCCATTTCTATATTGACTTTGAAATCAAGCTCAGGAATCTTTCTTTCAACTTCTTCATCCTCTAAAAGAGGAATTGAGAATCGTTTTGTTGAAGATCCAGTAATTGTTATATTTAGTTTGTTGCTGGAATGCGTTAATGTAATTGCTTCTCCCGCTCGTACTCGTCTTAATGCTTGTCGGAAGCCGTCAAGATTGATTGTTATTTTTGAAGGTTCGTTTACTTGATATTCTGTGAATGCTGAAGGTAGAAGTGTTAGAATTACCATTGAAATGTTTGCTGGATCCATTGCTACGAGTTTTAATCCTTCCTTTGTTATATTGAAAGTTGCGTCAGAAATGAATTCTGAAATGGTTCCGATTGTATTGTTTAAAATCTTTGGATCATTTAGTTTTAGAGTGAACATCAATCACCTCTCTGTTTGGTAATTTATAAAGATTTATTCAATTTAGAATCGGGTTGCTACGTAACTGGTAATTACGGTAATTATTGCAGAAATTCCTAGTGCTGCTCCGATAAGTAGTGGTTTTGCAACTCCGAAAGTTGGAAAATCTATAAATTCGGAAGTTAGGTTTCCAGCATATACTGAAAGTGCAATTATAATAATAATAAATATAGAATAATTTGGTCTTATTTGATTAACTCGTTTGAATAAGCCCATGTTTAATTGAAAACGTTGAGGTTTATATTACTTTCTTGTACAATTCCAAGTCAAGTTGTGAAAAATCTTGAATTAGATCTGATTGAAGTTCTAGTTCGTCTCCTTCGCCCCACGTTTTTCCTAACACTCTTACAACTTTTCCCTCTTGGAATGACTTGAAAGCATCAGAATTATTTGTAATTACATTTATTTTTCCAGTACTGTCATCTACAATGAAAGATTGAATCTCTGCATCTTTGCTTAGAACTACTCCAGTTATTGCGATGCTCTTGGTTTCAGTTGTTAAATCTGAAATTTTTATTGTTTGAAAGGGGTATCTCTTGAAAACTGTTTTTTCTTCTTTTTTTTCTTCTGCCATGATCTAGAAAGATTATGTTGATTTAAAAGAAATTATATTCTTAGCTATATTCTCTCCAAGTGTGTTTACACTTAGTACATCTAAAGAATTGTGTTTCTGGTTCATCAGATGAACGTGTTTGTTCGGTCCACCAGTAAGCTTCGTTGTGTCCACATTTATCGCACTCTTCGTTAACTGTTGCCATTGTGCTTTCTTCTTGTGTACTTGCGCCTTTTCCTTTTTCTTCGCGTTGCGTCTTTTCTTTTATCTTAACTGATTTTTTTGGGATCTTGATGGACCCATCCGGATTAAACAAACTTGAAACCATTTTCTGAGTTATGTACAGACAACTTAAAAAAGCTTGTGGAAATTAAATTTTGTTGATTAATTCTAGAAATCCTACTTTTACCCATCCGATCAACGGTGCACGCGCTTTTGCCACACCAATTATATTTTCCGAAGGAATTCTTTGTTCAAAAGAAAATTGATTTAGATTATTGTCTCCTTTTGTTCCGACCCAACCGTCTCCAATTTTTACAATTCTGTGGATTATTGGATCATTTCTTGCCGAAGTTTTGAAGATAATTACATCTCCAAGCTCTAGGTCTTCAAAATCTTCGCCAACTGAAAGGATTGCATCTCCTTTCTTGAATCCATTACTGAATTTAGCTTCTTTGAATTCTTCTTTGTTTATTCCGAATTCTCGGTAATGTTCTTGGTTTTGTTCCCACCATTGGTCGAAGTCTAAAACTCCATGGTCCATTGAACTCGAAACTACTGCAACAACTGGAAGTTGAGTTCCCAGCACAAATCCAAGTGCTGGAATAAGAATAAATTTTCCCACAATTAATACAATTACTGCGCTTGCAATAAATGATTCCCAACTATCTTCTTTCCATAAAAAATGCCAAATTTCTTTCCAGGTTTTTTTCATGCGTGGCCTCTAGATTCTCCAAAGTATAATCCTGAACCAATTATGTGTGACATTCTTAACGGTTCCGGAATTACTCCGTGTTTAGTTGTGAGTTGTAGAATCTTTGCTGCTTTTGCAGGCGTTATTCCTGCGCATTGAAAGAATATATTGTCTGGTTTGTTTAGCGTTTTGTTGTTAACTATTGCCTCATGTACTGTTCCTGCTTTTTCAATTAGATGCCATTTGTGTTCCCAGTGTGAGACGTTCTTTACTGCTCGTTTTATTTTATCATAATGTGGTTTGTGTCTTACTACTGAAATTACTGGAATATTTGTCTTCTTGTTGATTTTGTGGATATCAATTACGTTGAATCCTCCAAAAGTTATTCCGTCTGTTAAAATTACTCTCAGTTGACTTTTGTTCTTGCTTTTGTTTATCATATTTATGAAGCAAGATGTTGAATCGTCACCGTCACAAGTAATGTGAGTTGTTAGAAGTCCGTCCATAACCTTTCCTCCTCGAAAGATTGTTCCAATTGCGAGAATTTTATCACCTGCTTGAGTTCTTTTGTGTGGAAGATCGTCGATACCTAGAACTCTGAGTTCACTATTAATATTCATATAAGGTCTAAAAGGTATTAGAATAAAAAGCTTACAACTTTTGTTTAGCTAGGGCTGCAAACTCTTTTGTCAAAGTTGCAATTGCTGAATTCCAAACTGCCTTTGCGTCTTTTGTTTTTGTTCTTACTGTGAAAATTGCCTCTCCAACTTCGGGGTGTGTGACTTGGAATCCTGAGGATTCTACGTCTTTTTCTTCCCAGATCTTATCGTTAACTGCGTTTAAGATACCTTGATCAATAGGTTTGAAACTAATCTTCAATAATGTCTTTTGTTTGGATAGGATTTCCATTGTGTTTAATTCTGGTTAGTAGGTTTATAAAGATTTTGCTTTGGTTTCAGCACTTAGCTTGTCAAAAATCTTCTTTAATTCGGTGCCATTGACCATTGTTTTTGGATAGAAGGGTTGGTCTTCGACGATTCTTGGGCATGCTGTATTAACAAAACAATCAACTTCATGGTAATTCATAAGATCATTTGGTGTAATGGTGTCTGAAAGAAGTATTACTGCCTTTTTGCCGAGTTTTTCTGCTTGTTCTTTCATCCGTTTTGCCATATTCAAATAAACTTGACCTGGTTTGGTTGATACAATTATTCCGTAGCACTTTGCTTCTCCTGCGTGATACATTCTTGCTGCTTGTTTTGCAAAGAATTTTCGTCTTCTTTCTTCTGGAAGAAGTTCTACTTTTTGAGTTAGAGGATTTGCTAACCAAATTGGTTTCTCTGAATTGAATGCTATGAATAAAGGATGGAATTCTCCAGTTCCTAAGAATATGAAAGCATCTACTTCTTCTTCAATATCGATTGCAGCTGATGCATCGCAACCTAAAAGTTGTCCGGGATGGAACGCATATATTCCTTGTTTTGGTTTGAGCTTCTTTGCTGGTGTTCCAACGTGAACTTCTTTTCCTGCTTTCTCAAGATATTCTTTTGCCTTCTCAAGATTTCTAATATGTTGAACTGTTGTTACTAATCCGATTTTATTTTCTTTTACTGTCTTGATTATATTATCTAAAAGTGGTTCAAGATCTTCTTTTATGTATGCCTCAATAAATAGAGTTCTCATAGTTTGTGGGCAAGTTTTCGGATTAAAAGGGTTTCGAAGTGAAAAAAGAAAAACAAAGATCAGAGTTTATCTGATCTTTGAAAATATTTGCACTGCCATTAACAATGCACCGATTAACGTTAACAGGAATGCAACTACTACAAAAATTATATTTATGTAAAGAATAGCTTGTTCGAAGCCTGCAATTCCGCTAAGCCCAGTTCCAGTCACTGAGCTAAGTAGCAAAAACATTGCACCAGCCGCGATATAACTAAGCTCCTTTCGTACAGCATCAACATATCCGCTATACTTAAGCAACGCTAATCCTAGGAGGAGACCGATTCCGGTTCCAAGTGTTCCTTCCATTCCTAGAAAAGCCATAAGTAGTCTTACTGGTGATTTTATTTAAAGGTTTTGTAGAATTCAGTCTTTAATGTTGTACGCAAACGCATGACCAATTGCCACTAACATATCATATTCTTTTGGTAAATTTGTTGGAATATCGCACGCTCCAAAATTTGAACCTGCCCAGAAAACTATTGTTGCTCCAGTCAATTCTTCTAATTGAGTTTGAAGTTTTGAAGCATCATTCTTGAGACCGTCCGGTAATTGTATTACAATTGTCTTCGCATCAATTTTCTTTGCTTCATCAACAATTTTCTGAATTTCAATATCGTATTTTTCGAGCATAGTTGTGGTTCTTCAAGTTTGATTAAAAATGTTGTTATTTAGCTTAATCTAGCGTTAGTGGATCTGTTGGAGGATTTGCGTAAACTTCTTTTCCATCAGATCTGTGGTCTCCATCTGTGTCTGCTACTACGGGATTTGTTCCATAAATACATTCGTAATAATCACTTAATCCGTCATTATCTGAATCTGTGTTTTTGTAGAATGCGACTGCGTTTGCTGCTTCAGGTATGTTGTCACAATTTGCTGGTGTTTCAAAACCTTGGAAGAAATTTGCATTTGGTCCAAATACGAAGAATGTAACAATTAGAATTGCTACACCTATTACAATCATTGAAATATAGTGATGGTAATCGAATTTCTTCATGTTGTAGTAATGTTTTTGTTTTATTTAAATGTTAGCTCTTCGGAGGATTTATAATGGTGGGAACGAGAGTTTTGTTATGAAAGAAATAACTGCTGAAAAGCTGGATAAATATTTGAATCTGACAGCTCAAGCTCTTGAGAAGGTTAAACTTGCTGAAGGTTTGTCTGCTCGTGAGGAAAAGATTGGAAAGAAATATTTGGAAATGGCACGTAGTTATTTATCTGACGCGAATCACTTCAAAGAAAGCGGTGATTGGATTAATGCTTTTGCTGCAGTAAATTATGCTCATGCTTGGTTGGACGCTGGCGCGATAGTAAAAATCTTTGATGTCGATGGTGATAACGTTTTATTTACTGTTGATTAGATTTAGTCCTGTTTCGGATTTAGTGTTTTTTGAACCTTTTCTTTCAGGCTTCGAACTTCCCATTCTAACTCTGAAATTAGTTTTGATTTTTCTTTATCTGCTTTAGATAAAAGATTTTGACTTCGTGCTTCTGTGAGCTCTGCGTTGAGTGTTGTGATTTCATGTTCAATGGATTCTAGCTTTTTGTATATTCCTTCCAAGTTTATTGTTTTGATTTTTTCTTCGAGTCCGTGTTGAACTTCGGTGGATTGTTCTGGTCCATATAATTTTCCGGTTGATGCGTTTAATTCTGCTTGCTCAAGATCGGAATTTATTTCTAATTTTGCTTTTACCATGCATGGCTTTTCGAAATCTCTTGCAATAATTGATCCGAATGATGAAAGATCTTCGTTTTTGAAAATAACTCCTGAAGACTGAATCATTAGTGGAAGTATTTGTCCGTTGAAAGAATCGGTTATCAATATATTGTTTGGTTGGAATTTGTGAAAATCGTTTGGTGAATTTATTATTACCGCTTTGTTTGTAACAAATCCCGGTGAAGCAGGTAATCCTCTTGCCATTGTTTTATCAAACTGATTTGGAAATTGGTTTGAGAATACTGGCCGTTTGAAAAAGTTTGATGCCGGTCTGACTTGAATTAAATGGAACTTTCTTTTCTCAATTGCCCATTCTATATTTACTGGAAAACCTAATTTGTTTTCTACATCCGTTGCAATTCTTGTTAGCAGTTCTATTTCTCTTGAACCTAGAACTGGTATGTTTTTGAAATCATCTTCAAGAGTTCTTACTGCAGTATTTCCATGTTGTGGATCTTTTGTATAATATTTTGTTGGTTTAGCTTCGTAGGATTCTAATATTTGCGATGATTGTTTGTCGCAAATAAATATGCTTGCACCGGGAGAGCTTTTTAGACTCAAACCCCACCTTCCCTGAATTACAATTTGGTCTCGATTTCCAGTTATTGGATTTATTGAAAACAAATCTCCGGATTTTGTGGAGTTGACCATTTCCTGAATTAGTATTGCAGCTCTTGGAAACGGTGAATTATTGGATTTTCTATAAAGAATTGAGTATGGTGAATAAATTGATGCCCAAGCTTTTCTTATTGCAGATAGAATTTCTTGAGTTTGTTTTACATTTAATGAGGTTGAATAATGTTTTGGTGTTGATGAATTGTTTGAAACTCTAACTGATACAAAAGGTAATCCTCTTCCAGCTTTGATGAAATTGAAAGCGTCAGAATTTACATTTCCGTATTCGTTCTTGTCGATGTGGAGTTTTGAATAGTAATCCTTTATCTCTCTTTCAAAATCATTTGAGAATTGATAGCTTTTGAATAGTTCTTTTATTTTTCCTGATGCATTTATAATTGAATTGAAGTTGTCTGGATTTGCAATAGCTAAAATTGATTGTATTTCTGGACCTAACTCAACCATGGCTTTATCAAATTCATCGTAAGAAATTACAAAACCGCGTGGGACTGGAAAACCGAATTTAATCATCTCACCCAAAAGTGCAGATTTCTCTCCAACTTCTTCAGTGTTGGATTTTGAAACTTCATTCAGCCATCTAACCATTAATATATTGGTTTAGGTATTCATTAAAAACATTTAGGTAAAAAATTAAGCAGTTGCTGCTGCTGGTTTTTCTTCTT
>Ga0114996_10008216_pt1 | contig 11657 bp, 14 predicted proteins | sample ArcticOcean_MG_C_4_FD_87039 | JGI IMG/M metagenome (GOLD analysis project Ga0114996, IMG submission 87039) | Marine microbial communities from western Arctic Ocean - ArcticOcean_MG_CB4_134 | ecosystem: Environmental > Aquatic > Marine > Oceanic | place: Arctic Ocean: Canada Basin | collected... | reverse complement strand
CTCACGTTGTTGACTACGATTGCGATGGGCTGTTGGATCTTTACATTTTGTACCAGGCCTCTGAAGAAAGCCCGCCGCCCACGCGCAAATTGAGTTGGGTGAATGATGAATATGGGGAGCGAAATCGATTATGGCGCAACCTTGGCGACGGTCGGTTTAGCGACGTGACTCTCAAGAGCCAAACAGGTGGCGGCTACCGCAGTACACTCGCCGCCACCTGGTTCTTTGCCGATGACGATCGGTATCCGGACCTCTACATCGCAAACGATTTTTCAGAAAACGTGCTGTTGCGAAACAATGGCGACGGCAGCTTTACCGACATTTCCAAGGGGAGCCGGGCAGCCGACTTTGCGACAACGATGGGAGTCGCGGCGGGCGACACAAACAATGACGGAAAGTCGGATCTTTATGTGGCCAATATGTATTCCAAGATGGGTCGGCGGATCATGCGCCATGTCTCAAAGGCCGACTATCCGGCAGACATTTTTGAGCAGATTCAGGGCTCGTGTGCCGGAAATCGTCTCTACTTGAAGAATACAGACGCGGAAGATTATCGGGATGTTGGAGATGAATACGGAGTACAGGGAGTCGGCTGGGCCTATGCGCCGGCAATGGTCGATTTCGACAATGATGGATGGCTCGACCTCTATGCAACCACTGGTTTTCTGAGCTTCCGCCGTGACAAAGCCGACGGCTGAACGTGCCTTTGGCGGGCCGTCGTGTCACGGCCTCTCGACCGCATGTGCACTTTGCCCCAATTGGGAGAGGTTGACGAAGATGCCGGTGAGTTCTGGGTGTCGAACCCCTTCATGCTTCCGCAGGCGGGCCACAATCTGAGCGCGTTTGAGCGCAACCGGCTGTTTCTGAACGATGTCGGTCGAGGTTTCATCGACGCGTCGCGATTTTCCAATGTCGATATCGACTCCGACTCGCGGTCCGCAGTGATTGCGGATTTCGACAGAGATGGGCAGTCCGATCTACTCGTTGGGTCGGTGGGGGGTGGGCCGCTGCGGTTGTTTCTGAATCGGTTTTCGATGGCAGAGAACCGTCGTATACGAATCGACCTTGTCGGTACGAAAAGCAACCGTCAAGCGATCGGAACGCGAGTCACACTCGAATGTGGGACAACGCAAATCGTCAGAGATCTCTTCGCAACCAACGGGTGTATGGGGATGTCGCCCCCGGAATTGGTGATTGGAGTCGGAGAGGCCGCTCAGATTCAGAAACTGACCGTCCGCTGGCCCTCGGGCGGACGGCAAGTCTTCGACAACGTTCCCACGAACGTTCGAGTTCAAATCACGGAAGGGAACGACAAACCTGAAATCTCATCATTGCCAAATCTCAATCGCGGTCAGGAAGCCGGAATGACTGTTGGAATAGAGTGAGACGATGGTGGGGGGGCGAATCAACGTGAAGCTCCTGGCGAGCGCTTCGCTTGGGTGTTGATAGGATTGTGCATGCACGCCAATAACAGCGACTACGCGGTCAAACGAATCGCGGTAAGGCGGTTTGTTATCGACACAGTTTGTGTTCGGCTGATGCGGAAGCGTCGGGGCATGTTCATCGCGACCATTCACGACTCGATTGTGGCCCGGAAATGCGATTGCGACGTGGTGGTGGATGTCTTCCGAGAGGAGTTTGCCAAGTTGGGCGTGAACCCGAAATTGAACTGGGTGGATGTCGCCGTTCATGCCCAGTAAACAGCCCGTCTGTCGAGCAACATAAAAAGCCGACATCTACTTCGCCTGAATTAAAAAATGCATCCTGAAGGCGAACTGACGGCTATTAGGCGACCGGCTGGGCCTGAAGAGTGCCTGGGAATCGCCTTGGATGAAACGAGTCGCTGCGGCACGACGCTCGATCCACACTCGCCACTGCGCTGCGACCGGCCGGTTGCGCCATTTCCGTGCCGCCCCAAAAGCCGGCGTTGCTGCCGGTCAGGTCGCACAACTTCGTCGTCCACCACATCACGAATGCCGGGCGCTGGAGTAATTAGTTCCCCCTTCGGCCCTGCTTTCCGCGCAAGTAGTCGCAGGCCAACAGCGACATCATGCCGACATGGATCGCGCTGTTGGCCCTGATTCTCTTTCTTGCCGGTGGCGATTCAAGAAATCTCCACTCTTCTGCGATTGTGCTGTTGCGCTGGGTTGCAACGAGCGCTACATTGAAACAACTGGAAAAGGAAATTCTCAATGAACACAGAAATCACATACTTGTATCGAGATGCTGACAATTACAAGCAAGGAAACACCGTTGTTGTGCAAGGCGAACTGACTTTTGAACAGATTGAGCCCTACCTCGAAGAGGGTTGTTATTTCATTGCTGGTCAAGTCGGTCTTGAAGACCTGCAATGGAGATGGCTTGAAAAGGGATTTGGCTTTCCTTCGGACGCCGACCATGTTTTCAGCGAGTTGGACGACTCCTGCATTGAACCGACTTCGGATGAGCCGACGCTCTCGCTCACTGCGGACCAGCTTCTTGATCGCTTTCGAGCAACGAATGGGCAGTGGGATGTTACGGCCTGCGCAGACCAGATGGGAATTTAAATGGCAACAATCACAAAACAAGCACTGCTCGATCTGACCGTTGAATCGCTGTGTGACCATCACGGCCTCAAATACGACGGCTACTACAATCTACGAATGCTCGTCTTGGAATTCTGCAAATTCGACATCGATCCCTATACGGACGGCGGTGAAGGCACAGTTGACGATGACGAGTACCGAGTGTTCGTTCCATACCGTTTCTTCGACTACTTCAAGAACATCTGCATGGCCGTGAAGGAACTGGCTGAAGACGAGCTTTCAGCTTCGGAAGTAGCCGCCGTCATCGAATCAGTTCCGTTTCAGGAATCCAACGACTGTTGGCCAGTTGATAATGCCGTCGTCGCGGGAATGCGGCGTCTGAAAGATCAGCTAAGAAGCAGTATGAATTCCTACGCGCCGCTGCCCGCACGTATCGCCGACTGATTGACTACTTTACGCCTCGCTTCTTGCTCGGTCTCACTGCGACCCCGGAACGCATGGATGGCGGAGACTTGCTCGCGCTTTGCCAAGAGAATCTGGTGTACCGCAAGGACCTTGTCGCTGGCATCGAAGCCGGGCTGTTATGTCCGTTTCTCTACTTCGGAGTGCCTGACGAAGTCGACTACTCGAACATTCCGTGGCGAAGCTCTCGATTCGACGAGGAAGAACTGACCAAAGCCGTCGCAACGACACGCCGAGCCGAGAACGCATTGGAGCAATTTCGCCGACGTGGCGGTGATCGGGCGTTGGGGTTTTGCTGCTCGGTACGCCATGCCAATTACATGGCTGACTTTTTTAGCGACAAGGGTGTGCGCGCTGTCGCGGTTCATTCCGGCGAACGATCTGCCCCACGGGCATCCGCTCTTGAAGCGCTGGCAGACGGACGGCTTGACATCATCTTTGCTGTCGACATGTTCAATGAAGGACTCGACATCCCCAACATCGACACAGTCTTGATGCTTCGACCAACCGAATCGAGCATCATTTGGCTGCAACAGTTCGGACGGGGGTTACGTTGCGCCGAGGGAAAAACCAATCTCAGGGTGATCGACTACATCGGCAATCACCGAGCATTCCTTCTCAAAGTGCGTTCGCTGCTGCAACCACTTCTGGGCAGCGGAGAATCCGATGAAGAGATCTCGGCCGCGATGCGATTGCTCCAGCAGGGGCGTGCCAACTTGCCTGATGGATGCGACATTACTTACGACTTGGAAACGATCGACATCATCAAGTCCCTGCTGAGAATCCGGCCCGCGGACGACGCAATTTTGGCCTATTACGACGACTTCAGGGAGCGGCACGGTACCCGACCGACAGCCGTAGAACTGTACCACTCTGGCTACAATCCGCGATCATTGCGAAAGACGCACGGCTCGTGGACGAAGTTCGTGCGAACGATGGGTGATCTCAACGATCGCGAGAATGAGGTCATCCAGTCAGTCGGCGATTTCCTTGATGTGCTTGAATCCACACCCATGACCAAGAGTTTCAAGATGTTGACGCTCATGGGCATGCTCAATCGCGACGCACTGCCCGGGAAGATCGACATCGCGGATCTGACGTCGGAGTTCCGACGAATTGCTCGTCGGAGCGAAACTCTGCGTGATGACGTTGGAGAGAACCTTGAAGATGATTCGCGACTGAAGTCATTGATTGAGAAGAATCCGATCGAAGCCTGGTGCGGTGGCAAAGGGACGGGAGGAAGATCATATTTCCAATACGACGACGCGGAGTTCTCGACGGACTTCTCCTTGGCTTCCGAATGCCGTGATGATTTCCAAAACCTCGTGCGTGAATTAGTCGACTGGCGTCTCGCCGAATACTTGGATCGTGGCGAAACGATGACGACCGCAGATCGTTTTGTTTGCCGGGTCATGCACACGAACGGTCGGCCCATCCTCAAATTGCCGGATCGCAAAAAGACTTCCGGCGTGCCGTCTGGCTGGGTCAAGGTTCTTGCCAACGGCCAACCGCACATCGCGAATTTTGTGAGGGAGTTCGTCAATGTCGTCCGAACGGACCGGGAAGCCGAGACGAACGTCCTCGCTGACATTGTTCGCGGCTGGTTTGGCCCCGACGCCGGACGTCCGGGTACGCGATTCGAGGTGGCCTTCGAGTCCGCTGGTGATCTTCTGCAAATGGAGCCGGTAGACGTTCAACGGCCGGCTTCAACGACAGAGAAGTGGAGTCACTACATGCGGGAGAACATTCCACCGCTGTTTGGATTTACCTTCAGTCCTGGTAGTTGGAACCAGGGGTTTGTCCTGATAGAAGGCCATGCGTTCTTGCTCGTGACACTTGAGAAAGGCAGCTTGAACAACGATCATCGTTACGACGATCGTTTTCTATCGGCGGATCGTTTCCAGTGGCAAAGCCAAAATAGGACGAAGCAAGAAAGCAAACACGGCCGGCTGATCCGCAATCATCTGTCCGAGGGAGTGGACATTCACCTTTTTATTCGCCGGCGCAAGCTGCTCGACGGAAAGGCGGCTCCGTTCGTGTATTGCGGACCTGTCGATTTCGAGAGTTGGGAAGGTGAAAATCCAATCACGGTGAAGTGGCGACTGCGAGAGGACGTGCCGTCGACAATGCGCGGGGCGCTTGATGTGCCACCGAAAGACGAGTGACGGAGGATGAGCGCATTGGCTGACGAGCGCCAAAGGCGTGGGACTACGCCGCCATCGCCTCACCGACTTAATTCCAAGGAGCGAATCATGCAGTTGTTTCGGACGTGGTTCAGCCTGTCGGTCGATGTGAACCGTGTGACGTATGCCGCAAGCGGTTTCGGACTAATGATTGTCAAGTATGCCGTTGAGGCGGGGTTGATCTGGTTCTACACCGGACGATTCTTCGCGCCGCACAATTTTTTGAATCCGTTGTTGAGCATGAGGCAGGAGTTCTTTCAGCCGCCGGCCCCGAACTGGCTGCAGTGGGTCTTGTTTGTGTTTACGTTGCCGTTTTTATGGATCGCTATTTCGATGAGCGTGCGGCGTGCGGCAAACGCTGGTGCGGGGGCTCTGGTAGGTCTGTTGGTGTTAGTGCCGCTGGTCAACTACATCACGATGGTTCTTCTGTGCTTGCTGCCAACTCGCTTGGAACTCGACTGGGTCGACAAACTGGTGGCGCCGCAAGTGGACCACCGAATGAAGAGCGCACTTTGGGGCATCGTTGCGGGCCTGGGAATTGCATTGGTGATGGTGGGAATTGGCGTGTATGCCCTGAAGGATTACGGCGCGACACTGTTTCTGGGAACGCCGATCCTGGTGGGAGCGACGAGCGCTTTTATCTACAACCGTCCTTATGTGCGGACGCTGGGGAGCAGTCTGGTCGTTTCGCAATTGGCGATTCTGATGTGCGGGTTGGCGATGCTGCTGTTCGCATTCGAAGGGGCGATTTGCTTGGCAATGCTATTTCCGATCGCGGCGGTCATGGGGCTGTTGGGAGGGATGATTGGCTATGTGGTGGGCGCCATGACGGCCTCGCGTGGAGTGCACCTTTCGCTACTGTTGGTGGTATTACCTGCATTGGCGGGGGCCGAATCACTGCATCGTCCAACGCCCGTGTATGAAGTGATCACGACGGTCGAAATTGACGCACCTCCGGAACGTGTGTGGCCGTACGTGATCGGATTCAGCGAGTTGCCGGAGCCCGATCCGTGGTACTTCAAGCTGGGCATCGCCTATCCCCGGCGGGCGACAATTGAAGGGACCGGCGTGGGAGCGGTGAGGCGATGCGAGTTCTCGACAGGGGCGTTCGTCGAGCCGGTGACCGTATGGGATCCACCCAGACGGTTGGCATTTGACGTAGAGTCACAACCGCCGCCAATGCACGAACTCAGCCCGTACCGGCACGTGCATCCCCCGCATCTGGACGGCTATTTACGTTGCCAGCGGGGCGAGTTCAGATTGATTGCTCTGCCGGGTGGGCGGACGCGTTTGGAAGGCAGCACGTGGTATGAATTCGAAATGTATCCGCAGGACTATTGGACTTTGTGGTCAGATGCGTGCATCCACCGAATTCATCAGCGCGTCCTGCGGCACATCAAGAACCTCTCGGAACGCGACCAGCCGGTCAGCACGCTTCAGAAAATGTGAGAAGTACGAGGCAGCGTTGGGCGGTACAATGCGACGGTTCGAGTAATCGGACCGAGGGCGTCATTCGTCGTGTGCGATGAACCGAACAATGAAGCCGGAAACGCTTCTTGCTGCCATGAAGTGCGCGAAGCCGGCGGCCTACAACTCGCGCTACGAAGACTTCATAGTCATCCGTAACAAAGTGCGGACGCGACTGCCCACCCGTCGCGTTTTCGGTCGCCAATCGTTTCAGAAATCGTTTCAGACGGGTTCGACACGAATCGTTTCAGAAAAGCCCCGTCACAACTCGTTGTTGTGACGGGGCTTAAGGAGTAGCGGAGGAGGGACTCGAACCCCCGACACGCGGATTATGATTCAGCGTGTGGAGGCCGTAAATCCCGAGGAAAACGCACATTCTCGGGAAGGCGCAGCGCCAGGCGCAGCAGTCGTTGCAGAGAACACCCCCATCGACCTCGATCTGCAGTCCATCGTCGAGCGTTGGACCAAGCTGCCCGACGCGATCAAAGCGGCCATGCTGGCGATGGTCCGCGCGGCCGATGATGCGAAGTGAAACTGTCTGGCCGCAGTGCTGCATTGCGTGGAGCGCGGGGTAGCCGGAAAGATTGGCCGGCCGACGATCGCAGCCGCCATCGAAATCGCGAGGTTTCTCATTCCCCATGCTGAAGTCGTGCTAAACATGATGCAGGCGCGGGACGAATCGAGAGACAGCGATTCCCGGTACGTGCTGCAATGGATGATGCGCCACGACCGGGCAGAGTTTAAGAAACGTGACGCCCAACAGCACGGCAAGCGAAGATTTCACAGGGCGGATGATATCGACCCAGCCTTGGCTGAACTCACACGGCGGGGATACATCCGATTGCGCCCGACAATTGCGACCGGCCCCGGCCGGCCAGCTTCGCCAATTTACGAAGTGAATCCGGCGGCTTTCACGAATGAAGATCACGAAATGTGTTCTCAATATTCTCACAATTCGACTGATCCATCCCAAAACGGCAATTCTGAGAATATTGAGAGCGCTTTCGGACAATCTGAAAACACGAATCGCGTGCAGGTGACGATATGACCGGTCTGGCGCAACTGCTGGCGGATTGCGAAGAACGCGGCATCCAGCTGCTGCCGGCCAGCGACGGCGGGTTGACCGTAGACGCCCCGAACGACGCTCTGACGCCCGACCTGATTGAACGGCTGGCAGCCCACAAGGGCAAGATACTGCCGATGCTGGTCGATCGACCCGTCACTCAAGATGACCGGCGGCAGGCTTATGAGTCGCTGATTGCACGAGTCAACGCAGGTTATCAGGGTGGCCCGATTGACTGGCCCCGGTTGGATGTCATCGAGCAGCGCATCTGGAAGGCGATAACGATGGCCGAATTAAGACAAGCAGCAGCCAATTATGAAAGTGTGGCATTGGCCTCAACTGACACTGGACAATTCGGCCAGCACTCGTAATCATGTACGGTATGGCAAAACGACGATCAAAGAACATGACCGACCAAATCCGGCAGGCAATCGACGATTCCGGCCTGACGCGATACCGCATCGCCGCGGAAACCGGCATCGACGAAAGCGCCTTGGCGAAGTTCTACAACGGACATCGCGGGCTTTCGATGGACGCGCTGAATCGACTCGGCAAATTCCTTGAACTGCGAATCGTGATGGACCGCAAACCAGATTAGAAAGGCAAGTGAGACGATGGCATCGGTATTCAAACGCGGCGGCAAGAAGAATCGAGGCGGTTTCTACTACGTCAGTTGGACGGACCACACCGGCCAACGTCAGACGAAGTCAGCGAAGACGACCGACAAGGCAACGGCTGAACGAATCGGTGCGAAGCTGGAAGCGGACGCGGCCTTGCGTCGTGATGGTGTAATCGACCCGGCGCTGGACGCGATCGGCAAGGAATCACAGCGGTCGATTGAATCCCACCTGGTTGACTACGAAAGCAAATTGCGGACGGCGAACCGCACCGAAAAGCACATCGTCAGCACTACGAATTTTATCCGGTGGATTGCCGAGCATGCTGGATTCAAGACGGCAGCAGACATTTCCGCCGATGGAGTGAATCGCTACGCCGGCAAGCTACGGGATGAAGGACGCGCGGCGAGAACAATCCAAGCCCACCTGAACGCGATCAAGTCGTTTACCAAGTGGCTGACCGAGCATCACAAGTTGCCCCGCGATCCTCTGGCATCGGTGAAGAAACCGAACCCCAAGGCCGACCGGCGGCGCGAACGGCGAATGCTGCTTCCCGATGAATGGCAGCGACTGGAAACGGCGACCGAAGCCGGACCAGAACGATACGGCATGACTGGCGGCGAGCGACTACTGCTGTACGGCACGGCGATTCAAACCGGGCTACGGTCGAACGAATTGCGAAGCCTGACCCGAGGCCGGCTGTACTGCGATGCTGACCCACCCTACGTTACGTGCAAAGCTGGTTCGACAAAGAATCGGAAGGATGCTCGGCAGTACATTCAGCCAGAACTGGCGGCAAGCCTGAAGGCGCACATCGCGACGAAAGCCCCGAAGGCCTCGGTATTCGGCCTCCCCCATGAAACAAACCTTGCGCGGATGTTGCGGGATGATCTAGCCGAGGCCCGCAACGTCTGGTTATCCGCAGCAAAAGGCGATCCCCAGGAATACGCCCAGCGGCAGCAAAGCGACTTCCTGACCAGCACCAATCACGAAGGCGAGATTACCGATTTCCATAGCCTGCGGCACACCTGCGGCGCATGGCTGGCGATGAGTGGCGCACACGTCAAAGTCGTCCAGACGGTGATGCGGCATCAGTCCATCACACTGACAATGGATACCTACGGCCATCTGTTCCCCGGCCAAGAGGCAGACGCTGTCGGCCGGATGCGAGAAATGCTGATCGCCCCAGCCAAGGCCCTGCGTGCAACAGGAACTGATAACGCTGCAGCAGACATCCCGAACGGCGCGCAGCGCCAGGCGCAGCGCGCAGGACGCGAATCCGGACAAAGTGGTGCGAGGGGATGCGATGACGAGACCAACCCGACCGCGCAAAAGAAAACGCCCAAGCCCTTGCAAATTGCGGACTTGAGCGATGATTTGCGACCCCATGCGAAGGATCGCGAGAGTAGCGGAGGAGGGACTCGAACCCCCGACACGCGGATTATGATTCCGCTGCTCTAACCAGCTGAGCTACTCCGCCAAGTTGTTCTATAATAGCGTGTTACGCTGTTTCTGCCAGACCTCTTGGAAAGGTCTTGACGCCCGTTCTGACGCCCGTGTATAATTCGTACAGTAAAAGTGACGCCCGTTGCTCGTAACAACAGGCGTCATGACAAAAGCCTTATACCCGATTTCAACGGAGGCTCGTGTCGTGGTGAATTCTACCGTAAAACGTCCGAAGAACAAGCCAAACAAACCGTACCCTGACTTCCCGCTGTATGCACACGCTACGGGACGCTGGGCAAAAAAGGTTAAAGGCAAGCTCCACTACTTCGGCTCTTGGGACGACCCTCAGTCTGCTCTCCAGAAATGGATTGAGCAACGGGATGACCTGCTTGCCGGTCGTACCCCCAGAGTAACAAGTGATGGCCTCACCATCCGGGACGTCTGTAATCGGTATCTGACTGCCAAGCGGCACCTGCTCGACACCGAAGAACTTACAGCCCGTTCGTTTCAAGATTATTACACAACTTGTGAACGCACCATTTCTGCCTTCGGTCGTAATCGTGTAATCGATGATCTTGTTGCCGATGACTTTCGGGCCTTACGGGTTACTCTCTCCAAGACTCGCGGGCCTGTTGCTCTGGGGAATGAGATTCAACGTGTGAGGATGGTCTTCAAGTTTGCGTACGACGAAGGACTGATCGACAAACCAATTCGATACGGTCAAGCGTTCGACAAACCATCAAAGAAGATTCTTCGCCAACATCGTCAGAAGAAACAGGCTGAGAATGGCAAGCGGATGTTTGAGGCAAAAGAACTCTGCACAATTATCGATGCCGCAAGTCAGCCATTAAAAACCATGATCCTTCTTGCGATCAATGGAGGATTCGGTCAATCGGATTTGTCGCAACTTCCCAAAAGTGCAATCGATCTCGACTCCGGCTTCATCGATTACCCTCGGCCCAAGACAGCCGTTGAACGTCGTTGCCCTCTTTGGCCAGAAACAATTGCCGCACTTAAAGCAGCGATGGCAGATCGACCAACACCAAAAGATGAAGCTGACAATAATCTCGTTTTCGTAACGAAGTATGGAAACCGGTGGGTTAAGGCCAACAGCACAACCATGCGTGATGATGCAGTTGGAAAAGAATTCTCAAAACTCCTTCGATCTCTTGGCCTCAAACGGGCTGGGCTAAATTTCTACGCGATCAGGCACACGTTCCAAACCGTCGCAGAGAATAGCCGAGACTTTCCAGCCGTTAAGCACGTTATGGGGCATACAGACGACTCAATGTCATCGATATATCGAGAAGGCATATCCGACGAACGGCTCATCGCAGTGACGGACACCGTGCATCGATGGCTTTTCCCTGCGGAAGATGATGGGGGTCCGGAGTGAAGGATCTGCACACCCTTCTGACAAAGTTGAGGTTGTACATCGAAGCCAATCCGCCCGACAAACCGTGGGCCGGAACAGCAGACATTGTGAAGGATATTGAAAAGGCATGCTCCCAAAGTAATGCCCAGTCCCCAATTCACTTTGAGCAAACCCATGATCGTGGTTTTATCGTCAAGCTGGTCGAGCCGAACGGGCAAAAGGCAATCTACTCCTTACGGAAAGGTGACAACGAAGAATTCTTGCATGACGTCAAGTCTCGTATTCTGGCGGTCATTGATCACTGGATTCACGACAAGGCTGACAAGGCTGACAGCGAAAAGAAAACCGTAGCTCAGCGAATGCTCATACTGACCTTATCCCTTATCGAGCAAAATGAGGTTCTTCGCGCATTTTAGTGGGTGCTGCTTGATTTGACGTGTGGAATCGATCTCGGGATCATGGGGGATTTCCGAGGTCGAGACGATGGAATCTCTGAATGCGCATTACCGACTTCTTCTG
>Ga0114996_10008214_pt1 | contig 11660 bp, 6 predicted proteins | sample ArcticOcean_MG_C_4_FD_87039 | JGI IMG/M metagenome (GOLD analysis project Ga0114996, IMG submission 87039) | Marine microbial communities from western Arctic Ocean - ArcticOcean_MG_CB4_134 | ecosystem: Environmental > Aquatic > Marine > Oceanic | place: Arctic Ocean: Canada Basin | collected... | reverse complement strand
GTCATTTTTAGTAGTCACCAGCTTCACCCTTTCCAGAAACCACCGAACCCCATTCTCCCACACGCCCCACCGCGGTGGAAACATGGTCTGGAAGTGTTCGGCGCTGTGCAGGCCGAAAGATACTTTTCGCTTCACAGCGGCTCCAAACGCCTGGGCCCCATCAGATTCATTGAAGATGATCGGGCGTGGCTTCTCCTTGAACCAGGGCCTCTGCCGGATATACTCGATCTTATCGACGACGATGCTCGTGTCGCCCACCTTGCCGTGATCCACGTCGTCTCCGCCGTGCAGGAGCACACAGTCCGACACTTCATAGACCTCATCGATCTGCTCGTAAGTCCACTGCGAGGGTACGTTGAGGAGGGCGGCCTCAGAGGTGCTCACCAGGAGGTCGCGGCCGTGGGCCTGGCGGGCGTGCTCTTTCGCCCGGCGAATCAGTTCTGCGACACGCCCCGGCTTCAAGATGTCGTGGTGGAAGTGGCCCTGCATGATCTCGTTTCCAATTTCGAGAATCACGTTCGTGTAGTTTCGGTCACACACAAAGTCGACAGCGTTCTCCGTCGCCCGAATCACGGCCTCTTCATCTCTGAAGACGGGGTCTTGCCCGAAATAGAACAGTTCGACAATAGCGACCATCCCCAGGCGGTCACACGCTTCGATCACCGATGCGATCCGTGCTGCATGGTCGTCGTCGATCGAACCGTCTGCCCGAAACCCAGAATTGTGATAGAAACCCCGGTGTCCATCCGGACGGGCTCCAGCGCTTCCCTTGCTCTCAGCAACCCACGGCTTGGCATTCAATGGGTGGCCCCCCTGGAAACAGAGATTTACAGCCAGGATACCCCAGGCTTTGAAGTCGGCCAGGCCGTCGATAAACCGTTCTGTATTCGCAAAGGCCGAATCCGGCGATTTCCACAGCCCGTATCCCGCGTGCGCGTTCTCGCTATGCGTGCCGTCATCGTCCCACCAATCGACCTTGCCAAGAGTGTCATCGAACGTCGCGTTCACGGTCCGTATGTTGAACAGCAGGCCTTCGACCTCCGTATCCGGGTAGGTGGCGCTGCCGTTGATCAAGACCCTCTCACCATCGAATGAAACCACCGTTTCTGTTTCAAGCATTCCTAAATGTCCTCCAGGCATCCCATCCACAGGGGTCATTCGAGCCGCGCACGAATTCAGGTTCAGTCCTTCATCGTAAGATAGGTGCGTGCTCAACCGGTGTCCAATCAGACTCCCAGCTTCAGGACGTCTGGAGAAGCTCAAGCAGAGGCCACACCTTGACACGCCTTCGGTACCAGATTAATCTTTCCTGTTCCCCGTCGCCTGAAGGGGACGTAAACCGAACGTCATTTCCTGGTGATGCACTTTTCGGAGGTCTACATCCGTGAGAACTCGGCTGCTGATCGTCCTGACCTGGCTGTTAATCGCCGGTTCGGGCTCCCACGCTTTCGCACAGATGACCCAGCTTGTCCGCCGGGATCATCCCCGCATGCTCTTGAACACCTCCTCGCTGGAACTCGCAAAGGAGCGATCGAAGACCACGCACAGCGATATCTATACAAAGCTGAAGGCCTTCATCTCACCCAAGCTTACCGAACCGGTCGAGGGGAGTTGGCAGCCGGCCTACACTGCCCGTCTGATGGCCTTCATTTCACTGATCGAAGACGATGAGGCCTACGCCCACAGGGGTATCGAACTGCTCAAGGGATCCGTTGCAGCCCACCGCGACACCGTCCGTAACGGACTGAGCCCTGCCAACTGGCTGGCCGTCCGATACCGCAGAGCGAACAGTGTGGCCTACGACTGGCTGTTCAACCGGATGACAGAAACAGAGCGAATGGAAATCGGCCGAGTGCTCCTGGAGACCGCCGACATCCACGCTGAACGCGATAAGTGGAATCATGCCTACGCCGGCGGCTACAATCGTTATGAAAACGATTTCTACAGCGGGATGGCCCTGTACGCCAGCGGAGTCGACGACCCGAAAGCCAAGGCGTACCTGGAGAGCGGGTTCGATTTCCTGTTGAACGAAACGGTGGCCGCCCGAAACAAAGTGGCATCGGATGATGGCGGCATTCAGGCCGGTATGGGGTATGCGCTGTACAACTATATTCCGGTGGAAGCCAACTTCTTCTCGATCTGGGAGTCCGCAACGAGGCTGCAGCTGCACTACGGAGACTACAGCCTGCGGCACTTCCCGGTCTGGGCTCTGTACTCGATGATGCCCGGATACCAGGCGCCTCCCATCGGCGACATCGGAGGGGGCAATCGCGGCCCTATCACGGCCGAAACCGCTCAACCTCTGAACGTCAGCAAGAACTCCCTCAGGCTCCACCTGGCGCGTATCGCGAGCTTCTACGACGACGGGGCCGCCCAATACCTGATGCCCGAACCGGACGACTCCTACGTCTGGACAGCGGATACCGACATCCTCTGGCGCGACCCGAACATGCGATCGGTCCAGCCCTCCGCTCTGATGCCGAAGGGCCGTCACTTCGACGGCATGGGGTGGGTGGTCAGCCGCACGGGATGGAAGGACGACGCCACGGTAGGCATCTTCGTCGCCGGCGATCAATACTACGGGCACAACCATTGGGACGAAGGCAGCTTCGTCATCTACCACAAAGGCTACCTTGCCGCAGACGCCCGGGGACGCGTCTACCAGACCGCCGGCCATAACACACTGTTGGTTTACGATGGAGACGACGGAGGTCAGCGGAAGAGCAACTCGGATGGCATGGTCCGGTTCCGGCCTGAAGTCACCGAGGAATGTGAACGGGGCGACATCACCGCATTCGAAACCAGCAAGGACTTCGTTTACGCCGCAGCTGATGTTACGGCCGCTTACGGCGAAAAGGTCGAATCGTTTGTCCGGCACTACGTCCACCTGATGCCAGGGACGTTCGTCATATTCGATAGGGTCGTGTCCAAGAACCCACAAGCCCGGAAAGTGTGGCAGCTCCATTCCTGGAAGGAACCTGAAATGACCGGGAAGACGGGTGTCATCACCATGGGCGACGGGAAACTGGTCACTCGGACCCTCCTGCCCAAACGTCCCAAGGTGGCGACCGAATTCCAGGAACTGGTCGGCGCTGAGCAGACGAAGAGCAACCTCTGGCGAATCACCGTAGAATCGGAAAAACCGGAGAAGACCGAGTACTTCCTGCACGTACTGCGGGCGGAAGATCTGCACGCCGAATCCGAAGCGGATCGCGGCGCCGGACCCATCGGATTCGCAGCCACGCTGCTGGAAGACAAGGAGTACATCGGGGCCGAGGTCATCGCAGACGGCAAGACCTACGTGGTCTACTTCAAGCGATCCGGAGAACCCGGAGGTAGGATCTCGATTCGTGAACGAGGTGAGCTCAAGGTTGACCAGGTGCTAAGGGAGACCGTGATGTTGCAAGAGGGATACGCGATCAAGATCGTGAACTAAACCCTCCAGAATCAAAAATGGAAAGGGCCCCTCTGCCACCGGGATTCCGGAGCGGAGGGGCCTCTTTCGTTAAAGTCTCCAAGCGTAATGTCAGGGAGCAGGGCGAATCGCACCTGAATCCTGGAGCCTGTGAGTCGTGTTGACAATCTCGCGACGAACCTCAGAGCGCCTCTCTTCGGTTGGTGGATTGTGCTTATTAAACACCCGCATGATATTCCAGACACGATCGGAGACGTTCTTCTGTATTCGCTTATTCAGCTGGGTCGCTTTTCTACCAGACTCCATTGATGCTGCCAGATCCCGTGTCTCAATCTCGCGGAAGAGTGTCTCGATCTCAGAATCATCAAGTTTTGTCAGATCGTCGAAGCTCTCGACGCTGATGGTCCCCTCCGAAAGCTCCGGCCGCGGATCATCTGAGGCCCGTGGACGAATGCTGCCGTCTTCCTGAAGAGTGCGCGCGACGGAAAGCACTTGATGCCGGGATTCTGCGCACATGTCGGCTTCTGCTATTGCATGGGTCAAATGCTTGCGGGTATCCTCGTCCACTGCCTCAAGGAATCTGTCCCTCACTTCCAACGTCTCCGGATCACCGGGCTGTAGAGCCAGAATCAACGAAACGAAGTGATTGGTGTCTCCATAGAGAGATGCAACCAGAGCCACGAGTTCGTCATCCGCAAGCTCCGACAGATCCCCGAATTCCATCAGATCGATCCTGTCCCCAAACTCCGGCCCCCGTTTACCTTCTGTCAGCCGTTCTGCCATCTGGTCCATCTCCTCTCTAAGCGCGCCCCGAGCCCGATGGAGCCTGACTTTCGCAGCCCCTTCGGTGATCTCCAGGAAGCGTGCGATGGGAGCAACGTTCATCTCTTCGAGATAGTAGAGCACCAGCACCTGGCGCTGCGCTTCGGGCAGCCGGTCCAGCGCACCGAGGACGCTCTCCCTCTCCTCAGTCTGTTCGAGACGCCGATCCGGACGCTCCGACTCGGGGCCGGGAACATCGTCTTCTAATCGAACCGACACCTCTGCCTTCCGCAGCTCCATCCTGCAAACGTTGGCAGTGATCGTCCGAAGCCAGGGCCCGAAGCGTGGCCTCTCCCTGAGCTCGTTTAGCCGGTAATAGCCGCGAATGAACGCTTCCTGGGCTGCGTCATCGGCGCGGTCGAAATCTCCCAGGTAGCTGACGGCCAATCCGAACACGACGTTCCGGTAGCGATCAATCAACTGTCGGTAGGCGGCCGTATTCCCGCGCAAGGTCAGGCCTACCAAATGCGCGTCATCGTACTTCGAGTAGGTTCCCATTCGTAGTCATGAGGCTTGAAAGCAGAATGAGGTTACACAGAACCTTAAACACCTGACCCTCAGGCTCCGCGCCTGAGGACCACTAAGTCTGCCTGAAGATCAGAAACTCAGAAACGGGTCTTCAGCTCGGGCATCTGTAGGACGCCCGCCTCTCTCCCCATCCCCACCATCTCAGCCACCGGCAAAGCAGGCTCCAGAACCCTCAGCAGTCGGGCAGAAGCCTGCACTGCCGCCCCTCCCTCGGACAGGGTCGCCATAATGCTCGTCACCAGGTCCCGCTTTGGCGGGAAGGGTCGAAGGGCGATCGGGGCGTCCGGAGGAAGATCAAGCACGTCTCTCACAACAGCCAGGGCTGCAGAGAAACCACCCAACGTATCAACCAGCCCCCTCTCCAGCGCTTGCTCTCCAGTCCACACCCTGCCCCGGGCGACCTCCTCCACCTCCGCCCGCGTCATCCCGCGCCCCTGGGCTACCTTTCCCGTAAAATCGTCGTAAACCCTGTCCAGCCAGCTCTGAAACCGGAGCCACTCCGCATCGCTGTAGGGATGAAGCTCACTGAACATACCTGCGTTTCCGCCCACCGACACATCGTCCCACGTCATCCCCAGCTTCTGCCAGAATGCACGCGTCACCAGTTTTCCGGCGACCACACCAATGGACCCGGTCAAGGTTCCTGGCTGGGCGACCACCCGGTCGGCCGACATGGCCACGAAGTAACCTCCGGACCCTGCCATATTGCCCATGGAAACCACAACAGGCTTCCCTCTTTCCTGGGCACGGACGGTTTCCCGCCAGATCGCGTCCGACGCAACGTACGACCCGCCGGGGCTGTCCACCCGGAACAAGATAGCCTTCACCGCATTGTCGTCGACGGCCGCCCGGAAAGCTTCGGTTACCGTATCGGATCCCATCACCTGGCCGAACCCGGGATCGTACTGGCTCTTTCCACGTGCCACGGCTCCTGCCCCGTAGATCAGCGCCACGGCCGTCCCTTCGTCTGAATCCGATGTCGTACGCTTACCGTAGGCCCTGAGGCTCAGGAATTCGGCGCCCCCTCCTGTCTCCGCCAGCACGCTGTCCCGCATCTCTTCGAAATAGGCGAGCCCGTCAACCAATCCTCGGGCAACGACCTCCGTACCCAAGTGAGGTCCGGAGTCCATCAGCTGCCGCGCCGTAGGGGTATCCACTCCCCGGCCTTCCACGATTCCTCTGACGATCTGGTCGTAGTAGCCCTGGGCCAGCGAGGCCGTTACCTCACGATGGGCGTCAGTGAATGCATCCTCGGTGAAAAGGTTCTTCATGCTCTTGTACTCGCGCCGATGGTCCATCTGTGGCACGACCCCCAGCTTCTCAAACATCCCCTTCAGGAACGGCTGAGCCATCTGGATCCCCGTAAGGCCGATATCCCCCGAAGGCTGGAGGTGGATTTCGTCGAACGCGGTGGCCAGGTAGTAGGCCCCTCCTCCGGGCCCGAACTCGCCGAAGGTCGTTGACCAGGCGACTGCCTTTTTGCCAGAGGATCGGAAGTCAGCGATGGCGTCTCGGAGTTCCTGGATCTGGGCGAGTCCCATCTGGCCTGCGCCTACCCTGGCCAGGAGTCCTACGACGCGATCGTCATCCCGGGCTCGGCTCAGGACATCGACCACCTCACGCATCACCATCATATCACGGCTGCGGAACTGGGAGAGCGGATCGTCTGGAATGTATTCGGCGAAGGTCTGGTTAAAGTTCACATCCAGAACGACCCGATCCGGGACTTCCTCTTTCCCACCTGCGAATACGGCGACAAGGATCAAGAGCAGAACCAGGAGAACCGTAAGGGCTCCGATGCCCGCCAGTGCGCGAATCAGGATACGCTTCATGCTCAAACCTCCAGTTCATTCACGGACATCATAGTGTACTCAACAAGAAACGGGCTGCCTCGCCAGGAGACAACCCGTTTTCATCCCGTTGTGTGCCCGGGTCAGAGCACGAGATCGATGAGTCCCCGACTCTTCCGATCCAGGCCTCGTAGACTCAGGATTTCGAACCGATTCGCATCCACATCCAGGAGCATGACCCGGTCTTCTGACAGCCAGTGTGCGTTTTCGGAAACGTCCTTGACCACGAACTCCCGGTCACCCCGGTCGGTGGCCACTTCCCAGTAAGAAGCACCGAACTCGCTCCGAAGCGAAAGCACCTGGTGAACGATGGCGGTAAGGTAGCGCCGCTCCAGTTCCTCCAGAACCACCTTCTGTTGATCGTCGGGAAGGTCGTTAGGGTCCCGGACCATGCAGATCGCTTCGTCCCGGGAATCGAGAAAGCAGATATAGCCGTTGGGGCTGGAAAGTGGAGCAGCCCGAACGACCTTTACGGCGAGGTAGGAGCGGTCGTCCCGAAGCGTCATCCGAAGTTTCCATGCGGGCTCGTAGAACAGATGGATATCGGCTGCTTCGACATGCTCCGGATGGGTGATTTCGATGGGGGTGGGAGACCACTCGGCCTTCTCCTCCTCGCCCTCTTCGGGAGATGCATCCACGGATTCCTCGGTCAATTCTGTTGTCATTGGTTCATGCTCCCGTTACTTAATCGTCTCCCGACGTCTCGCCCTTGCCGCCGCCAACGGCCATCACGGCAGTGGTCTCCTGCTGTGTCTTCACCAATCGGTAGAAAAACCCTTCTCGTTCCATCAGCTGCGCGTGTGAACCGACCTCTGCGATCTTGCCCCGATCGAGCACCACCAACCGGTCGGCACTCCTCAGCGTGGAAAGCCGGTGGGCGATAGCGAACGTAGTGCGGCCCTGCACCAACCGGGCAAGCGCCGTCTGAATCTTCTTCTCCGTTGCCGAATCGAGTGACGATGTCGCTTCATCCAGAATCAGGATCGGTGGATTGTGGAGAATCGCTCGGGCAATCGAGAGACGCTGGCGCTCGCCGCCGGACAGCTTGTTTCCCTTCTCCCCGATCCGCATATCGTAGCCGTCCGGCTTCTTCACGATGAACTCGTGGGCTTCGGCAGCCTGGGCAGCAAGAATGACCTCGTCAAACGAAGCTTCCGGCCGAGCATAGGTGATGTTCTCCAGAATCGACCCGTCGAAGAGGAACGGGTCCTGCTGAACCATTCCGATCTGCCGTCGAAGGTCCTTCACCTTCACCTTGCGAATATCGACCCCGTCGATTTCGATGGATCCCCGATCGGCGTCGTAGAAACGGCAAAGCATGCTAATCAACGTCGATTTCCCAACCCCCGACTTGCCGATCAACCCGATCATCTCCCCTGCCTTCACCTCCAGGTCGATGCCCTTGAGCACAGGCTTTGCCCGGTCGTAGCCGAAGCTGACGTTTCGGACATTGACGTGTCCCACCACCTTCTCCATCGGTATGGCGTCTGGATCGTCAGCCGGTTCGGCTTGAGCATCCAGGATCTCGAAGATTCGTTCCGCGCCGGCGAGAGCCCGAGTCATCCAATTGTTCATTTCGAACAGGCCTCGAAGCGGGCCGTAGAGCATCCAGAGGTAACTGATGAAGGCCATCAACCCGCCCAGGGTCATGTCTCCGCGAAGAATCTGAAGCCCTCCGTAGTACCAGACGAAGAACGCTCCGAAACTCATCAGGAAACCGGTTGCGATGCTGTAGGTGAGCCAGTTTCGCTCTGCAATCACGGTGGCGTCGCGTAGATCGTCGTTCCTCTCATTGAACCGGTCGCGCTCTCGATCTTCCTGGGCAAACGCCTTGACCACCCGGATGCCCGTAATCGATTCGTTGAGATGGGACGAGAGCCGGCCCCACCGTGAGGACCACCGGCCCCAGAACCGACGCATCCGCTCCCACATGAAATAGCCTCCGATAACGATCGGCGGGATCGGCAGGAGGATCAGGAGGGTCAACCGCCAGTTCATGTACAGAAGCAGGCCCAGAATCCCGAAGAGCATCAGGCCGTAGTTCACGAAGAACGGAAGCCCATAGATCAGGAAGCCATCCAGGCGATCGGAATCGTTGGACATCCGCGAGATTAAAGACCCGAGCTTTCGGCGATCGTAGAATCGGATTGGCAGGTATTGGAGGTGACGGTAGAGGTCGCTGCGAATGTCGGCGATGGCATTGCTGCCCACCCACGTCCTCAGATACCGGAACCCTACCTCGATCCCCAGTGTCAGGGATCTCACGGCGAACAACACCCCCACCATCCAGAACAGCAGAGTGAGGTTCGCTCGCGGTGTGAGGACATCGTCGATGATGGTCCGCGTGATCAGCGGCGGAAGGAGTTGAATGGCCGACGTTACCAGGGCGGAGATCATCAACATGGCCACCTGCGGCTTGTACGGAAGCAGGTAGCGGGCGACGCGGCCAAGCGTCTTCAGCTTCTTCACGCAAGCCGGGCAGATCCCGTTGACTTCCGGAAGCACCCTGCCGCAGGACGCGCATCGGGTTCGCTCCACCTCCTCAGGAAACGCTGGATCTTCCCCTTTGGACATCTCCCGCAGCCCCTCCGCCACTTCGGCAAAACGAGGGATCCGTGATCGGGAATAGGTAATCGTAAAAGGCGATTCCCCTTTTCGTTCGACCCGAAGCTTGCCAAACCCGACCAGGTCGTCCTGGTGGACCTTCTCCATCGAATCGATCGGCACTTCCTGAGTGCCGTTGAGCCCGTTGGCCGGGATCACAATCAGGCGGCGGTCGGTAACCACCACCCACCGTTCGCCGAACGTACGGTCCTCCTCAAGATCGGTGGCCACGTGCATCAGCACCGACTCGTCGGATGAGCCGATCGCCGCCTTCAGCTTGGCGGCGACGGCATCGGGCATGGGTTCGTTGAAAGGTTCCAGGAGGCAGCTACCAGAAGTCAGTTGTCAGAAATCAGAGGGCGCGGTTTAAATGATGATCAGACTATTCAATCCAACTTCAAGCCCTGTGAACGACTCGTTTAATCTAAAGAGTTACCGGCCATGCGTCCTGCAGGCTCTGAGCAGAATTCGAACTGGCCTGCTGTTTGCGGAGGGCATCATACATGCTGACGCGCAACCTGGATAAACAGCGAGGTGAATGGTGCACAACTTCAGGAACCTGGTCGTCTGGCAGAAATCTCATGAACTCGTCCTGCGCGTCTACACAGCAACGGCAAGCTATCCCGAAACAGAGCGTTACGGGTTGACGTCGCAGACCAGAAGGTCTGCGGCGTCGGCTCCGGCAAACATCGCCGAAGGCTGCGGACGATACTCGAGAAGGGAACTCCGCAGGTTCATGACCATCGCATCGGGGTCTACGAGTGAGCTGGACTACCAGCTTCTCCTCGGTCTCGACCTTGGGTATCTGAATGAGAGCACATATGCCGAACTGCAGAAACGAACCGAGGAGGTTAAGAAAATGCTCTTTTCATACATAAAGAAACTACCAGGCGGTGAATGAAGACCCGTTTGTCGCCGCTCTGGACTCGCTCTCTGACAGCTGGAATCTGACAGCTGCCTTTCACCTATTCTTTGATTGCCATAATCTCCGACGTCTCCCGCTGCAGCTCCACCAGCTTATAGAAAATCCCCTGCCGTTCCATCAGCTCCTGATGTGTGCCCACCTCGGCCACCTTTCCGTCCTGAAGCACCACGAGTCGGTCAGCGTTTCGGAGCGTCGACAGGCGGTGGGCGATGGCGAACGTCGTACGATTCTTCACGAGTCGACCAATAGCCTCCTGGATCTTCTGTTCGGTCTGGACGTCCACCGACGACGTCGCCTCATCCAGGATGAGGATCTTGGGATCGTGGAGGATGGCCCGGGCGATGGAAACCCGCTGGCGTTCGCCCCCAGAAAGGCTGCGGCCCCGCTCCCCCACCTGGGTGTCGTAGCCGTCTGGCTTGGTCACCACGAAGTCGTGGGCGTTAGCCGCCTGGGCAGCCTTTACGATCTCCTCGAAAGTGGCATCAGGCTTTCCATACCGGATGTTGTCCGAGATCGTCCCGCTGAAGAGAAAGGGATCCTGGAGCACGATGCCAATCTGGCTTCGAACATCCTGCAGCCGGATCTTCCGGATATCTACGCCATCCACCTCGATACCGCCCCGGTCCACGTCGTAGAACCGGCAGATCAGATTGACCGTCGTCGTCTTCCCTACACCCGAACGCCCTACGAGGCCGATCATCTCCCCTGGCTTGATATCGAGATCGATCTCCTTGAGAACAGGCTTGCTCTTGTCGTAGCCGAAGGTGACATCCCTGAACGTCACGCGCCCCTGGATATCCGGCATCGCGATAGCATCCGGGTCTTCGTAGGCTTCCGGCGGCGTGTCGATGACTTCGAACACCCGCTCGGCTCCGGCGAACGCCCGCGTCATCCAGCTGTTCATTTCACCGAACCACTGCAGGGGGCCGTACAGGAGGAACATGTAATTGTAGAAAGCCAGCAAGGTCCCCAATGTCATTTCCCCTTCAACAACCGCCATCCCGCCGAAGAGCCAGACGATGAGCATCCCGAAGCTGGTAAGGAAAGACATCAATCCGAAGAAGATGCCGACCGTGAGATCGGCTTTGACTCCCACCTTGACCAGGCTGCGGTTTCGTTTTTCGAAACGGTCGATCTCGCTTTGCTCCCGGGCGAATGACTTGACCACCCGGATTCCAGACAGCGTTTCATTCACGCGGGCGATAATGTCCGACCACCCCTGCCAGTACTTGCCGAAATTCCGGCGGAGACGCTCCCAGAAGAACCAGCCCAGAACGATGATGAAGGAAACCGGCACCAGAATGTAGAGGGTGAGGCGCCAGCTCATCCAGAACAGAAACCCGAGAATACCGACCAACATCAGGGCATTGATGATCAGGTACGGGAGACCGTCGATGAGGAACCCTTGAAGGCGCCCCGAGTCACTCGTAACGCGGGACATCACGGCGCCCACCTGCCGCTTGTCGTAGAACTGGAGTGACAACATCTCCATACGTCGGTAGAGCTGGCTGCGAAT
>Ga0114996_10008211_pt1 | contig 11660 bp, 10 predicted proteins | sample ArcticOcean_MG_C_4_FD_87039 | JGI IMG/M metagenome (GOLD analysis project Ga0114996, IMG submission 87039) | Marine microbial communities from western Arctic Ocean - ArcticOcean_MG_CB4_134 | ecosystem: Environmental > Aquatic > Marine > Oceanic | place: Arctic Ocean: Canada Basin | collected... | reverse complement strand
GTCTAAGCCTATATTTTTAAGTTGTTCTTTAACTTTTTCTTCTTTTCCAATTAAGATTGGTATACCTAATTTACTATTTTTAAATGCTACAGCAGCTTTTAAAATATTTGGATCCTCTCCTTCAGCAAAGACTACTCTTTTTTGTGATTTTTTAATTTGAGCATTGATACTTTGCATAATATTCATTGAAGGATCAAGTCTTCTAGACAAGTCTTCTTTATATTTCTCTAAATCTTTAATTTTTTTTCTAGCAACACCAGACTTCATAGCAGCTTCAGCTACTGCCGCTGGTATAACGCTAATTAATCTTGGATCAAATGTTGATGGAATAATATATTCTCTTCCATATCTTGGCCGTTCTCCTCCGTAAGCTGCAACTACCTCATCAGGAACTTCTTCTCTTGCTAATTGAGCTATAGCTTTTGCTGCAGCTACTTTCATTTCTTCATTAATTTCTTTTGCTCTAACATCAAGCGCTCCTCTAAAAATATAAGGAAAACCGATAAGGTTGTTTACTTGATTTGGATAATCAGACCTTCCCGTTGCAACAATAGCATCGGATCTTACCTCATCTACCATTTCAGGTTTTATTTCTGGATCAGGATTGGCACATGCAAAAATTATCGGATTTTTTGCCATTGATTTTATCATTTCTTTTGTAACTACATCTTTTGCAGATAAGCCTAAAAAAGCATCTGCACCTTTCATTGCCTCAGCAAGTGTTCTTAATTTAGTTTCATTAGCATGAGCAGATTTAAATTGATCAACTTTTTCTCTACCTTTATATATGACACCTAATCTGTCACACATAATTATATTGTCATTTTTTACACCTGAAAGTTTAAATAAATTAGCACAAGCAATGGCAGATGCTCCAGCACCATTTATAACAACTTTAACTTCATTAATTTTTTTTTTGGAAATATCTAAAGCATTGATAAGTGCAGCGGTTGTAATAATTGCGGTGCCATGCTGGTCGTCATGAAAAATAGGGATGTCTAATAGTTCTTTAAGTTTTTGTTCAATTAAAAAACATTCAGGTGCTGCAATATCTTCTAAGTTAATTCCTCCAAAGGTATTCCCAATATTTTTAATAGTATTAATTATTTCATCGGCGTCAGAGCTATTGACCTCGATGTCGATAGAGTCAATATCTGCGAATCTTTTAAATAAGACTGATTTACCTTCCATGACAGGTTTAGAAGCTAGAGCACCAAGATTCCCTAGTCCTAAAATTGCAGAACCATTACTAATTACAGCAACTAAATTGCCTTTACTTGTATAGTCGTATGCAGCATCGGGATTTTTTGCTATTTCTAAAACTGGAACAGCAACACCTGGTGAATAAGCTAAGGATAAATCCCTTTTTGTTGTTAAAGGTTTAGAGGAGTTTATCTCAATTTTGCCAGACTTACCCTGTGTATGAAAGTCTAATGCTTCTTTGTCCGTGTAGTGGTCAATTTTAGATTTTTTTGTCATTAAAATTTAGTATGTAATATAAAATAGACAAAATCATCAAGAATTTGATTTTTTAATAAAAAAAACATATGAACTTATTATCTTCGGCATCTGTCTTTAGTTTTTATACTTTGGTTAGTAGGCTACTTGGCTACGTAAGAGATATATTGATAGCGTCTTTTTTAGGAGCTTCAATATATGCAGATGCTTTTTTTGTAGCTTTTCGATTACCTAATACTTTTAGAAGACTTTTTGCTGAAGGAGTTTTTAATGCAGCTTTTATTCCAAGTTATGCAGAAGCTAATCTGACCAGTAAAAATGATGGAAAAAAATTTGCAGATGATATTCTAAATTTATTAATAATAATTTTGTTAGGAATTGTTTTTTTAGTAGAAATTTTTACACCAACAATAGTTTATTTAATAGCTCCAGGTTTTTACGAAAATTTAAAAAAGTTTGATTTAGCTGTGGAGCTGACAAGAATAACTATTCCATTTTTATTTTTTGTGAGTTTATCTTCTTTTTTTTCAGGAATATTGAATTCAAATAATAAATTTGCAGCGGCAGCAGCAGCTCCAATTATACTAAATATTTTTTTAATTTTAAGTTTATTTATCGCTTATTTTTTTGATCTGAATTTTGAATTAAATCTTTCATATGCCGTTACTTTAGCCGGTCTATTTCAATTAATATTTTTATTTTTTTTTACTAAGTATTATTATAAACCATCTATTAATTTTAAGATTCAAATTAATTCAAAAGTAAAATTTTTTTTAAAAAAATTACTACCAAGCATTTTCTCGTCAGGCGTTACACAAATTAACATTTTAGTAGGAACAATTATTGCATCATTCGAAGCTGGAGCTGTTTCATATTTATATTACGCAGATAGAATTTATCAGATTAATTTAGCTATAGCCGGAATAGCAATCGGTACTGTAGCACTTCCAGAATTGTCAAAAAAAATAAAAATTGGAAATATTATTGAGGCAATGAATATACAAAATAGATCTGTCGAATTATGTTTGCTTTTATCAGTACCGGCAAGTTTTGGTTTAACTATTGCTGCACAAGAAATTACCAATGCATTGTTTGGTTATGGATCATTTCTTGAAAAAGATGTTATTTTAACAGCCAATGCTTTAAAATATTTTGGCTTTGGAGTCCCGGCATTCGCATTAATTAAAGTTCTTTCTAATTTTTTCTTTGCAAGAGAAAACACACGAATTCCATTTTATATTTCAACTTTGAGTGTTTTTTTAAATATATTAATATCAGTAATTTATTTTAAAGAAATAGGGTTTATTATTATTCCTATTGCAACATCTATAGCTACTTGGTTTGCTGTTTTAATTTATTTAATTCTTTTAATTAAATTAAAATATTTTAATGTTGAATCTACTTTTTTTATTAATTTAATTAAAATAGTTATTTCTGTGGCAATAATGAGTTTAATGCTTCATTTTTCTATAAATTTTTTTGAGGATAAGCTTACTTATAGTAATTATTACAAGTCATTTTATCTTATAATGATTATAACTTTGGCTGCAGCGATATATTTACTATTAGCTCGATTATTAGGAGTATTTAAAATTCAAAATTTTAAAACAAATTAAATGATGGATAAAAAAAAATTAGTTTTTTCAGGCGTACAACCAACTGGCAATTTACATCTAGGTAATTATCTTGGTGCTTTAAAAAATTTTGTGGCTCTTCAAGAAAAGACGGAATGCATTTATTGTGTTGTTGATTTACACGCTATTACTGTTTTTCAAGACCCAAAAGAACTAAAAAATAATATTTTAGAAACAACAGCTGCGTTTCTTGCAACCGGTCTTGATAATAAAAAAAGTATTATTTTTAATCAATCATCAGTGAGTGGACATGCTGAACTTGCATGGATTTTAAATTGTGTTGCGCGTATTGGTTGGTTAAATAGAATGACACAATTTAAAGACAAGGCCGGTAAAGACAAAGAAAAAGCAAGTGTTGGTCTTTATATTTATCCAAATCTAATGGCAGCTGATATTCTTTTGTATAAAGCTACTCATGTACCAGTTGGAGCGGATCAAAAGCAACATTTAGAGTTATGTAGAGATATTGCAGAAAAATTTAATAATGACTTTAAAAAAGATGTGTTTCCTATACCTGAACCTTTAATACAAAAAAATATTTCAAGAGTTATGAGTTTAAGAGATGGTACAAAAAAAATGAGTAAGTCAGATGAGTCAGATTATTCTAGAATCGACTTAAAAGATTCAGCTGATGATATTATAAAAAAAATAAAAAAAGCAAAATCGGACACTTCTTCGATACCTGATAATTTAAAAGGTTTACATGAAAAGCCAGAAGCCTTTAATCTAGTTAGTATCTACGCCGATCTATCTAAAACCTCTTTAGAAAAAGTATTAAACGAAGTAAAAGGCAAAGACTATTCATATTTAAAAAAAAAATTAACAGAGATTTTAGTTGAAATAATTTGTCCAGTTGGGAAAAAAATAAATAATTTATTAGAAGACAAAAGTTATTTAGAGAAAGTTCTTAAAGAAGGAACCGAAAGAGCTAGAAATTTAGCAGAATGCAACCTTAAAGAGATACGAAATATTGTAGGTTTTCTTTAGTTGAACATGTATAAAGTTTAATATGATAATAACAGAGCAGACACCAAACCCGCATTCATTAAAATTCTTGTCAGAAAGAATAATTTCTGCGATTGGCACTGAAGAATTTCAGAAAAAAGATTTAAACAAGATTGAAAACGAATTTGTAAAAAATTTGCTTAATACGAAAGGAGTAGAACTTGTACTTTTATCTGATAATTTTTTATCAGTAAAAAAAACTACTGATGTATCTTGGGATGTTTTAAAACCAACGGTTATTTCTCATATTAATGACTATTTTCAAACACATAACGAACCCATACTTACTGAAAAAAACAAATTAGAAAATAAAAATCCAGAAACAGGAGAAGTTATAGATAGAATATTAAAAGTTTTAGACAGTAAAATAAGACCAGTAGTAGCTAGAGATGGTGGGGATATTAAATTTAAGTCTTTCAAAGACGGAGTTGTTCAAGTTGAGCTTCAAGGCAGTTGTTCTGGTTGCCCTAGCTCACTGATGACACTAAAACAGGGAGTTCAGAATTTACTTTGCCATTATGTTGAGGAAGTAAAATCGGTAGAGGCTCTTTAAAATGAAAAAAGTTATTAGCTATAGACAAAAATTAATTGAGTTAGCAAGAATTTATAAAATTAATGAAGTTTTTAATATCGAAGTTAAATTTACTACCTACGAAATAGAACTTTTACTTTTAAAAAACAAAGTGCCAATACCCTCAAGAAGAGGATACATTTCACATAAACTTATCAATGAGGTCTTTAAACCTATTTATGAACATTTAAAAGAAACTTTTTTAATAAATATTAATGTAAATAAAATTTTAAAAAAAATATTTAAACATATTAATAATTATTTTGATTTTATAATTTTTAGAATTTTTAACTTTTTTCAAGTTTTTTTTAAGACTCTTTTTAAAATTACAGTTAAAAGCTTAAATAATGTTTATAATTTTAAAGTTAATGAATCTTTAGCAAATAAATTTATTTTAAGAGGAGTTTATTTTTCAGTTATAACGATATTAGTTACTGGTAGTTTTTACATTAAAGGACTGTTGACTGAAGTAGATTCAGTAAAGATATCTTTAGAGATTAAATCCGAGAAGGAAGATAATATTAAAGATTCAAAAAAGAAAGAATTAGTTAAAGCTCCAGACTTAGTTAAAGCTCCAGACTTAGTTAAAGCTCCAGACAATGATAGGAAAAATGATTCTAAGAATTTAGCAAAACTACCAACAGATAAAAAAGCAACAAGTTCTGAATACGATTATAATTTAAACACACAAACAGTATTAAATTTATTTGAAGATTTAGAATACAAGTTAGCTACTGTAATAAATAAAAAATTAGTTAAACCAATTTATTTTACAAGATTACCCAAAGATTTAGATAGTATTAGAAGCGTTAAAGAAAGAAAACAAACTTTTTTGAAAATACTTTTACCATTGATTGTTGCAGAGAATGAAGGAATTGAAAAAGACAGAAAATATTTATTAAAAATATTAAAAGAAAATAAATCTGAAAAAAATAAACGTTGGTTAAACAAAAAATATAAAAAGTATAGAGTCTCAAACAAAAATGACAGCGAGTTAATAAAAAAAATAGATATCATACCTACTTCTATCGCTTTAGCTCAGGCAGCAAAAGAAAGCGGCTGGGGAACCTCAAGGTTTGCCTTAGAAGGTAATGCAATATTTGGTCAGTGGACATGGAATGGAGTTGGTATCGAACCACTTGATAGAAAGGAAAACCAAAATCACAAGATACTTAAGTTTCCTTTGTTAAGAGCATCTGTAAAAGCCTATTTTACTAACCTAAATACCCACGGAGGTTATAAAAGTTTTAGAAAAAAAAGAGCTGAATTAAGAGAACAAAATAAAAAATTATCAGGTTTAGCGCTTATACATGAGCTTGATAATTATGCTCAAACTGGAAAAAAATATACTGAAATATTAGAACAAATTATTAAACAAAATGATCTAGATGAATTTGAAAATGTGAGTATAGATGATGGTCAAGATAAGAACCAATTAAAACTATAACTTTTAAAATTCAGCTACAACAAATTGCATACCAAGCCAACCCCAAGAGCCATTGGGTTCTCTTAAAGAACAATTAACCCTTCCTCTTTCAGTAGTAAATTTACCAGCTAAATTAACTTTAACTTTAAAGTTATTTAAAAATACAATTTTTGATTTTCTCCATGAATTTTGTTCATTAGAATAGCAGTTTAATAATTTGATGTTTTTTATGTCCTCAAAAAATTCAATAGTAATTTCTGGAGGATTATTAGTAGTGTTAATGTATTTTTCTTCTGGAATAATTGATTTAAACTTTAAAGGAATAGTCTTAAGGATTGTTTCAAATCTTTTTATTTCTCCATATGTTTCATTAATAGGAAATCTAGGAAGTTCATAAAAATCTTTGGTTTCATCCGTTACCCCTGAATGTTGGCCGAATGCATATTTAAATCCTAAATCTTTAACAATAGTTTTAAAATTTTTACTATATTCACCAAAAGGATATGAAAAAAAAGGAGAGTTGTAACCTAATTTTTTTTTTAAACCTGCTATTGCTAGATTTAAATCACTGATAATTTCCTCATTTTTTTTATCAATTAAGTATTCATGAGAATAACTATGGTTGCCTATATGAACAAATTTTTCTTTAGAAATTTCAATAATTTGTTGCCAATTCATATAACCATTGCTGCCAACCTCTCTAGTATTTACAAATAATATAAATGGTATTTCATATTTCTTTAATATTGGCCAAGCTTGATCATAAAAAGACTTAAACGCATCATCTATAGTTAATAAAATTTTTTTTTCACTTTTGTGATTTAAAAGAACTTTTTCAAAATCTTTTGCATTTACAAATTTAAAGTCATTTTTTTTTATTAAGTCAATTTGTTTTATAAAATCAGCTATTTTTATATTTGTAGAAGGATATTTATTTTCCTCAAATCGATGATACATGAGGACAATAATACCTTTATCTTCTATATTGCTATTAGGCATAGATGATAATTTATTATATATAAATAAAAAAAATAAAAAAATGATTAAAGATTTTTTAATAATTAATTGCACAGGTAAAAATAATTCTATTGCATTAAAGATTAATAATAAGTTTTTTATAAAAGAATTACAAACTAATCTTATCAAAAATGAAATACTAACTTTAGATATTTTTAATTTTATCAAGGAACACAAGGTCAAAATTAATAGCAAATTTACAATTTTTGCAAATGCTGGCCCCGGTAGTTTCTCTGGAATTAGAATATCTTTGGCTATTGCCAAGGGAATTCAACTGGTTAAAAAAGTGAATATCTATAGTTATAATTATTTTTTGTTAAATGCTGCACCTTATTTGAAAGACAAAGAAAAGATTATTTCAATACAAAAAACTAATAATTTTTATTATTATTCAGAGGGGATTTTCGACAAAAATTATAATTTTACTTTTCCAGAAAAAGTTAATTTTAATAAACTGAAGAAAGAAAAATCAATAATTGTCATCCCTGGTGAAATTAAAGATAATGACGTGATTCATAATATTGACCTAAAAAAAATAAGAATAGCTAAATTTAACCTCGGAAATATTGATTTATTGATAGAAAATAATTTGTTAGAAAATAAATTGATTAAACCACTATATTTAAGCTAAGTTATAAATAGTTTTATGAACAACATTGTAGATAAATGCGTAGCCAAAGGAGTTAGGTTAACAGACCAAAGAAAACTTATTGCTGAAATTATGTCTAATTCTAATGATCATCCAGATGTAGACGAGTTGCACAAGAGAGTTAATAAAATTGATAAAAAAATAAGTATAGCCACAGTTTATAGAACCGTTAAATTATTTGAAGAGTCTGGAATTGTAGAAAAACATGATTTCAAAGGAGGTAAAGCAAGGTACGAAGAATCACCCGAAGAACATCATGACCATTTAATAGATATAAATAGCGGTGAGATAATTGAATTTGTTGATAAAGATATAGAAATTTTACAAAATAAAGTCGCTCAAAAATTAGGTTATCAATTAGTCGATCACAAACTAGAACTTTATGGTTCTAAAATAAAAAAATAATTTGCCTAAGAAAATATTTATCAAAACCTTTGGTTGTCAAATGAATGAATACGACAGTAGTCGTATTCTAGATCTAGTTAAACCAATAGGCTATATATCTACCAACAATCCTTCAGAAGCTGACTGTTATATTTTAAATACATGTCATATTAGAGAAAAAGCTACTGACAAAGTCTATCATGACATTGGAAGACTAAAAAAACAATTTAGAAATAAAAAAAAACCAATGCTGTTAGTAGCGGGGTGTGTAGCTCAAGCTGAGAACCAAGAAATGTTTAATCGTGAAAAATATATTGATGGTGTGGTGGGACCTCAATCGTATCATCAGATACCAGATATAATTAAAAAAATAGAAAACAGTAAGTGTAAAATTAACAGTACAGAATTTGAAGTTATAGAAAAATTTGATAGTTTAAATTTAGTTAAAAATTCAAATTCAAAAATATCTTCCTTTTTAACCATTCAAGAAGGCTGTGACAAGTTTTGTCACTTTTGTGTAGTGCCTTATACAAGAGGCCCTGAATATTCAAGATCGTTTGATGAGATTATTAATGAAGTAAAGCAGCTAGTAGATAATGGCGCAAAAGAAATTACTTTGTTAGGTCAAAATGTAAATGCATATGAATATAAGGGTCAAACCAGAACATTTCGTCTAGCTGATCTGATAACTAAACTTAATGATTTAAAAGAATTAAAAAGAATCAGATATACAACTTCACATCCTAAAGACGTTACAAAAGATTTAATCGAAGCGCATAAAATTTGTGAAAAACTAATGCCCATACTTCATTTGCCTGTACAAAGTGGTTCTTCAAAAATTCTTAATGCGATGAATCGAAAACACAGTATAGAAGAATATTTTGAAATTATTGTTAATCTTAAGAAAGCTAGGCCAAATATTAAATTTTCATCAGATTTTATAGTTGGTTACCCGGGGGAAACAGAAGATGACTTTATGCAAACTTTAGATTTAATAGAAAAAATTGAATTTATTAATTCATATTCTTTTACTTATAGTTCAAGGCCAGGAACACCGGCATCGAAATTAAATAATGTGGATCCAAAAGTAGAAAAAAAAAGATTAGTTAAACTACAAAAAATATTAGAAAAAATTAATATTAAAAGTAAAAAAGAATTTTTAGGCAAATCAATAGAAGTTCTTTTTGAAAACAAAATGGAAAATCAAAATAAATATTTCGGTAGGGATAAGTTTTTGAATTCCGTTATTGTTGAAAGCAATGAAGACTTAACTGGTCAAATGCTTAATATAAAAATTAACTATTTTAATCACAATAGTCTATTTGGAAAAATTTTACAGAATGAAAAAAGAAATTACGCAGCTTAAATAATAATGTCGGAAATAAGTAAATTACAACAAAAAATTATAATAAAAAAAATAGACCAAGAAACTGTCAATATTCAAATTTTAGACAATAATATTCTCTCATCAGTTGTAGGAGAGTTTAACACTAATTTAACTCAGCTAGAGAAGCTCACACAAACTACTATATTTTTTAGGGGCAACTCCATTACAGTTAAAGGGAAATCAGATAATATATTGAGTGCTTCAGAAGCAATTAAATTTTTAATCAATAAGTTTCTTTTGACAAATAATATAGAAAAAAGTGATATAATTTTATCAGTGAATAAAGATTTAACTTCAGCCAAAAACTCTAATGTGCAATCTTTTGCACAATTAATTAAGACGCCAAAAAAATCAGTAATAGCAAGGTCTCAAAAACAATCTGATTATATTAAGGCTTTAAGAGAAAATGATATTGTGATGGCGCTAGGACCTGCTGGAACAGGAAAAAGTTTTCTTGCCGTATCAGTTGCTATTACTCTGCTTATGGAAAAAAAAGTTGAGCGAGTTATATTATCCAGACCTGCTGTTGAAGCAGGTGAAAAACTAGGTTTTCTTCCTGGTGACATGAAAGAAAAAGTAGACCCATATTTGAGGCCACTATACGATGCATTGTACGAATTGTTTGGTTTTGAAAAAATTGATAAGAAAATTGAGTCAGGCGAAATTGAGATTGCACCTCTTGCTTTTATGAGAGGTAGGACTTTAAAAAACTGTTTTGCTATTTTAGATGAAGCTCAAAACGCAACAGAAACACAAATAAAAATGTTTCTAACAAGAATTGGTGAAAACTCAAAATTAGTAGTGAATGGTGATCCCTCTCAAGTTGATTTAATTAATAAATCTCATTCAGGTTTAATAAAGTCAAAAAATATTATAAGTCATATTGAAGAAATAAAAATAATTGAATTTGATCATACAGACGTTGTTAGACATCCGCTCGTTTCAAAAATCATCAAGGCTTATCAAAAAAAAGCTGATGATCAAAGTTGACGTACTAATTACTAATAAGGATTGGAAAAACCATATTAGTAACCCTAATACTTATTTAAATAAAAAGCTTAAAAAAGCAGAGAAAAAAATAAGCTTATTAAAAAGAAATAAACTTAATTTTAGTCTTTTGCTTTCGGGGGGCAATGAAATTAAAAAATTAAATAAAAAATTTAGAAAAAAAAATAAAATAACAGACATTCTGTCCTTTCCTTTTTACGAAAAAAAAGTATTGCAAAAATTATTAAAAAAAAAGAATAAAGTTTATCTTGGAGATATAATAATTAATTTAAATAAAATTATTAAACAAAGTAAAAACCAAAATTTTTTTGTTTCTTTTGACAAAATTTGGATTCATGGATTAGTGCATCTATTGGGTTATCGCCATAAATCTAATCATGACTTTTCGCTAATGCAAAAGTTAGAAAATAAAATAATCAAGTCAGTTCAATAATATGATTTTAAGTTTTTTTAATAGTAGGTTTTTTTTAGTTTTTTTGTTTCCTTTTATTTTAGGTACTTTAACAGTTTTTAGTTTTCAACCATATAATTTTAATTATATTAATTTTTTTATTATTCCAACTTTGTTTTTAGTTACAATTTATGTACAAAGAAAATCAAAATATACCTATAGAAAAAAGCCTTATCTTCTAAATTTATTCTTCATTGGATACTTATTTGGCATTGGTTTTTTTTTAACAGGAACGCATTGGATATCTAATTCCCTTACATTTGATGAAACTTTTCGATTTTTAATTCCCATCTCTGTTATTGGTTTCCCTTTGTTTCTTGGGATTTTTTTTGGCTTAGGAAATTTAATAGTCGGTCCATTTTTACAAAATAACTTCACATCTATTTTATTATTTTCGAGTTCCTTTGCATTTATGGATTATTTGCGTGCTATAATTTTTACTGGATTTCCCTGGAACTTATGGGCTTATACATGGTCTTGGATACCGGAAGTATTACAACCTTTGTCTATTTTAGGTTTTTTTTCATTCAACTTATTATGTATTATAATTTACTGCACGCCACTTTTATTAATCTTTAAAAAAAAAACTAACTTAATTTCATTTATTCTAATTGGAATTATTTTTTTTGGTAATTTTATTTTTGGGTCTTCAATAATTAAAAAAAATAAT
>Ga0114996_10008208_pt1 | contig 11663 bp, 16 predicted proteins | sample ArcticOcean_MG_C_4_FD_87039 | JGI IMG/M metagenome (GOLD analysis project Ga0114996, IMG submission 87039) | Marine microbial communities from western Arctic Ocean - ArcticOcean_MG_CB4_134 | ecosystem: Environmental > Aquatic > Marine > Oceanic | place: Arctic Ocean: Canada Basin | collected... | reverse complement strand
GTCCGACAGCGCAACGGTCATGGTCAGGCGCAACGGCCTGTCCACCGCGTGATCATTGCCAATCGCGCCCGTCTCTATCGGGTACTCCGTCACGTCTGTGATCAGCTCGCTCGATTCCTCAAGCAGCGCATCAAAGTACAGCCCGCCGATATCTGGCCGGGATTTACTGAATATGCCGACTACGGACATGGGCTGATTCCTTATGCAACGTTGGTGGGGATGCCGTCGCGGCTGATGTCTACCATGCGGCCTACTTCGTCGCGGATCACACCACGCACGCGCTCGGAGGTCAGCATGGGGTCAGTTGAGCCTCTGGCATCCACATTTATATTCATGGTTGTCGAGCTTGACGCGGTAGGCCGGGACAGCGACGGAACGTAGCTAGGCAGCAAGCGCCGATTGCCTTCCATTAGGTCGGCGTTGCTGCCTTGCGGGATCAGCTCGGAGGCGGACGGCTCGTAATCCATTTCGCCGGGGCTCAGGCCTGACTTGCCAGCCCTCGGGGATCTGCTCGGCGGCTCGTACTTGATCCCGCCTCGCCGCTCTCTGATTTGCTGCCAGCGCTCTGACCAGCTCGTCCCTGTATTTTCCTTGATGTACTCGTCCGCCTTTCCGAACGCCTGCATCGGCAGAGCGGTAAACGGGTTGTTCTTCAGATACAGATCAAGCGCATTCTCCGCGCCCGCGCTCTGTGCTATCTCGTCCGCCTTCTCCAGAAAAGAGGCGTCATCCTTGTTGAGGATCACCATCCATGCGGTCGCGCCTTTCGCCCATTCGGTCATGCCCGGAAGCATTTGTGTAGCGACCATTTCGCGAAAGCTGTTCAGCGACTTGCTTAGCTCGCCCATTGCGGCGGTGTATTCGGCGGACTGCTGATATAGATCCTCGTCGGCGTTCCCCAGCTCGTCTGATCGGCGGTAGTCCGACATGGTGCGGTCATAGTCGGTCATCACCCCGTACTGACCGGTTCCGGAGAACCCTAGCTCGCTGACGGCTCGGCGCTGACGCTCTGGATCTGCGATTGCGCTGACTTCGCGCATGAGGTAGTCAAGTCCTTCCTCATTGTTCATGCCCATAAGGCTGTGCAGATTCATGCCCGACTCGATCAAGGCCCACTCTGACAGCTCGCCGCGCATTGCTTGCGTGCGCAGGCTATCCACGTTCTCAAACATGGACATCATGTCGGAATCAGGGTTAGCGCTGCCGGCTTGGCCAAGCGCGAACTTGAGTTGCTGCGCCTTGCGGATGCCGACGCCTAGCGAGTCTGCCCATTTGCCCATGGTGTCAGTTGAGCGCGCAACGCCGTCTGACATTTTGGTCAGACCAGCGCCGACGCCGATAGCCGTAGTGCCTAGAGCTAGCGCCTTGGTGCGTAGGCCGGAGAACTGGTTGTTGGCCTCTTTAAAGCCTTTCGCTTCTACATCAAGTCCGAGGCGAATAAGGAGTGAATCAATTGTCTCAGCCATGCCTAGCTCCAAGTTTGGAATTCAGGGCGCGCCTGAATCATGTATAATCAAATCGTGCGGCTAGGTCGGCCAACCGAAAAGGCGTAACGTTCCACGCCCTGCCGCACTCCCCAATGGAGCGATAGCTAAGGAACGAGCTATGTCTAAGCGTGTGTGCAAGTCTGCCGACTGGGTTGGTCAGTCAATAACTACCGATAGCGGCGTTGAACTTAAAGTTGTTTCGCATAATGGTCTTTCCGGAAACTCCAGCCGCCACGGCTTCTACTGCAAGGTCTGCGCTGCGGACTCCGAGCTATTCGGGGACGGCGTGTTTTGGTCTAGGGTCCATTCGATCACCCACAAAAGCGCCACTCCTTGCGGATGCGCCCGTCACCCGAGATGGGATGAGCGTCAGTTCTTGATCAGGGCTGCGCGGGCCGGCAAGGAGCGCGGGCTTTATGTCTCTGGCTACTCCGAGCCGTTTCGCGGGGCATATACCAAGCTGGCGGTGTCGTGCGAAAAGCATGGCGACATAAACACTCTTGCGCTAAACAACTTGATCAACTCAGGGCACGGATGCCGGCTGTGCTACGAGGCACGCGTATCCAGTCGGGCCATATCAAACGAAAAGCTCACTCGAAAATATGCAAGGCGATGCGGCTACCCAGCAGGGACAACAATTGAGCGCTCCACCAGGCTAACTAACGGTCGCCGAAAACACGCCATTATCCGATGCCCTGACTGCGCCTCGGATGAGTTCGCGCAGGCCGGTCTGTGCGATGGAGTCTTCGAGATAGAAGCGGCATCGCTGTCCGCCGGAGTAACTGGTTGTCGATGCGGAAAGACCCGCCCGGTCCGCGAAGAAATAAGATCCTACCAAGTTCAAGGACTTCTATCTGAGTCCGGGCACAAGTTCCTCGGATGGCGTGACAGCTACACGAACAAGAACACTAAAGTCGTTGCTGAATGCCCGGATCATGGAATCTACCACCCGACCATTACCTCTTTACTTAGAGGGAGCCGGTGCCCGGCCTGCTCCGCAGGAGGGTACAGCGTCAACAAGCCAGGGCATTGCTACCTGCTAAAATCAGAGTGCGGGTCTCTCCTCAAGATAGGGATAAGCAATGACCCGACTCAGCGCGTCAAAGACCTTGTCAGATTTACCCCGTTTGCATTTGAGCTGGTCATGGTCAAGCCTATGGCAGGGCCAAAGGCTCCGGTCGTAGAGACGATGATTAAGCGCCGCTTTGCCTCGGCACAGCTAAGCGGGTTCAATGGGGCTTCGGAGTGGCTGATAATGGACGATGCCATCTCCGCTATGCTTATGGCTGCGTAACTTGCGGGTCGTCATTCATGACGGCCCACACTAGAGCGATACCCCAGCCGATAACGGTCCAGCCGAGGAAGATGTTCAGCATGGCGATGGCGACAGCATTATGCTTGCCGCGTGATCGCGCAATAAACGCAGGGATCAAATAAACCAGCAGGCCCACTACGAACGACACTTCGAATAATGTCACTTATCACCCCCATCCATGGGCGGCACCTTGAACGTTTTCCAGGGCCGCATGTAGTCATCGAGAAAGCCAAGGCCCACCACCTCATCCCAGAACAGGCTCGACTCGCTGTGAGCGTATAGCTGGAGCGTTGAGCCGTTGGAGATAAGCGGCGTCTCGCGGCAAGGTATGCCGTCGCTCATGCGCAGCGATTGACTGCGTATGTGTAACGTCTTCCCCCGCTCGTCGATAACCTCAAAGGTGATGCGTAGCTTCTTGTTCATAGCGCCTCGATGTTGAGGCTCAAGCGTACCGCATGACGTGGCGCTGTGCTACTTCGCGGATTCAAGCTGATGCTCGATCTCATCCATGACGCAATGCATTTCCTGAACGTCCAGCAGGTCATAGGTGCCATCAGTCATATCCGACCACTTGGCAAGCGGCGGGCATGACTGGCCGAGACCGACACAGGGACGCCACAGGAACCAGTCAACATGCGGGTTTAGTGGCTCGGCTCCGTCGCGACTTCTGCGGTTGCTTTTCGGAGCTGCCAGAAAGGGGCGAGGTTTTCGACTAGCGCCCTCCCGACCAGAAGATAGAAGTCCTGCGGATTGTCTTGGAACAGGTTCTCGCCTACTGGCACCTTGTCGGCGCTGCGCACAATCAGATCCTCGCGGCCCGACACAAAGCAGAGCTTACGCAATGCCGCGAAGTCGTCAGGGTGAATCTGCGTCAGCGCCACCACAAGGGCCATGTCTGACGCTTCGGATTGCAGGGAGACGATCAAGCCAGTCCGCCCCGCAATGTGCAGCATATCGATCTGAGACTTCGCCGGGGCGGTGGAGCCGCTGAATTCAGTGTCTCCGGCCTCGACTGTAAAGGGGCGTGCCATGTTATACCTCGTCGCTATCTGCGCACTCGATGACAATTTGCTCATCGCTGACGCTGGTTTTGCCCGCACGACCCATACTGCCGCGAGTCACCATCACGCCGTCAAAGCCGATGACCGTTTCCAGTGTGCCGGACTGGCGAAAACTGAACGTAGCGTCAATGCCGGACTTCTCGGCAGCCAGGATCTGGCGTACCTGCTCGGAGCCGGGCATCAGGTTGACTGTCAAGCGTTTGGGGCGGGTCAGGTTATCAAGGCGAACCGAAGTCCGCCCGATGCCGCGCTTGAGCGTGGAGCGCTGTTCGATGTCCTCAATGGTGATAGCCGGGTCGGTATCGCCAAAATCCGTGACAGGGATGCCGAACAAAACCAGCTTTGCGCCGTCAGCGCCGTATCTATTCATAGCCATGTGTCAGGATTCCTTTAAGCGACGTTGACGTTAATTTCGGCTACGTGTGCGGCGCGAGCCAGGAACACATAGACGGTTGTTGTCGGATAATTACGGGCGCGGCGCTGAGCGGTAGTCAGGCCAAGCACGTCCTCTGGGGCAGCTGCGATGTGATAGCCAAACTTCATGTCCATGTCTTCGCCGGTCAAGGGGTTGACCATGACGCCACGGCCAAGCACGCCGTTGTCGTAGAACGTTTTGCATGTGTCCGATATGGCTGCCAGAAGCCCGGCGTAGTCGTCCTCATCAAGAGCGCGCTTTGACCCGGCACCGCTGATGTAGCTATACCCATCCACTTGCAGGTAATTTTTCAGCACGTCCAGATTGATCACGTCATCGATGAACTCGCCAAAGCTGGACATTGACTTCGAGTTGATCACGCGGCTGTTATCGACTTGACCGGCAAGCTCGATCTGTGTGAAGAACACGCCGTTCTTCGCGGTCAGTGCGTTGTATGCAGTCGTCGGCAGGTCATCGCCCATGACGCCCGGCAGCACTTGGAATTCACCGGTGATGGCGGTGCGCTGACCGTTCGGGCGGAACTTGTGGAACGCCGCTGCAAGCTGGCACATGGCGTATTCTTGGCTAGGGTCCAGTGCGACATGTTCAGGCGACTTGAAGCCGGCGAACATGTGACGCGAGCCCTTGGCCTGCAATACCGACATGATGTCAGTTTCGGACTGCGGATCGAGGATGCCGACAGCGCTGTACGTGGCCCAAATAGCCCGGCTGTTCGCATCGCCCCAGTCGGACAGTGCCAGCGCGTCAGACTCGGTCAGGTCGCTGGACTTGAAGAACTGGTGATAGCGCCAGGCTTCGTCGGCCGCTTTGTTCGCGGTATCGACAATGCCGGTATCAAGCGGGTCTTTCATCCATACGCTGATTTGCGGCGGTTTCGGGATCTGCGCGAAGTAGCGGGTCGCGATGTGATAGACCGGGCTGTCAGTACCGAAGTCTTCGGCCAGCTCACTGGTGGTCGAGTAGTCGCGGAATGTGTTCACGTCAAAGGTGATCAGCGAGGCCAGATCAGCAGTGTCTGCAAACACAAAAGCGCTGGAGAAGTTTGCGTAGCCAATCCCGGATGGGCTGATTATCACGTTAACCGGTATGATATTTGATACTGGATAGGCCATTGTCAGGCTCCGTTTAGCAGGTTGCCGCGTTCATCGCGGATTTCTAGCGTGAATCCAGCCGCCCGGAGAACGGGATAGCTGACCTCGGCTTCAATGAATAAGTGAACGTCTGACTGATAGCGCGGCTGCAATCCAGCCTGATGCAATCCGGTCAGGTTTCGGCTGTCGCTGACGTAGCGCCATGCGATTTTGTTGGCGAACAGATAGTCGCGCACCGGGGCGCGAAAGTTCGCGTTGTGCAGCCTCATGGCCGCCGTCGCAGCGCCCTCGTTGAGAATGTTTACGCTCAGCATGAATTGCATGCTTGTGCAGACCGTTTCCTCAAAGTCTGTCCAGCCCTCAAGGTCGGTCGGCTCGGTCGCGGCTACTTCTACGCGCTTGCGCCTGACATGCCCGTAAGCGCGAACAGGGACAGGCAGATAGGTTGCATACAGGCCGGTCGGTGCTGGTCCTGCTTGATCGGCAAGAATCACCGTCTCGACGTTTGTGGCCAGCTTGACCATGTTCTGGAAGACCGGATAAAGCGCTTCGATGCTTTCCATCAGGCCTCCCGGAAACGTTCGACGACCGCCCGGCAGAAGTTGCGCCAGGGTCGGTTATCGCATTGCATTACGCGCCATTTACGCATTGCCAGTCCGTCACTGAACTCCAGCAGGTCGGCAAACTTGCCGTCATCGTCGGGGTAGAGGTAGGTCGCGCCATCGTTGATATGTACAAGCCGCACATCCTGCGGGTTAGCGGTGCCGCCCAGGCCCACCAGCATTTGCATGGTCTTGAGGCTGGCAGGCTGGACGTTTACGCGCTGGATCTCGACAGGCTCAGGCGTTACGCCGTCCTCCCAGGTTCCGCCCGGCCCGGTATAGCCGCCACCAGTGCCCGGCTTATGCAGCCAGACACCGCCCGGTATAGGGCTGTGAAACGTGCCGTCGATATGGTCACTCATGGAAAGCATGATCAGTCCTCGACGATATGGGTAATGGATTGCCAGAGCTGGCCGGTGTCAATCAGCGGAGTGTCAGAGCCCTTGCGTTGCTTGGTTGCTTCTGAGTTGCCAGGACTTAGCCCGGCTTCGATAGCCTCTTTGCTAACGCCGGCCGCCTTCATCCCTATCTGGTCCATGGCCTGGAACATCGTCAGCTCGCCCTTGGCAACCTTGGCCATCTGGCTGCGGAACATGGCCTTGAACAGGTCGGTGTTCTGCCTAAGCGGCACGCGCAGGAATGAGCGCTCCGGAATATTGCCGTCAGCCGATCCGAATTCATGCACAGCCGCTATCACCGCGATAGGTGCGCCGTCTTCATAGGCGCCGGTACCCGCAGGCACGCCCACCAGAACGCCGCTATTCTTCTGCATGCGTTCGATGATCTGCCTCAGCCGCGTGCCCAGCCTGTCGCCGCCTGATACGGACGTTTGCAGTTTCACGACTAGACCATCAGCGCGCCGGCTCCGGCACGTTTGCGCAGTCGCAGGAACTCCAAGCCGTAGACGGTCAGCATCAGATCGCCATTGTTGATCTGCTCCAGCATCGTCGGCGTCGGCACAGCATAGGAAACGGATTCGTCAGCTACCGATTTGCTCGCCACGGCATAGGGTGTTGAGGCCATGCCGCCGCCAGTAGCAACGGCGCGCGCCAGATTACGCATAGCCAGCCGATGGGCCGCAAAGGCAAACATGCCTCTAAACTTGATCGAGCGCGGCTTGTAGGTGCCCCAGCGGGCGCCGGTTTCGTCGTCGGCTTCTTCGAGTGAGCGGATGGCGTCGGCATCGGGCCAGGCCGTCACGTCTGCGAACTCGCTGTAGTAGCCACGGAAGGCCGTCACGATGTCAGCGGTGATATCCATGCGGCGCTCCAGAATGCAAAAAGCCCCGCATGTGCGAGGCTCAGGAATAGTTGCCCCGGTTAAGGGGCGGTGCGTCAGCGCTTGCGGCGCGTCGGCTTTTTGGTCTCGACCGGTACAGGGTCGGCTTGTGGCTTTGCCTGCTCAGACTCGGACAGCTTGAGCCATCCGGCCTTAACGAACAGGTCATCTTCCCAGTTCTGGCGACCATCCACGTCGACCGATGCGCCGGGAGCGATATGCTTCAGCTCCCCGGCGTCAGTTACGGCCACCAACTGCTTTGACACGTTGGTGAGCGCTGTCATGGTTACACCCCATCGAAATAAGCATGGGCCTTTGGCACACGGATCTCGGTGCCGCCAGTACGCAGAATGCCCGGAATGAACCAGGTCAACGCGCTGTCCTGATACGCAGTCTGGAAGTTGAAACCCATCGGCAGATGGAACTTAACGGTTTCCTCAGAGCGGGTGTAGACCATCATGCGGTCAACGCCAGCAGCGCCCGCACCCTTGAGGCTCAGGTCCGGTACGAACTGGACCTTGCCAGCGCGACCCGAGATCAGGTTTGCCTCCAGGTAGGCCAACAGGGTCATGTTGCCGCCGAATGGCAGGATGGCCGAACCGAGCGCGTTGCGCTGGGCAGGTGGCAACAGGATGTGAGTCGGCGCGAACGTGGTGTTTGTGTTGGTCACATACACAACATCGATGCGCTGCTGGAAGAACTTGACCACAGCCTGAGCGCCCGCCACATCGGTAGCCGCGTCGATCAGCGCCTGGATAGTGCTGCCAGCCGCAGTCACGCTCACGGTGGGAGTGTTGAACAGGCCCTGATAGCCGGCCTCAACGTTACCCAGATAGGCCAGCTTGTTCAGGCCTTGCTCGGCGATGCGCATGGCTGCAGAGGCCTTGTCGGCGCTCAGGTTCATGTTCATCATGCGCGCCTGGTTAATCTCTTCCAAGCTGTAGCCGTAGCCAAGCGCAGCAGTCTGAACTGGATGGGTGCCCAGCTTGTAGCCGACGTCTGCACGGTTGATGTCGTTGCTGTTCGGGCCTACGAAGGCCAGCTCGCCGCGAGCGTCAACCGATGCAACGGCAACAATCGGCGCCCACTCAGGCGCAGAGGTGTCGACCGGGATCAGCTCGGCGTAAGTCACGTCTGGATATTTGGTCTCGTAGACCTTGGTTTCGATGTGCGTCCGCTGGCTCAGCAGGAACGACATTGCGGCCGCTGGGCCGGCGTCAAAAGTGTTGTGGCGCATTGTGTCGCTCCTTACTTGATTTCGATTTCAGAGACTTCGCCAGCAGCGCAGCTGCGGACAAAGCGGGCGCCGGTCAGGGCTACATACGCGACAGGTGTAGCCGCGCCATCATTCGCGCTCGATACGAGCTCGCCGGTAGCCTGGACCACATAGACCTGTCCGCCACGTGTCGCGCCATCAGATACGGTCACATACAGGCGGCCTTTCTCCATCACGGACATGGCCTTGTCTTCCGCATACACGGATTCGCCGGCAGCGTTGTTCTCGACAGCCTGGGTCCGCACGGTGACGCCGATCAGGACGCCAGCGCTTGCACCGCCGATGACGGCCTGGTGATCTGCGGTGCCATAGCTAACCGCTACGCCGAACGGGATAGCCCCGCCCTCTGCATGCTGCGAACTGATCCAGGCGGGAAAGTCAGTGTTCTGCTGACCGTGGAAGCCAATAACGGCGTACTGGCTGAATGTATCTTGAGTGACGGACATGGTTATGCCTCCTTCCAGGCGTTAGCAGTGCGGTTCATGCGGGCCTGGTAGGCTGCATCGAGGGTGGTTTGTGCGTCGCCGGTCTTGACCTTGCTCAGATCCTCGCCCAGCTTGCGATGGGAATCGGTGGTTTTAGACTTGTCGTCCTCTTCCTCTTCATCCTCGGCTTCCTGCTTCTCCATTTCGGAGTCCCAGGCGGCAGCGATGTAGGCTTCGGACTTGTCCGCCCAGGTGCGCTTAGGCAGGCGAGCGGCCAGAGCGGCGCGTTTGATCTCCAGCGGGTTGACCGAATCGCAGACGAACTCAGTGCCGGCCAGCTTGCGGGCACCATCGGTGACGGCCATTACGTCAGCCAGACGCTTGCTGACCGAGTCATCGGAGGCCTTTTTCTTCAGCTCCTCGTTTTCCTCGTCCTTGGCGTCGGCTTTCGCTTCGGCTTCGTCCTTGGCCTGCTCAGCTTTGGTCTTTTCTTCCTCGGCATCTGCAACGCGCTTGCGGAGGCCGTCGATGGTGCTCTGAATCAGGGTTTGAGTAGCTTCGTCAGCCACCTCGACCTTGACGCCAGAGTCCAGGGTTACTTTATGGGTCATGACTGCCTCCAGGGGCGGTTTGGTGTCGAACAAACGAGCCGTGTGGCCCGCTCTAGCTTTGTCGCAGAGCGCGACGTGGTTGACGACAATGCCGTCTTGTACGAACTGATACGGGGTGCCGTCCGGGGTTACGCCGGGCCGCTCGATGTACTCGGCGAGATAACCGGCGGACAATTCACACTTGCCCGACTCGATGGCCTTGATAGCGTCGGCGTCCTTGATCAGCAGATCAGCGACTACTGCATCGCCGTCCTGCCTGCCTGCGCTTGTGACGTGGCCGACACTGACGCGCTTGTAGGTGTTGGCCCCCACCATTTCAGTCGGGTGCTCAACCGTCACATCGGCGTTCTGATACGTCGCCAGGGAGGCCGGATCGAATACCGCCTCCGGTGGCCGGTAAACGTTCACGACGTCATTGGCTGGCCGGTCGGTCAGGCCCAGCTCTGACGCCAGGTACTGCTGGACATTTCCCGCGAGCGCGACCCGGCCCGGCACTTTGAGATAACCGTTTTCGGTGTATTCGCGGTGGGTAGGGATGGGGATCGCAGCGCGGTCTTGAAGCATTATCTTCATGCGCTGATCCTTAATAATCGAAGCCTTCCAGTTGCGGAATGGCGTTGCAGCGGCAATTGATATGTGCTTTGCCGGGGAACAAGCCGGTCTCGCCGGCATAGCTCGCGCCCTTGTCAACGAGGTACACCCCCGGCCCAAGGCCTATGTCCTGTCGGGCCAGCTGGTAACACTTGATTTTGGCGCCTGGATATTTGCCGGCAGGGTTGCCGCTGACCCGTACATCCCTGGCGGTCGCCCAGCGAAATCGCGTGATACCGGCCTGCTGCTGACGCTTGACGGCAATGTCGGCGTTGATCTTGCTCATCTGGTCGCGGGCGATGAGCTTGGCCCGTTTGTATGTCGCGCCCGTATCCGACTGAATGCGCTTAGCAATGGTCGTGACGCTCTCGCCCGACCGTATCCCATTAATCACCGAGTACTCGATCTTGCCGAAGTACTCTCGCGTGATGGACTTGATCAGCGCGACATTCTCAGCGGTTGCCGCGTCGAGATAGTCATCAATGCCGGCCTGGCTGATCAGGCGCGTCATGTCCACGCCTACAGCGCGATTGACGGACGATACGAACGATGCCGTTGTCTCTGCCTCAGCCATGCTTAGCGTTGATTGAGCGAGCCGGTAGGCCTGATTGGCATAGGCAACGCCAGTGAACCGGTCGGTCAGCCTGGCGATGATTGCCAGCACGCGATCCAGTAGCGGTGAGTCGGAGGTGTAGCCAGATCGCAGAATCGGCGTTAGCTCGGCATCAACAGCCTGAGCCATTTCACGCACCAGCGTCCGGAGCTGCCCCCGGTACATCTGCTCAGGTTTATTGCTCGTCTTGATCGGCTTCGCTGGCTTCGGCCTGCGCTTCAGTAGGGCCTGGTTCGTCTCCGCCAAGCGCTCCAAGGGGGATATAGTCTTCTCCATCTTGTTCCGCCTTTTCGTCTGCTTCGGCCTGCTCGATGTCCTTGTCACTGATCGCGTAGACGCCCTGCTCGGACAGCTTGCGCATCAGTTGTGAGCGCTTAACCACGTTCTGCTGTAGCCGGATATCATCAGACTGAGCAAAGGCCAGTTGCTGTTGCGCTAGCTCGGTGTCGCTTGGCTGGGATAGAGGATTCCAATCGAACTCGCAGTCATCCGGCATATGCCCCAGCGCGGACGGGATCAATACAGCGTCGATAGCTTCGAGAAACTGCCGATAGTCGCTTTCTTGCTTGCTGCGGATCGCGTTGTAGTAGTTGTTCATGTCGCCCGCGCCGGAATCGCCCATGCCTTTTGACTGGACGCCGAACAAGCGAGTCATGGGAATGCCGGCAGCGCCGGAGACCCATTCCATGAGCGTGGACAGGATCTCACCCAAGCCGCCGAACGATGCGGCCTTGCGGTCGAACGTCTCGGAGCTATCAAGCAGCCCCATGCGGAACATGGACTTCATCATGCCGAACATCTGGTAGCGCGCCGCAACAGCTTGATCCATATCGCCGCTGGACAGGGCATCGCTCAACCCCTCCTTGGTGATGATGTC
>Ga0114996_10008206_pt1 | contig 11665 bp, 9 predicted proteins | sample ArcticOcean_MG_C_4_FD_87039 | JGI IMG/M metagenome (GOLD analysis project Ga0114996, IMG submission 87039) | Marine microbial communities from western Arctic Ocean - ArcticOcean_MG_CB4_134 | ecosystem: Environmental > Aquatic > Marine > Oceanic | place: Arctic Ocean: Canada Basin | collected... | reverse complement strand
GAGGAAGGAGCTGCCGTCACCGGTGCGGACGAACGCGGGGTTCTGCGCGAGCCCGCTTCCACAGAGGACCAGCGCCAGCAGAAGCGGCAGTTCGAGGGCCGGTTTCCTTGCTCGCGGTCTCATCGCCCATAGCCTCGGAATCACGTCGTCATTCCGTGGTCGAGCCTTCCACCGAGTCGCCCTCGGTGGGCATCACCAATCCGCGCTTGGATTCTCGCGTGAACTCGAGGATCCGCCGCACACACTCGTCCTCAACGGCCATGGGTTCTGCGCGAGCGAGCCTCTCTTCGAAGGTGCCGTCGCTCCAGAACAGCTCGCGGAACGCCTTCTTGATCCTCGCGATCTGCGCATTCTCGAACTTGTGTCGCTTGAGGCCGATGATGTTGATGCCGACGAGTCGGGCGCGGTCGCCCTGCACCAGCGCATAAGGTGGTGAGTCCTTCGAGACCATTGCGCCGGCGCCGACCATGACGTGGCAGCCGACGCGCGCAAACTGGTGCACGCCGACCATGGCGCCGAGAATCGCATGGTCCTGGATCACGGTGTGGCCGGCAGCCATCGAGCCATTCGTGAAGACGACGTGGTCGCCGACGCTGGAGTCGTGGCCGACGTGGCATCCGACCAGGAGCATGTTGTGGGAGCCGACCTTCGTGATTCCGCTGCCGAACTCCGTCCCGCCGTGAATCGTGCAGAACTCGCGGATCTGGTTGTTGTCGCCGATGCGCAGGGTGCTCCGGAGCGGCGGCGCGTCGATTTTCTTGTCCTGCGGCATCGAGCCGATGACGGCGTGTGGGTAGACGACGTTGTTCTCGCCGAGGTGGGTGTCGCCGTCGATGATGACGTGGGACTGGAGCTTGCAGCCAGCTCCGAGCACGACCTCGGGACCGATTACGCAGTAAGGACCAATCTCGACATCCTCGCCGATCACCGTGGTCTCGGCGACGACGGCGGTCGGGTGAACACCCATGTGCTGCTGCAAGTCTCTTTCGCTAGTGGGAAGGCGGACGCCCGCAACCATACCGACCGCGTCCGGAGGTTGCGGGGAAAATCCGGATGTCGAGGGGGTGCAGGCAAATCCCGCTTGGGAATGCTCGATGGGTTCGGCACGATGGTCAGGTGTGACCATCTTCAAGGGAGAAACCGTCGCCGTGGGTGTTGCCCTCGGACCCGTATTCTTGCAGGGGTACGCCGCCGCCGAGGGCTACCCCAAGCGCGTGTCGTCCGACCAGGTCGAGGAGGAGTTGAACCGATTGCGCGACGCGCTGGCTCGCAGCCGCGACCAGATCGAAGAACTCAAGGACAAGCACGGCGGCAATCTGGGCCGGAACGAGATCCGTATCTTCGACGCGCACATCGGCTACCTGTCCGATCCGAAGTTCATCGACGAGATCGAGCAGATGGTCATGGAAGAGCGCCTGTCGGTGCGGTCGGGCATTCACAAGGTGGTGCAGAACTACGACCGGATCTTCCAGCTCGTCGAGAATGATTACCTGCGCAAACGCGCTGGGGACCTGCGCGATGTTTCGACGCGGCTCCTGCGGAACCTCGAGGACGGGGAGACCGAGAGCGAACCGAATCGCCCGCCGGGTCGCTACATTCTCGCGGCCAAGAAGCTATCCACCGCCGACATGTTCAATCTCGACAACGAACAGGTCGAGGGCATCGTCGCGGAGGAGGGCGGGATCAGTTCGCACGCTGCGATCCTCGCACGTTCGATGGGCATTCCGACGATCACCGGTATCCGTGATATTCCCGCGAAGATTCAGAACGGCGCCTTCGTGATCCTTGACGCGGGCTCGGGTGAGTTGCACGTCAATCCGGACGCGCGGCTGCAGGAGGAATACCAACGGACCAGTGTCGAGATCAAGGGCGTGGAAATGCCCGAGCAGGACAAGCCGCACGCGACGCGCGATGGCGTCGCGGTTCAGTTGATGGCGTCGTGCGGAAGCGCTGGTGAGGCCGCCCTCGCGCGGACGATGGGTATGGATGGGATCGGGCTCTACCGGACGGAGTTGTTGTTCCTCGTCGAGGAGCGCATGCCGACGGAGGACATGCTCGTCCATCAGTACTCGGAGGTTGTCAAAGGCGCTCGAGGCCAGCGTGTCAGCTTCCGATTGTTGGACGTGAGTTCGCGCACTCGAGTCATCACTCTTCCGACCGAGACCGAACGCAATCCGGCGATGGGGATGCGCGGGATCCGTGCGTTGCTCGTCGACGGCGCCATCTTGCGTCGTCAGGTGCGGGCGATCCTGCGCGCGGCTGCCGGCGTCGACAACGTCGGTCTGCTCGTGCCGTTCGTGACGGGGCTCTCGGACTTGCAACGGGTCAAGGCCGCGATCCTCGAGGAGCGGTTGGAGCTTCGCAAGAAGAAGATCCACTGCGCGGAGACGCTCGCCGTCGCCCCGATCATCGAGATCCCGGCCGCGGCGTTCGTGCTACACGCGTTCTTGAACGAAGCCGACTTCGTCGTCGTCGCGATCGACGACCTGCAGGCGCACCTCCTCGCGGCCGACCGCGACAATACGACCGTGCGCGACTACTACGAGACCGTACACCCGGCGCTCTTTGAGTTGACGGCACGCATGACGAAGGAGGCCATCAAGGCTGACAAGAAGCTCGTCATGTTTGGCGAGGGCGCCGCGGATCCGATGCGGGTACCGTTCTTCATCGGCGTCGGCATCACGGACTTCAGCGTCGCGCCGGTGCGGTTGAACGGGATGCTGAAGGTGCTGCAGCGCTTCACCGTCGCGGAGTGCAAGGGGATCAGCGAGAAGATCCTCAACGCGCCGCGGGCGTTGGACGTGCAGCGAGTGCTCGTGCGGCTGGTCCAGGAATAGGCGCAGGCCATGGTCGGGAAGCGCCGGTTTCGCTACAGCGTCGAGTCGGGATTCGATCTGCGGCTCGTGTTGTTCAGTCACGGATGGATCGACCTCGAACCGTTTTCCTGGTCCGAGGACGACCAGCAGCTGATGGGCGTGCTGCCCATCGGGCGCAAGGCGGTGGACTTCTCGCTTCGCCAGAGCGGCGATGCGCTAGTCGCCACCGTTGCGAGCCAACGCGCGCTGACGGCGTCCGAGGCAGAGAAGGCCAGGGCCTTGGTGCCACGCATGCTTCGTCTGGACGAAGAACTGGGGGAGTTCTGGGTGATATGCGAGAGGACGCCTCGATTGTCGTGGGTCGCGGCGCGAGGTGGCGGGCGCATTTTTCGGTGTCCGTCGGTGTTCGAGGATCTGATGAAGCTCCTGTTCACCACGAACTGTTCGTGGGCCGCGACGAAGTTGATGACGAGCCGGCTCATCGCCGCGCTCGGTTCCAAAGCGCCGTCCGGGCGCCGCGCTTTCCCGAGCGCCGCGAAGTGCGCGGCGCAGGACGAATCGTTCTACCGGGAAGTGGTGCGCACCGGCTACCGCGCCGTGTCGTGCATCGGTCTCGCCAAGAAGTTCGCGACGGGCGAGGTCGACGAAGCGTGGTTCGCCGATCGCTCGCTGCCGATCGACGGCTTACGCGAACGACTCCTGGCGTTGCCGGGGTTCGGTCCCTACGCCGCGGGCCAGGCGATGCGCACGCTCGGACACTACAAGGACCTGGCCCTGGACTCGTGGTGCCGTGCCCGGTTGGCCACGATGGCGGGCAAGAAGAAACCCCCGAGCGACAAGACGGTCGCCCGCCGCTACGCGTCGTTTCATCCTTACGACGGCCTCGCGCTGTGGATGGACCTGACCGCGGAGTGGCACGGGGAGGGATGATCGCCGCTACTTTCCGCTTCGTGATCGGGGGCAAGCACTTGTGTGGACTCTTGTGGAATGGACGCGGTGGGCATGCGTGGGCGCGCCGGCCGGAAGATCAGCACGACCCGCATCCATGATCTGGCCTTGGACCGCCGAGCGAACGACAACCTCCTCACGCACACGACCCCCGCCTGGGCGGCATCGTGGATGACGAGCTACCGTTCCACTGGAAGACCGCGGACAACCTCAACTACCGCTCAGTCGTGACGACGCTCGGGTACCGAGGGACCGGGATCCTCGAGATCCCTCTAGTCCCGTCGTTTCTCGCGTGGTCGGGGGAACGACGGTCGTCACCCGCGGCGAGCGACTATGATCCCGCCCCAGGAGAACGATCATGACCAGGCTTGCCATTCCCCTTCTCGCGACTCTCTTCGTCACCGCTTGTGCCTCCTCCCAGTCCACGGTCGCCAACTTGGATGGCCAGGACGACAATTGGGATGCCTGCACGAGCATCATGGTGAGTCGTGGCGCCACGAAGGACGGGTCGGTGATGATCACGTACTCCGCGGACGCCGCGTTCCTTCCCAAGCTCCTGCATCACACGGGAGGACCCAAGAAGGCCGGGACGATGATCGACGCCGTCGGGTGGGAAAACGAGCGAGTGCGCGGTCAGGTTCGGCAGGTCGCGCGCACGCACTCCGTCGTCGGCTTGATGAACGAATACCAACTCGCGCTGGGTGAGACCACGACGGGGGGGCGGCGGGAGCTGCGTGACCGGAAGGGCATTCTCGACTACGACGCGCTGATGTGGTTGACGCTGCAACGTGCGAAGACCGCCCGCGAGGCGATCGCCACGATCAACTCCCTGTGCGCGGAGTACGGCTACGGGTCGGGCGGCGAGACCTTCGCCATCGCGGACAAGAACGAAGCGTGGGTGATGGAACTCATCGGCAAGGGTCCGGGGGTGAAGGGCATCGTCTGGGTGGCCGCGCGCGTCCCGGAGGGCTTCCTCTCCGCGTCGGCGAACATGAGCCGGATCACGACGTTCCCGCTCGACGATCCGGACAACTGGCTGTACGCGAAGGATGTCGTCACGTTCGCGACCGAGAAGGGATTCTACGACCCGAAGGCAGGAGCTCCATTCAGCTATCGCGACGCCTACCACCCGACCACCCGTCCGACTTCGAAGCGCGCGTGCGCGACGCGGATCTGGAGCATCTACCGCCGCGCGGCGCCGAGTTCGACGTTCTCCTCCGACTTCCACCGCGGCGTCGAAGGTTCGAAGGACTATCCGTTGTTCGTGCGCGCGGAAAAGAAGCTGTCCGTTCGCGACGTGATGGGGCTGATGCGCGATCACTACGAGGGCACGGACTTCGACATGACGAAGGGCATCGACGCGGGACCCTTCGGAAGTCCTTACCGGTTCCGCGGTCTGAGTTTCCAGATCGACGGGAAGAGCTACTGCTGGGAACGTCCGATCGCGACGCAGCAGGCCGGCTTCGTGATGCTGTCGCAGTGCCGCAACTGGTTGCCGGATCCAGTGGGCGGCGTCTACTGGTTCACGCCGGACGACCCATACACGTCGTGTTTCACGCCGCTCTACTGCGGGATCACGCGCCTCCCCAAGTCCTACACGGTCGGAGACCACGACAAGTTCTCATGGGACTCGGCCTGGTGGGTCTTCAACCACGTCTCGAACCTCACCTACGATCGGTGGTCGCGCGTCCTGCCCGATGTGCAGAAGGTGCAGGTAGAGCAGGAGGAGATGTTCCTCAAGATGATGAAGGCGATCGAGAGTGCTGCGACCGAGTTGGTCAAGACGGACCGAACGCTGGCCCGGAAATTCCTCACCGACTGGTCGGTCGGCACGGGTGATCGGTTGTTCGAGACCTGGCGCGAACTCTGCGGCCTCATCATCACCAAGCACAACGACGGCTACATCAACGAGATCGAGGGGCGACCGCGCGGCGTCGGATATCCTGAAGCGTGGCTGCGCGAAGTGTTGAAGAAGAAGGGTGACAAGCTCCGGTTGCCAAGCGAGTCCGGGCGGCGGGGATCGAGGTAGCCGAGCAGGACGCGTTCACGGTCACTGGGTATTGCGGCGCCCCTTCTCGAGTTTTTTGTACCCGCAGCTGGAATAGGAACCTCCCCTCGCCGCCTCCAGTGCACACTCAGCGCCAACCTCGGAGATGACATACATGGCTATTTCTCGTCCGCTTCGCATTTCGACCGTCCTTTGCCTGGTTCTCGGATTCGTTGGTTGCGCCCAGTACGAGAGGCCGGGCTCCAAACAGTCCTTCATGCTCGACATCTCCGACGGCATGGTGTCGATCTCGGTGAGCGAAGAGGGGATACCGCTCGAGGAGTTCATCCGCGTCGCGCAGACGGTGACCGGCAAGGTATTCGCCTACTCGAGGAAGGAGATCGCAGGGGATGAGCACAGGATCCGCTTCATTGGTCAGGTGAAGGTCCAACGCGAGAAGTTCTTGGAGTTCTTCAAGACGCTGCTGCACGTGAATGCTTTCTCGTGCGTGGCCAGGGGCGAAGGCGCGAATCAGGTCTTCGAAATTACTTCGATCTGATCGCGCGTTCACCGGCTAAGTCGGACTCGGCTAGCGAATCGCGAAGTTGTACGTGTTGCCGAGCCTATTCATGCTCCACGTGCGGAGGACCGCCAGCGTGGTCGTATCGTACTCGTGAATGTTGCCGACGAAATTGGCCTGGATGCCTGTACCGACCAGCGCGTAGAGCCGATCTCCAGCATCCGAAACCTCGACGTCGTACACGTTCCAGGTCGACTGAATGCCTGCCGCGATGTTCGTGATCTTGCCGTAGTTCGGGCTCGACTTGTCGATGTCGATTCGCACGACGCCTGCTGGAACGCTCAGTGAAGACCGGGGCGTATTGCCGACGTAGAGATAGCGGCCGCGGGGGTCCGCCACCATGCCACGGATGACGATGCCGAACCCCTGCGGGCCGAAGGTCTTCGTCAACTGCATCGTGCCGATGTCGACGAGGTGGATGGTCACCTGTGTGCCGAGCCCGGATACTGCGATGGCGATGGTGTTGTCGTCGGTCTTGCACGAACCCCAGATGTACTGACCGCGCACCTTGTAGAGGCCCGTTTGTTTGTGGTACGTGGCGCTGCCCGGCTTGGTGTCGAACCGGCGCAGCTCGCCACCGCCGCCGAACAGGCCGAGCGTGCTCAGGACCCCGACCTCGCCGTTCTTGCTGAACGTCATCCGCAACGCGTCGATCGTCGTGCCGAGCGGGATGTTGCCACCCGGGTAGGGCTTGCCGAAGTTCGGCGCGCCAGGAAGCGCCCAGACGATCTGGACCTCCGGCGTGCCCGAGCTAGGGGTCTGAATGACGATGTAGTTGCGGACCCCGTCGGGGTTCCACGTGCAAGACCACGGCGTGCCACTAGTCGAGAACCCGGTGACGAACTTCGGCGGGAACACCTGGCAGTCGTACAGCGCGACCTTGTTGGTCCGACCGCTTCCGACCATCATGTGCGTCCGCGTGCGCGGCATCATGCCCGGAATGTCGACGTTCGTCATGGTCGTGTGCTTGAACGAACTCTGCACGCCGGTGTCGAGATTGATCGCAATTTGCGGACTGATGGCACCAGTGGAACGCGTGCCGATCAGCAAGCCGTAGTTCATGACCCGGATGTCGAGTCCCTGGGTCGCCGAGAAGCCGAGCGCTCCGCCGCCAGAGTCGGCGATGAACGCCTGCTCATGTCCGACGACGCCGAGAATTGTCGGCGTGTTCGGGAGCGGCAGCGGGATGGTCGCCGAACCAGTCGTGTCGAGTTTCACGAATGGGAATTGAATGCTCTGGCTGAAATCGAGGAGGACGCGGACGCCTCCGATTACGAAGTCGGCTCTCTTCAGTGAGAGGAAGGGGACTGCCGTCGCGTTGGGCAGGCCGCGGTCGATGGTGATCCCGAACTTCGTGTTGCCAGGTCGCGGGGTGCTCGATGCCCAGAGGAACGGGACCTTGCCGCCGGTCCCCGCCGTGCCCTGGCCGTAAGATGCGAGGCCTTGTGCGCTGATCGAAGAAGAGATCGTGAGCGTCAGCAACCCTGCGAACGAAAGGAGACGGGCTTGGCTTTTGTACTGCATGGTATTTCCAGGAGACTGACGGCGAGGCAGCACCGTTGGGGGGGGGTGGGAAGGACCGGACCATTGAAACCCCCTTCCGCCGACCGGGCAAGGGGGACGGGGCGTAACGTTCCTCGCCGTCGGCGACGGCGATCGCGGAATGACTTTTTTGTTCAGAATCATCCGGCGAAAACGAGCCTGGCGGCACGGCTTTGCAAACAGCTCAGGCGCCCCAAGATCGGCGCGGAGTGGCACGCGAGATCCAACAAGTAGAAACGCAACAGGGTGTCAGGTCTGCTTTCGCTTACCGCGCATGACCGCGACGACGCCGCCGATGATCAGCGCGCTGCCGAGGACCGTGTTCCACGTTACGGCTTCGCCAAACATCCAGCCGATGATCAGGGCGATCACGGGCGTGACGTAGGCGACCAGTGCGAGACGGTTCGCGTCGGCGTAGCGGAGCAACCAGAAGTAGATCCCGAACGTCACGACCGTGCCGAAGACGGCGAGATAGATGATGCTGAAGATCGCGGGCGGCGTCCAATCGAACTTGGCGTCCTGTTCGGTGGCTACCGCGAGCAGCAACAACAGGGCTCCGCCGAGGAGCATTCCGTTTCGATTGAGCAGCGTGGAGTTGGTTGTGGCGCCGTGCTTCTTGATGAACGTGGTCGAGATGGCGCAGGCCAGGGGACTGAGCAACAGGATGCCGGCGGCGGGTAGAGCTTCGACACCGAACTTCCCGAGATCGGTCAAGAACAAGAACACGATTCCTGCAAGCCCCACGGCGAATCCGAGCCACTGCACTCCACGCAGCTGCTCGCCAGGCAGGAAGCGGTGCGCCATCCCAGCCATCATCATCGGGAACACGCCCCACAGCACGGCGACCAATCCGGACGGCAGCACGATCTCCACGCAATACACGATCCCGTAGGACACCGCGAAGTTCAGGACGCCCACTTGAATCCAGAGCGAGGTCCGAGGTGAATCTCCACTCTCGCGACGACCGAGCGTCATCGCGACGACGGCCATCAGGACCCCCGCGATCGCGAAGCGAATGCCCGAAGATGTGAACGGCGGCAGGTCCTTGATCCCGACAGAGATGAAGAACCACGTGCTGCCCCACAGTAGGCAGATCAGGGCGACCAGCAGGTTGATTGTCTTCGCTGCCGGTTGCTGCATTGCGGCGAACCTTACCGCCATGAGGTCTGTGATTCACCAAGCGCAACGACTGCGAAGACGCTTGTTCCGGTGAGAGTCGCGATCTACTCTGACGCGATGCCAAGCGCCAGTCCGTACGAACTGAGCGGCAAGGGGTTCTTGCTCGATGAGTACTTCGAACAACAGGACGCGCGTTTTGTGGCACGCCTGCGGGCGTGCCACGAGGACTCCTACCTCGCGGGACTCGCGACGCGGATGATCCAGGGTTCGAAGAACTGATGTCCTTCACGAAATGGGCTTCGGTGTTGATCCTGACGGGGCTCGTCGGCGCGCAGTCGAAGTTGCCCGAGCTCGTCCGGACAGCGGCGTGGGGCGCGGAGACGGAACGTGACGCGGCTCTGACCGAGATTCGGACACGCAAAGTCTCGAACGAACAGTTCGCGGAGGCCGAGCGCGCGCTGCGCCGCGGGCGTGCTTATGCGAAGCCGACCGAGAAATCGAAGCGACTCGAAGTGACGATCGATGGCGGTCGGAAGCTTCGGGTCGACGTGCAGTGGCCGGCGGACTACGACCCGAAGCGCGCCTATCCGCTGATGGTGGCGATGGGCGGGGGACCCGTGCCGTCCCTGGGCCACGCCCAGCGGCAAGGGCAGATCATGGCGATGATCTGGCGCGCGCCGGCGCAGAAGTCGAAGTGGCTCGTCGCCACGATCACGGACTCCGTCTCGATCGTCGCGCAGCGTTCGCCGTTGCGCTACCCGATGCTGCAGGACGTGCACTTCAAGGCGGTGTTGGACGCGGTGGGACGGAGCTTCCATGTCGATACCGACCGCGTGCACGCGACGGGAGTGTCGCTCGGGTCGAACTACTCGCTGCACTACGCGGCGGGACATCCGCACTGGTTCGCCGGCGTCGTGCCGGTGTCGACGGAAGGCGAGTCGCGGGAGTGGGTGCTCCGCAACGTGAATCGCGTCTGCGTCTACGTCCTCGAAGGTGTCCGCGACCGCAACATCCGTGACATCGCCGGCCCGCGCAAGCTGAAGCAGATCCTCGAATCGCTCGGCACGCCGCACGTCTACGTCGAGGATCCGAATCGAGGCCACGAGTCGTTCCGCGAACGCTACCCGCAAGTCCTCTCGTGGCTGGCGAAACACCCGCGCGATCCGTTCCCGTCGAAGGTGATCCGCACGGCACACAGGGGGATTCTGATGCCGGCGAAGCGTTTCTACTGGGTGGCTGCAGACACGCACCAGGCGATCTTCGAGGCCAGCGCGGACCGGAAGAAGAATGAGATCTCGGTGAAGGTGGCGCGAGCCGAACAACTGACGTTCTATCTGTCGGACCAGCTCGTCGACCTCGGTCGGTCACTGACCGTGCGCGTCAACGGAAGAGTCGTCCACGAGGGCGAGGTCCCGCGATCACTCGTTGTCGCCGTGGAAGACCTCCGCGCGACGCACGACCCGAAGCGGTTCGCGACAGCGAGGCTCGAGGTGAAGGTGCCGAGTTCCAAGGCCGGCGAAGCCTGGGTCGCCACGTTGAGCCCGAAGGTCCAGCCCGCCCCGCTCGCCTACTGGGAGATGTTTGCGTTGGACACACTGAAGGACAACGCGAGGGAGTTCCCGGCGAAACTCGAAGCCGACGCGGATGGCGTGCAAGTGGTGTCTGCGCCGAAGGGTAGCGGCCTGCTTGCGGGCGATCGCCTGCTCGCGGTGGATGGCGAACCGATGTTCGGCGCGAGCAGCATCGCGTTCCTGCGCTCGTGGCTGGTCCGGAGATCGAAGCAGCGGGTCACGTGCAAGGTCCGCCGGGGCAAGTCGATCGTGGATCTCGTCGTCGACCTCTGACGGGCTAGAGCTCCGCTCCGCAAAACTTGCAGTTCGTCGCGTCGTGATCGTGACCCTCGGCGAGACAATCCGGACAGACTTGCGTCGTAGGCATCTTGCGCGAAGTCGAGTGGATGATCTCCGCGGTCATGATGCCTGTCGGGACCGCCAGCATCGCGAAGCCGGTGATCATCAGCACGGACGCGAGCATCTTCCCTCCAGGCGTCATGGGAACCGAGTCTCCGAACCCGACCGTCGTGACGGTGACGACGGCCCAGTAGACGCTCTCTGGAATGCTCTTGAAGCCCTCGTTGGTCTCGCCCTCGATGATGTACATCGAGGTCCCGATGATGACGACGATCGTCGCAATCGTGAAGAGGAAGACGATGAGCTTCGGAATGCTGTTGCGGAGTGCGCTGGCCAGTTGGCTCGCTTCGCCGAGAAATCGGGCCAGCTTGAATACACGGAACACGCGCAGCAATCGCAGCGCCCGGATCACGACGAGGGACTGCGCGCCGCCGAACATGAGGCTCAGGTACGTCGGGAGGATCGCGAGGAAGTCGACGATCCCGAAGAAGCTGAAGACGTATCGCAGCGGGCGTCGGACGCAGTAGAGCCGCAACAGATACTCCACCGTGAACAGGCCGGTGAACACCCACTCCATCGCGATGAGTGCCGTGCCATACTCGGCGCTGATGGAGACCACGCTCTCCAACATCACGGTGAGGATGCTCGCGACGATGAGCAGGAGGAGAGCCACGTCGAAGAGCTTCCCTGCGGGCGTATCGGCTTCGAAGATGATGTCGTAGAGGCGCTGTTTGGCTGAACCGTCCATTCCTTTGCCTTTTGT
>Ga0114996_10008199_pt1 | contig 11669 bp, 21 predicted proteins | sample ArcticOcean_MG_C_4_FD_87039 | JGI IMG/M metagenome (GOLD analysis project Ga0114996, IMG submission 87039) | Marine microbial communities from western Arctic Ocean - ArcticOcean_MG_CB4_134 | ecosystem: Environmental > Aquatic > Marine > Oceanic | place: Arctic Ocean: Canada Basin | collected... | reverse complement strand
TATCTGCCGGCAGACTCTATACGCCCGTCAACTTTATTGTCGCTGGGGCTGGCTACGTTGAGTCGATACAGCTCGGGACCGCGCCAGGCGCAGAGGATAGCCAGGCGCTGCTGCTGGCGTTTAATCAGCTTGGCGTACTCGATGCCGACAATATCACGGTGGAGTATGTGTAATGGATCACGCAAAAAAGGCGCTTAGCCGCGTCTACTGGCAATACCGTAATAGCCCAAAGCTGCGCGAATGGATGCAGATACTACCAAGGATTGCGCAGGATCAGATTGAAGGACCGATACAGCAGGTCGTCGATATCCTCGATATCGATAACGCCTCTGGCGAGCAGCTTGAAATAATCGGACGCATCGCCGGAATTGAAAGGCCTCGCATTCGCTCCGACGCCCTGCAAGTGTTTGCCTGCAACGGCACCATCGGCGCGCAGCCATACGGCGCCGCTCCATACCGCGAACCAGGCGCGGATCTGCCGACAATTCTGCTGCCTGATTACCTGTACCGCGTATTGATCAAGGCAAAGATCCGGCGCAATAACGGCTCGGCCACCCTGGATGATGTTAAGGAGTCGGTGGATTTCATCTTTGGCGTTGATAGCACTGTCATCGACGGACAGAGCATGAGCATGTCCACCGTCTGGTTTGAGGGCGATGTCGCAGCGAACCTGCTGGTCATGGTGCAGGAGTTTGACATCATCCCGCGCCCGCAAGGCGTGAACATACGCAAGATCGCCAAGAACGAATACCCCTTCGCCTATAAAGGCACCTTTTCCGCCCAGCCATACGGCGAGGGCAGTTATGTCACGCCCATTTAAGGAGCAGCACAATGGCGAGATTAGATAGTTTCCTGAAAAAATGGGCCGCTACGCCTGCGCAATTTGAGCGGCCCGAAGACACGCTGATTGCTCGCGGCTGGGCAGGTGGCGCGGCAGAAGATCCGCCTGAGGCTAAATGGGAGAACTGGTGGCACAACCGTGTAGATGAGGCGCTGCACGAGGTCGAGGCTAATGGTGCGCCACAATGGTTTGCCGATGTGCCGTATACCGTGGGTGCGATTGCTCGCAGCGGAGACGCAAACTGGATTGCTACAACGGCCAACACAGGAGTTGAGCCGTCAGACGTAGCGAATACAGGGCAGTGGGCCGAGTTAGGGGCGAACGCCTCGGAAACCCTGCGCGGGGTGATTCGGGTCGGCACTCAAGCTGAGGTCGATGCCGGGGTGCTGGACAATGTGTCGGTGACGCCGAAAAAGCTTTCTAGCCTTCGGTCAATAGGCGCAGGCCAGTCGTGGCAAGATGTTACAGGGTCGCGAGCCGCGCTAACGACCTATACAAACAGCACAGGCAGACCGATTACGGTCCTTGTAACCGCCAACCAAGGAACGATCAATAACTTTGTAAAAGTTAACGGCGCGAACATAGGGCGATTCACCACTATAAGCTCAGGGACTATATCGTCTGCCCTTGCGTGGATTGTCCCTGCTGGGTCTACTTACTCAGTAGACGGGTGGACTTCTCTATTGTCATGGGCGGAGCTGAGATAATGAAATACTACAAATCAGAAACAAATCAGGTCTTCGCTTATGAATCGGACGGCTCACAGGATGCGCATATCAAGCCGGGCCTGAGGCCAATGACAACTGGAGAGGTGCAGAAGCATATTAAGCCGCCTGAGAGCGCCGCCCAGATGCAGCAGCGCCTGACTGCCGCGCTCAACGACCATTTAAACCAAGTGGCAGGCCAGCGCAGCTATGATGACCGCTTTACCTGCTCACTGCGCGCAGGCTATCCCGGCCCATTTCAGGCAGAGGGCCAGACTTTTGCTGCCTGGATGGACGACTGCAATATGGTCGCGTATCAGATATTGGCCGAGGTAAAGCAGGGATTGCGCCCGATACCGACTGAGGCCGAACTGATAGCAGCGCTGCCGGTGATTGAGTGGCCGCCGTCGCCAGTGCCCGAAGGCGCTGCATGACCGTCCAACTCGCGCTTTATAAAGGCAAGGGCCAGCTAGCAAATGCCCTAATCCGCTGGTGGTGCAGAAGCCAGTACAGCCATTGCGAACTGGTAATTGATGGCTACTGTTACTCTAGCTCAGTGATGGACAAGGGCGTGCGGCGCAAGCGGATTGACATGGCCGATGGCAAGTGGGACCTGATGCCGCTGCCCTGGGCCAACTCAGGCGACGTGCTGCAGTACTTCGCAAAAACGGACCATCACCGCTATGGCTGGCCATCTCTCATCACCTCCCAGCTGTTCAATCTGAATCGCCCGGTGAAAGGCGCGCAGTTCTGTTCAGAATGGTGTGCGTCCGCGCTTGGCTTACCGAATCCGGCGAGCTACAGCCCCGTGACGCTGGGTAAGATGTGCCAGTTTATCGGGAGGCAGCAAGCCGGTGAAGGGATCTGAGTCTGCTAGCACTTAATGAATTCACATACCGCCTACGGGCGGTTTTTTATTGCCTGGAGATTCTATGCCTCAAATCACAACATCCGAAGCGGGCGGCGAGAACGTCTGCGCCTTTCTGGATCTCATTGCTTGGGCTGAAGGGACGGACAACGGCAGGCAGCCAACGAAAGATCGAGGCTATGACGTGGTTGTCGGCGGCGGGCTGTTTGAAGGCTACGCCGATCATCCACGTAATCTGGTCAGCCTGCCGCGCTACGGCATCAAGTCCACTGCTGCCGGGCGTTATCAGATCCTGTCGCGCTATTTCGATCACTACAAGGCGCAGCTCAAGTTGCCGGATTTCAGCCCAGCCAGTCAGGACCGCATCGCTCTGCAGCTGATCCGCGAATGCAAGGCGCTGGACGACATCAAGGCGGGTCGCATCGAGCAGGCGATTCACAAATGCCGCAGCCGGTGGGCCAGTTTGCCGGGGGCAGGGTACGGGCAGCATGAGCAGTCCGTCTCGAACCTGCTGGCTCAGTACGTCAAGGCGGGCGGGGTGGCGGCATGAACCTACGCCTCTACCTCTACGCCGGCCTAGCCCTAGCCCTGATCGCATCAGGCTTCAGCTCCGCCTGGTACATCCAGGGTAAGCGCTGGTCCGAAGAAGTAGCGCAGATCCAGTCAGAGCATGACAAGGCCTACGCACAAGCACAGGTCCAGGCGCGCAGCGAAGAATCGCGCAGGCAATCAGCAATCGAGGGGATACGACGTGATGCACAAGAAAGGATTGCACAGCTTAAAGCTGACGCTGCTACTGCCGGCGTTACTGCTGACAGCCTGCGCGAGCAAGTCAACAAGCTCGCCGGTCGCCCCGCCAAGTGTCCCGATACTGCCGACCGAGGCCAGGCAGATCCCGACAAGCTATTGCTCGCCAAGCTGTTCAGCGAGGCTGATGCAGTTGCGGGAAGAATGGCAGCAGAGGCTGACAGAAGCAGAGTAGCGGGGGAGGCTTGTGTCGCGGCTTATGATTCACTTTCTATCGCGCAAGAAAAAGCCCGCGATTAAGCGGGCCGTTTCGCTGCCTGTTCGGCAGTTAACGCGCAGAGAGAGCGCTGTCATTTCTAAGCTGCTTATTCAGCAGTTAACGCTTAGACCACATGCTGTCATTTCTGAGCTGCCTGCTCGGCAGTGAAAGTATTTCAAGCATTGCTATTACTAAACTGCTTGCTCAGCAGTGGATTGATAAAACCATTCAATGGTCTGCGCTGTCAAGCGTTTGCGCCAGTTCCAGCGCCTTCCTTATCCCCTCGCTGGCATTACCATTGCCCAGCTTTTGCGCATTGCTCCAGCTTTCGTCATCAATGAATACATTGCGCCGCTTGCCGTCAATGACGTTCGGGCGGCCTAGCTTTTTTAGCTCGGTCTTTGTCGTCTCTGCGACGGCGTCGAGCTTATTCATCTTCGTCTCCGAGCAGGGCTAGCCGCGCAACTCTTACCCAGCGAACGCGAGAATTGTCGCCCATACCGCTCACCCCGAGCCGGCTCAGCTGCGCATTAATGACATTGCCGAACCGCGCAAGCTCATCATTACTCGGAAACCACATTCCGCCATTTTGGTTTTCGAATCCTGATTCGCGCAGCTTTACCGCCCATTCCACGCACTGCCGAGCCAGCAGCACGTCAACAGCATCATCCATGTCGCGTTCCAGCAGCAGCGCAGCAGATGGCATATGCCGCCCTTCGCCCAGAAAAACCGTATCGATAGTCGGTACGCTTGGATCTATATCGTTGTAAGCATCATCCCAGTCTGCGCTCATGGTCTTGCTCCTGTTTTATTGGGCGTTCAAGCAACGGCTTGCTTCGCTGCTCAAGGTAATCAGATTCAGCAGGTCTGCTTTCTTTGCCTTGCCTGTCAGGGCTTGCTCAGCTTGTGCTACAAACAATTTGGCGATGCTGGCGTCCTTGCCTTGCTCGGCAGCTTTGGCGATGGCGATTGACTGGCTTGCGGCCAGACGTGAAACCTTGGCGATCAGCTCAGCCAGCTTAAGGCCAGCATCTTTGTGCTTTTCAACTTTGACTTTCTCGGATACTGCGTGGAAGGATGCGCGGGCCTCTGCGATCTGAGCGGCGCTCATCAGGCCAGTTTGCAGGTCTAGGTTGTCTTCGCAGTAATCTTGAAAGCTCATGTCCGTTATTCCTGTTCCCGTTGGCTATGGATTCATTATATACACACATAAATAAGAAGCAAGCAATAGTTGTGTATATAATAAAAAGCGCGACGAACGGTAGTTTTGCCGGATGATGGCAAACCAGCTTCAAAATGGAGAGGGTATGTAGACCGGAATTCCGGTTCATTATAAGCGTATCGGGATTTGATTTGCCCGGACGGGCGGAGAGGGGTCAGTAACTTTTCAAGTAACTTTGTCGCTCATCGTTATGCATCGTAGGGCATCGTGTGCAGCGAGCGCCCATATGGTGTGGCTTGTAGCATGGCCTGTAGACGGTCCCGCTTGCATGGGGTGCAAGGGGTCTATCGGGAGAACGTCAAATCGCAGGCAAAAAAAATGTTGCTGAAAAGTCGCTGAACCCCTCAGGATTCCTCAGCACTTTTCAGCAACATCCGGGCTCTGATACCGCTGAAAGCCCCATTCTTACTGGATTGTTTGGTGGAGCCGGGGGGATTTGAACCCCCGGTCATACCGCGTATTTATTGAGCTTTCGAGGCGATGTTGCTGAAATGTTGCTGAAACCCGCATTATTGACCCTATCTGGATAGGTGTTGGGCCAGTAGCATTCCGGGCAATATCTCGGTCCATACACTGCACATGGTCCGCCGCAGGCCTCGCAGTCTCCGTTGGGGTGTTTGGGCGCTTGCTTATCCATTTGACTCCTCCGTAGGGAGTTGAACCGGCGTCCCGAATTTCTCGACCGCTTTCTGGCCGGACGTGTCGCCTGTTGTGGGAATGTATCGACCATACACGCGGGCAATCATGGTCCAGTCTTTATGCCCCATCTGCTTTGATACCCACATCGGATGCTCGCCGGCTGATAGCATCATGGAGGCATATGTGTGCCGGGTCTGGTAGGGATAGCGATATCTCACCTTTGCCTTGCGTATGACTGGAATCCAGAATGATTTGCGGATTGCCTGATCTCCGTCGAACGGCTTGCCGTACCGCGGGTCATGAAATACCGCGCCACCTTCTATATAAGTGTGCTGCTTTTGCGCCTGCAATGCTTCGAGCGCCATGGGCAGCAACTTCACGTCACGAATCCCTGCCGCCGTCTTCGGCAGCTCCGCTTCCTTCGCGGCATGGGTTAGCCCCCGGCTGATCCTGGCCTCACCTCGAAGCCAGTCAATATCACCCCACTCCAGCGCTACCAATTCCGATGTACGAAGCCCAGTCCAGATAGCGAACTGCAGAAAGCTCCGATACTGCCCGGTCGCCGCCTCCAGTATCGCCCGCTGCTCTTCTGGCGTGAACGGGTCAATGTTATCTTCGGCCTTGGGCTTACCCTTGACCGAGTACGTCCAGCCGGCCAAGGGGTTGATCTCGATCAATTCATCATCCAAGGCGTCATCCAGGGCAGAACGCAGGCAGCTTTGAATATTCGACAGCCGCTTGTTGCCGACCTTCATGTCGCTCAACGCATCGCGCACAGTCTTTCGACTGATAGCAATCAGTGGGGTCTTGCCCATGCGGGGCTTCAGGACGCCATTGATAATCTTGCGATAGCCGTCCCAGGTGGATGATTTCAAGCGCGACTCCATGCGTTCAAGCCAGGCTGGCAGGTATTCAGCCAAGGGGATCTGGCCGGAGCGGTAGCCGATGCGCTGGGCGCGCTTGGAGTGTGGGAAGGTTGCGGGGTAGTCGAAGGTGCCGTTATAGATTGATAGCTCAATTGCTGCCTTGTGTTGCTCGGCGCGTTTCAGGTTAGCGGGGGTGGGCTCAAGCGGGATACGTTCGCGACACTGGACGCCCGCGAGCATGAAACTGATTTCAATGCTCGACCTTGACGCAGCTCTGACGCCTGCCCGCTTTCCACCCATTCTTCATACCCCTCGACGCTGATCAGCTTGCGGCCGTCAGGCGCTCTTATCCAAACCTCACCCTGTAACCAAGTGCCATCATCGCATTTTGCATAAATGGCGCGCTCAGTGTAGCCGCTTTCGGCAGCGAACCGCCGGACGGTTTGATATTTTGCCATGGCTACTTCTCCTTCCGCTTGAACTGGTCGCACCGAACGGCCTTCACGCCGTCCGGGTATTTTTTGATTACGGGCATTGCGTGAAACGGCAGGGCGCTACAGTCAGAATGACGATGCGCGCATGCTGTACACATTCCGCCTTTGGGCTGATGCGACATTACTTATGCCTCCCGGCTTATAGGGTGATGCTCAAAATGATGAGGGGTGGGGGTTATTGCTGGGGCTGGCTAGATCCAGATTGCAAGCAGTAGGCCGACTGGCATCGCGAAAAATCCAGCCAACGCGGCGAGATCGAACACCCACCCGAAAGAAGTGACAGGTTCTTTCTTCGAGATCCTGCTCATGAAGCAGCAAAAAACAAACATCACCGCTCCGCTAGCAGCGATTTTTAATCCGATCATCCTTCTATCTCCTTGCGCCTATCGCGCTTGATCTGCTTGCCGTTGCTTCATCGCGTCATGGCAATCGTTCGACCCGGCTATGTAAGACTCGCTCATGATCTCGCGCATGGTTTTCCTGAGCTTTTCGCGGCTGGACGGCATGGTGTAGTGGTCAAGCCTGCTGCCTGCGGCTCTCAGCACCCGATCAAGCGCTTCGTCGATCCGTTGTTCTGGCGTCATGGCCTGGACTGCCGGGATAGGGCTGCAATGATCGCCTCTTCAATCCGGTCGCAGTAGTCGTAAATATCCTGGACGTCAGGCTGACCGTTGACGCAATCCCTGACGGTTTCGCGGATGTTTCCGTCTACCTGCGTCATGACTTCGCGCATGGCGGCCTCGTATCGCTCCGCCTCCTGCTCCAGCTCAAACACCCGCATCCCCAACGTCTCATTGAGCGCTGCGGTAGAAGAGGCAAGGGCGTCGAGTCGGGAGGTGTCGGCGCGGAGTTCGGCGTTCTGCGCTGCCAGGGCTTCGTAGTCAGCCATGCAGATCAGATCAGTGTCGTATGGCAGCGCTTGGAGGTCGGCTATCACCTTCAATTCGCGCTGCCCGAACGATTCCGGGTCACCATGGGCGCTGATCACCTTGGCAATAACTGCCACCACTTCCGGCTTACTCAAGGCCTGCCTCCCTTGGGAGGCTATATGCGATGCGAAATCGGAGGCAATAACCTGCTCTGGCGTCTCTCCGTTCTCGAACCGCTCGACGTACTCCGGGTCTGGGTCGTTAGGCGTACCGGCCATGTCTTCATAGCCATGCTTGAGGCCAAGACCGTTCACCTCTCGTACCCATGCGCGCAAGGCTTTTAGCTGCTGCCAGTTCATCACTCACCTCCTTGGGCTGATAGGGCGGCGAGCGCTTCTCGTGCAATGCGACTCATGTGTGATGGGTGGTAGTGGAGGCTTTTGCAATTGATTCCAGCAATCATCCGCAGAGCTTTCTCTAGCCCGCTCTGCTCCGGCTGCTGCTCGGTCTGCGCGGGTCGGGCGAACTCCAGCTCCGAAAGAATGGACTCGGCAGCGACACAAGCAAGCCTTGCTAGGCATCGGGCCAGCTCATCGGGTGTAAAGCTGTCGAAGTCTCGAACGATGCGCGACAGGTTCTTGCCGAAGTAATGCCCGTCGATTCCGTGACGGTTGCGCAACCGCTCATCCTGCGCCGGGGCTGGCGCGCCCTGGTCTACTGGTGCGGCGTAAAGAACAGCCTGGACGATCTGATCCAGCTCTTCGCTTTCGAGCAAGTAGCATCCTGCTTCGGTACCACCCATCTCGAATGCCATCTGGTGGTAGTCAACCGGCACCTCTGCATGCTCTGCCAGACGCGATTCATCCTTTTCGAGATTCCCGCTTGTAGCCGTGAATAGCGCCTCTGCACATTCAAACCCAGTAAGTTGAGCACGGTCCATTTCCGAACCGCGAAAAGCGCTAAGCATTGCTGCAAGCGCACACCGCTGTGCTTCGTATGCTGACCTGCGACTTACTGGTGATTGCTCTGCCGGGGCTTGCTGGCGGGCGGCTTGCCATGCTTCCCAGGCTCTAAAAGACTCTTCGAGTATGTAATCGCCTTTTTCGCGCCTGCTTCCATTTAAGAACATGGCAATGTGGCTGCAACGGTCGATTGATAGCCCGGTGCTTTCTGCCCAGTCCTCAAACTCTTCCCGCATCATTTCCTGTCCCTTGCTCATCCCTCAATCTCCTCTTGCTCATAAGCAACATCATTCTGGCTGTACCGCACCTGGCGGGCCTGTTCGAGTATCCATTCGTTCGGCACCCATAGCTGATCATCCAGGATCAGGCCAGGCTGGCCATTGCGTGTTTCGGGCAGGGCTTTGAGTTGTGCGTTCATGCGGTCTCCTTGGTAGCAACGAGTATCACCACCGATACGCTCGCGCCGGGGAATCTGTTTTCAAAGGGCCCGTGCCATTCATGTGTCAGCCCAGGCAGCAGGTCTTTGCCTTTGGCGCTGGCCGGGATGATTGCGACGAGGCGCCCGGTAGGCATGAGCATTGCTGCAGCGTGAGCGATGTGAGCCTGCCACCTGCCTTCGCTGAAAGGGGGGTTCATGACGATCCGGTCAAATCCTGTCGGGGTTTGCCATGCCAAGAAATCCTTGGTCAGCGGCTTGAATCCTTTGGCCTCCAGGATCGTGCAATGCAGGGGGCTGATTTCGACGCAACATAGCGAGCGCCCATCACGCATCAGTGCGGCAAGGCTTCCGGTGCCGGCTGACGGCTCAAGGCAGGCGTGCTCAGGCTCAATACCTGCCAGGGCTACCGCCATCTCTGACAGATCGTCGGGGGTGGGATAGAACTGGTGAGACTTGTGGTCAGGAATGCAGCCGCTGCAAACGATCTCGTTTATCACCCGTGCCGGGTAGTAATCGAAACGCCAGCACTCGCGGCGCTCATCCCTGTCACGTATGCCACCAATAGCAGCCAGCACCCTCTCCGCTTCCGCAATGACGTACTTGTCGTGCGCGTCGTAGCTGACCGCCAGGGTCTGCGGGATCTCAACGAACTTGTTTTCGCGAAAGCCGGCGTCCTCGTTGACACGGGTTGCCGGCTTCATGCCCGCAAGCAGACCAATTACAGCGAACGGAAGCGGCTTATCGTACAGCTTGAAATCCTTGATTGCCTTGGCGCGCTTCGGCTTGGTCCGGAACTGCGAAGGAATGGCGGCAGGGTAGAGGCTGGCTATCACTGCGTTCAGGCGCCATGCCATTTCGGGATGCACCTCAAGGTGTGCCGTGCCAACGCCGTTGTAGATGCGAATACGCAGCGACCCGCCGTCGACGCTCATCCATTGCCCGTTCTCCTGGCGCACGATGCGTATCACCCCGCCCGTTGCGTCATGCCCTGGCTCATCGCGACCCATGAACTTGGCGATCACGCAGCGCAGATCATTGATGACGCCAGCCGTCGAGTATTCAATCGTGCCGTAGCTGGTTATTGCCCTCGGCAGGATCATGCGCTTATTGAATCCTTGCGGGCAGTTCGTGACATGATCCCGGCTGAGGGCTCGAAAGATACCGTCCACCCGCTCAGCGAAGAACTTGCCGCGGCCCGCCAAAAGATCTCCGAGGGTGGAGCGCACGGTTGCTTCTTCGAAGTCGGGCGCGGTTTGCTTTTCAATCTGCTCGAACCACTCATCGCGGCGCTTCTGCGGCATCAGGTCGAGCACGTCGGTCATGCGCAAAGCCCTGTTCCAGAACGCCGCGTTCAGCTTGGCGACGGCGCCTTTCACCTCGAAAAGCTCTTCAACTGTCCTCGGCAGGCAATGGCGCTGGTCCTTCACATTCCCTTCGATGAAGTAGTGGAGGGCGCCAGAGTACTGCCCGTGCCTGACTGCGTCCGCCATAGCGGTGATGCGAGATCGTGTGACGTTGTACTCACCTATCAACCCGTCGACGAGGTCGGATGACATAGGTGCGAAGAACTTGGCGGTATCGTCGACTAGCTCGCCTTGAATCTGCGTCACTGCGTTCATGCTGCCTTCTCCTGTTCTGGTTCCATCCACACGCCGACGGCATCGAATACCCGCGCAGCTTGGTCTTCGGTCAACGATTCCCCGACTGGGCTGGCTATCCAGCCGCAGCCGATAACGTGTTGAGGGTTACAGCCCGCTTTCAGCGCATCGTGGTATCTCTCCATGACACCCGCGATCTGCTCTGACCGGTACTGGCCTTGCGGCTCAATCTCGTCAGCCTTGATATAGCGCTCACCCGTTTGGGATCGGCAGAAGACAGCGAGATAGACGGTCCAGTGATGCGGTATGTCGCAGATGCCAGAGGCCAGTAACTTGCCCGCAGCGACAGATTTGCACGTCTTCCAGTTGATCAGGCCCTGTCTACCGCTGGGGTGGATATGCACGACGACGATATTGTTCTGGCTGAGCAAGGCGCGGGTGAAGCGCTGCAGCCTGGCCTTGCTGTTGTTCTTTTTGCGGGTCATGGGTAGCTCCATGAGAAAGGGCGCCGAAGCGCCCTTATAAGTAATTGATTTAGAAAGGAATATCATCGTCATAATCATTAGCCGGCGCGGCTGTTTGGCTCTGAGGCTGCGGGGCAGGGCGCTGCTGCTGAGGCCTGGCGGCTTGCTGCTGCGCCGGCTGTCCCTGGCCATCGCTGGAGAACTTGATTTCCGAACAGCGGCAAACCAGCTTCGTGCCTTGCGTGCCGTCACTCTTTTGGAAGGTTTCGACGTGCAGGTCAGTGCCGGTGAAAAACACCTGCTTGCCTTTAAGAAGATACGGGGCCAAGCCTTCTGCCTGCTTGCCCCACAGCGTTACTTCAAACCACTGCGTCGGCTTCTTGCCGTCCTGGCCCTTACGGCCATAGTCGATAGCAACCGGAATACTGCATACCGGGTCGCCGTTAGCGGTGTAACGAAGCTCTGCATCCCGACCGATACGGCCAAAATCTGATACTGGCATTGTCTGTTTCCTTACTTGATACGGATGGAGCTTTTGCCCCGCTCCAGGTGTGAGCCGGGAACTGCTTCCCCGGCCTTGAGCTTGGCCGCGATAGCCGGTTTATTTGGGGCAATTTCGGTTCTGACGCGCATCAGGTCGTCTGGAAGTGCAGCCTCGTCATCGACCACAACAACCTCCCTGCCTTTAGATAGGGTT
>Ga0114996_10008195_pt1 | contig 11673 bp, 11 predicted proteins | sample ArcticOcean_MG_C_4_FD_87039 | JGI IMG/M metagenome (GOLD analysis project Ga0114996, IMG submission 87039) | Marine microbial communities from western Arctic Ocean - ArcticOcean_MG_CB4_134 | ecosystem: Environmental > Aquatic > Marine > Oceanic | place: Arctic Ocean: Canada Basin | collected... | reverse complement strand
ATCCTGCATGGTGACTTGCATTCACCCGCAGTGTGCCCGGATCCGTCCTGTTTGTCTTCAGGCTCATCTTGTGCTGGAAACACTCCTCCTCTTCAGGCTCATCTTGTATTGGACAACTCTGCCCCTAAGACCCCGACGCCGAGCGGGGGTACAATCTTAGGTATACGGTTATGGCAGGCTTTGACCCCGATCTCGAGAGCATCGTTCAGGAGCTGAACAAGAAGGTCAAGCCCTCCGATTCCGATCCCGCGAACCTCCCCGGCCCTCAGCCGGTGAAGAGTTCTGAAGATACGAGCGGACCCACCGACTCGCTCGACGACCTGCTGCGAATCGCCTCTCGCCGCGACGCTTCCGATTTGATTCTCGTAGCCGGGTCCGGTCTCATTCTTCGAATCCACGGGAGCCTGGTCCAGAGTAGCGGCGCCTTATTTTCCGAGGACGACATCAAGTCGCTGATACTGCCGCTGTTGACCCAGCGTCGGCGGCAGGAGCTTGAGCGAGCCCGTACCGTGGATTTTAGTTTTGTACGCGAAGGTATCGGGCGATTCCGAACCAACGTCCATTTTCAGCGTGGCACCATGGCAACGGCGATACGTTTGCTGCCAGACCAGATCCCCACGCTCAACGAGTTGCATTTGCCTCCGGCTTTGGCTGAGTTGACAAACCGGAAACAAGGCTTGGTTCTGGTCACCGGGCCCACCGGCTCGGGCAAGTCGACCACGCTGGCGACCTTGATTGGGATGATCAACCGCAATCATCCGCACCACATCATCACGATTGAAGACCCGATCGAGTATTACCACACGAACGAGAACTCGGTTTTCGAGCAGATGGAAGTCGGGCACGACGCGGAGAGCTTTGCCTCCGCACTGCGCAGCATCCTGCGGCAAAGCCCGGATGTGATTCTTGTCGGCGAGATGCGGGATGCCGAAACCATGGCGGCAGCAGTCACGGCGGCGGAAACCGGTCACCTGGTTTTCTCGACTCTCCATACGAATGACACGATTCAAGCCGTCGGCAGGATCGTCGACTCGTTCCCTGGCCCGAAACAGAATCAGATCCGGCAACAGCTCTCGCTCGGATTGCTGGCGATCATCGCCCAGCAATTGGTCCCGGCGGCTGACGGACGCGGCCGCTACCCCGCTACCGAGGTTCTCTTGGCGAATACGGCGGTGAGCCATATCATTCGCAAGGCCGAGGACCATATGCTGCGCTCGCAGCTCAGCCTGGGACGCTCGGAAGGAATGATGATGATGGAAGAGTCCCTCGCCGGACTAGTCCGCGAGGGCAAGATCACCTACGAGACCGCCTCCCTGCATTGTTTCCGTCCAGAAGAATTCCAGCGCTACATGCAGCAATAGTCGCGGCCCTGACGGCCAGCCCTCATTTCTCGCCGCCTGATGAGAAATACGAGCTAGCCCGCGGGAACCAATTGGTTCTCGGTCAGGTATTCTTTCAAGGTGTCCGCCACGATTCGATGGCCCTGCGATGTCATGTGGACCAGATCGTAGAAAAGTGACTCCCCATTGTTTTTCTCCATTACGGGAAAGACATCGATGAGAGGCACTCCGTGCTCTTTACAGATCTCGGCCATCTTCGTCTGTGGCTTGAGAACGTAGGCCCGTTCCTGGTCGAGCAGTTTTTTCCCGAACTGTGGCCCAAACGGCACCATCAGGACTTGCACCTTACCACCGATGCCTTCCACCAGTGCTTTGATCGAGGCAAGCTGTTCTTCAAAAAGGCCCCAGGATTCGTCCTGCCAGGCCAGCGGGAAGCCGGGATACTTATCCCAGGGGTACTTTTGGTCCTTGACGCGCCACTGCAGCGACAGGAACCGCAGGCGTATGACCAAGTAACTCCAGTCGGGGAGCCACGCAAGCGGGTCGCCCTCCTTCAGATGATAGGCCCGACGAGCGTCCTCGGTCAACAACAACCCGACGCTGCTGTCAAAACGGTGCAGGAACTTCTGGTTGTCATTTACCGTGTATTGGAGGATGACCAGGTCCGGTTTGTATGGCAGCAGGTAATGTTCGAGCAGGAGGCGCTCCTGGTAGGTCGTATACCCGGAGACCGCGGCGTTGATTACCTCCGCTCGTCCTTCGAGATCTTGGCCAAGAAACGGGACGTAGCCTTTTTCCGGGTGCCATTCCCAGTCGCACATCATCGAGACCGAGTCCCCGATGACAATGATCCTGGGTATGCCGGGCTGTTTTTCGAGAGGAATCTCCGTCTCGCGGATACCCAATGAGTTCACTTCCGGAAGCGCTGGGTTGTATTTGAAGCCGAGGATGGGGTCGGCTACTATCTCACTGGTGTCCGTTCCGCGAGTGGTGGGAACCTCCCGCGCGAACAGTGATTCCCAGGCACCCTCCACGCCGGCTTCGTCGCGAATGCGCAAGATGACCTCGGTAGCCAACAGGCCGGTGACCAGGCTCATGGAGATGCCGAGGGCGTGGAACAAAAGCTTTTTCATCATGGTGGGCAACGAGCCGAATGATACTTTTGGCCCCTCCGCTGTCAATTTTAGTCGATCTCTTGGCGCCAGAAGGCGTAATCGGAGTCTTCAGCCTCCACAGTCAGTCAAAGGAGACAACGGTAATAAGGCGATTTACCGACCGTCTTCACGAGTGGTGCGAATCCGCTTAGGGCGATCCTGATCGGGGCCTCGATTCTTCCGCCAATCCGCCCGGCGATAAGCCGCATTTCTCACCGGCTGACGGGCGACGGAAAACGACGTCCCGACAGGCCGCCAGCTAACCTGCATTTCTCACCACCTGACGGGGGAAGTACGTAATAGGCCCGCCAGTACTTCGTTGCGCTTGCTCGCCATGATTGATTCAGGCGCGGGCGTAGCACGTTACGCCCCTACGCCGGCGCGACCCGCCGACAGGCGCGCTCCGCCGCCCGCACGGTCTGATCGATGTCTTGCTCGCTGTGGCTGGCTGAGATCGAGCACTGTTTGGTCGCCAGCGGGAAGAAGAAAATGCCTTCTTCGAGAAGGGCACGACGGAACCGCTCGTCGAAATCATGGTTGTGGTTCGCGGCAAGATCATGCCAGTCGATCGGGGCGTGGTCCATAAAATAGATCACGAACGCGGAGCCTTGCCGCACGATCGTCGCGGTGATTCCCAGCCGAGCGAGCGATTCGCTCAGTCCTTCCTCCGTTCGGGCGCCCAGGCTCTCGAAGCGTTCGTAGACGGCTCCGTTGTCCTCGAGAAGAACTTCTGTTGTGGCCAAAGCGGCGGCTATGGGAACAGGGTGCGCGTTATAGGTTCCCGCGAGCAGGACGCGTTTCGTTGGGTCTTGGTGGAAGAAGTAATCCATCCACTGGGATCGTCCGGCGATCGCGGCCAGCGGGTAGCCGTTCGCGATAGCTTTGCCGTAGACAGCCAGGTCGGGGTGGACGCCGCTCACCTCGGCGTAGCCGCCAAATGCATGACGAAAACCCGTCTTGACTTCGTCGAAGATCAGAAGGAATCCAAACTCGTCGGCCAGTTTGCGCAGCCCTTCGAGGTAGCCGGGCAGTGCTTTGATCAGGCCGACGTTTTGGAGAATCGGCTCGGTGAGGAGCCCTGCCACCGGGTGACGCTCACAGACGTAGCGAACCGAATCGAGGTCGTTGAAATTCACCGGGTGTACCAAGCCTTGATGCGCCTCCGGGATACCCGCGCTGATGGGATGGAAGTCATATTCCCCCGGAGATTGGCGGGGACCAAGCTGCTGCAACGGTGTCGACAAGTTGCAGGCGACGTCGTTGTGCCAGCCGTTGTAGCCTCCCTGCATTACGATGATGTGGTCCCGGGCGCTTGCCGCGCGCGCGAGCCGGATGGCCTCGGCGGTGGCTTCGCTGCCGGTATTGAAGAAAGCGGCCTTGTCAGCCCAGGGGATGTTCGCGCAGATTCGCTCGGCGAGTTGCCCCTCCGGCTCGCTCGGCCCCGAGCCAAACAGATCGGCGCCCTCCGCCAATGCGCGCGACACGGCCGCGCTAACGGCGGGGTGCTGATAGCCAAGGACCTGCGGCGAGAAGGCCGCGTGGTAGTCAATGTACTCGTTTCCGTCGGCGTCCCAGATACGAGAGCCCTTTCCTTTGGTAAACGCGATGTTGGGGGTTGTGTGGCGGTTAGTTGATGAAATGCCGCCGGGAATAGAGCGCTGGTTGCGGTCGAGAATTTCGTCGGATTTAGAGAGAGATTTCATAGGGCTGATTCAGTGATGGCGAATGATCGATGAAGGCTGGTCTTCATTGGGTCGATACGTTAGCGGCGTGCTGAGCGTGATCCAGCGCTATTGCGAGAGGCCCGGCCGTCACCACGGCTTGCGGTTCGTGGCCAAGGACTTCGCCGACAATCACCGGAATCGGTTTCCCCTCGACGCCGTCGAGTTCGCGGTAGTCGATGCCGACGAGCTGAAGCAGCGTCGGTGCGATATCGCGCTGAAAGTATGGTTCTCGGTGGCTCACTTCCCCGCGAGCCTCGGTGTCAGGTCCCATGGCGGCAATCCAGATAAACTCGGCTCCCTCGACGCTGGAACCGTGCCCGGTCCAGTCCTTGAGTGTGCCGCCCCGCCCGTGATCGGTCGTTACGACGAGCGATGTCTTGTCCTTGTATTGCGGCATGCCTTGCAAGGTTTCCCAGAGCTCCTTTAGGCACTTGTCGAAGTACTCCGCCGTCTCGAGAACGCTGTCGTAGCGGCCTTCGTGCGCCCAGTCGTCGGTTTCGCCGAGTGCGATATAGAGGACGCGCGGTTTGGCCGTTCGCAGGTGTTCCATCGCGAGCTCGAAAGTGAAATAGTCGTGCCGCACGCTGCTCCACGGGGTTAGCAGGTCGAACTGCATCTGGCTGAGCCGCAGTGCCTGGGGCGAGTGGCCGCTTCCCGCGAGTGCACGATAACCGGCATTGATGAAAACGGACCCGGGCGTGTGCTCTCCAATGAACTGGAAAACACTCCAAGAAGCAAATAACGCAACCTGTTTGCGCGGCAGCTCCCAGTGCCGCCGAAACACCTCCAGAACCGTTGGCGACGGGTTCTGGATCTCGTCGTTGCCTCGAACGACGTCATCCCGCGCCCGTCCCGTAAGAATTTCCGAGTAACCAGGATAGGAGACGCGAATGCCGTTGCTGAGCCGCACCGTGCTGCCGGCATTACGATTGCCCAAGACAACGCCCTGCTGGGCCAGTTCGCCCCAAAAGAAGGGGAGCAGGCGCTTCCGGCGCTCAGCCGCCGAGTCGTGCCAGAGTCTTTCACGCAAGGGGCCGGCATCTTTCATGCCCGCTTTCTCGGCATGCATCAGCGCTTGGTCGATCCCTCCGAAGACCTCCTGCCAGCGCAGCCCGTCCGCTGTAACAAGAACAATGTTTTCCGTACGGTTCGGACTGGCGCCGCAAAGCGGCCCGGCGCTGGGTACAGCGATGAGAACGATTAGCAGCCCGAGCAGTCGAGACATTCCAGGGATCGGCGGAAGCATGATTCCATGCTAGCTGAGCTGTCCATGCAAGTCAGGCCTCGCTGCCGAACCGCGACTAACGCAGCCGGCCAGTCGAGCTGAGGGACCTTTGAAAAGATAGACTGAACCTAGCATGGCGAAGCCGGAAAGCGATTCCCTGTTTCTTCTCACCGACCTCTACCAGCTCACCATGGCCTGCGGCTACTGGAAGTGCGGCAAAGCTGAGCAGGAGGCCGCCTTCTACCTGACGTTTCGCCGGAACCCTTTCGGAGGCCAGTTTACCGTTGCCTGCGGGCTTGCTCCGGTCTTGGACTTCCTGCGGGAGTTTCATCTGAGCGAGAGCGACAGGAATTATCTCGAAACCCTCGCGGGCTCCGATGGTAAGCCGCTCTTCGAAATGGCTTTTCTGGACGATCTCGCCAAGCGCCAACTCACTTGCGACATCGACGCGGTGCCGGAGGGCACGGTGGTTTTCCCCCAGGAGCCTCTCGTTCGGGTGAAGGGGCCGCTGCTCGAAGCTCAACTGCTTGAGACTGTGCTGCTAAACATCATCAACTTTCAGTCACTGATTGCCACGAAAGCCGCCCGCATCTGCATGGCCGCTCGCGGCAACCGCGTTCTGGAGTTCGGACTTCGGCGCGCTCACGGCATCAATGGCGCGCTATCGGCTAGCCGGGCCGCCTACGTCGGTGGCTGTCACGCTACGTCCAATGTTTTGGCTGGTAAGATTTTCGGAATTCCCGTTGCGGGGACCCATGCGCACAGTTGGGTAATGTCGTTTGACAGCGAGCAGGAGTCGTTCCAAGCCTATGCCCAGGCCATGCCGAACAACAGCATTTTCCTCGTGGACACCTACGACACCGCCGCTGGCATAGCGAACGCCGTCCGGGCCGGCCGCTGGCTTCGTGAGCAGGGGCACGAAATGCTGGGGGTCCGCCTGGACTCGGGGGACCTCGCCTCGCTCAGCGTGGATGCCCGCCGCCTGCTGGACGAAGCCGGTTTCCGCGAAGCCAAGATCGTCGCATCGGGCGATTTGGACGAACATTCTATAGCTGGACTTTATGACCGCGGCGCGCCGATTGCGATTCTGGGCGTTGGAACCAAGCTGGCGACCGGCTACGATGATCCCGCGCTGGGCGGAGTCTATAAGCTATCGGCGATCCGCGACGAGGAAGGCGCCTGGCAGCCCAAGCTCAAGACATCGAATGATCCAGCGAAGGCCTCGAATCCCGGCTTGCTGCAAACCCGCCGCTTCACCCAAGATGGCAATTTTCTCCGCGACGTGATCTATGACGAACTGGAACCTCCGGCCCATGACTGGGCGATGGCCGATCCTTCTCATCCAGGAGGCGCCGAGAGTGTGGCCGCGAAAGCCGAGGGCGAAGATTTATTGGTTCCGGTATTGCGCGGGGGAGAGCCTGTCTACGCCCCCCCGCCCATCGAAGAATCACGTCAGCGGACACACGATCAACTAGCATGTCTGTCGCCGGAAACCAGGAAGTTCAAGAACCCGCGCACCTATCGAGTTGGACTTGAGCAGGGGCTTCACAAGCGCAAAGCAAAGCTGATTGAAAACATACTGAATAGATGAACGGTCGAGCAGGCGGCGGATCGGCCACGACGACGCTACTCAAAGGGCGCCTTCTGGACGCAGTGTGCGCCGTCGGCGCCCTGATCCCGAAGCAGCGTATGGTAATCTGCCCATGAGGCCTAACCATGAAGGAAGCAACGAAATACGCAACTCTGTCACTCGCACTCCTGCTTATTCTTTTGCCCGCCCTGGCCGCGGCGGCCGGCCAAGAAAAGAAACACATCTTGATGATCGGCGCCAGCAAGGATTGGGCCCATGATTCCGTCTCTCATGCGATGTACACCATGGAGAAGATCGGAGAAGAGTCGGGCCTCTTTGATGTCCGCTTTCATACCGACGTCGAGCTGCTGACGAAAAAGAAACTCGGCTCCAACAAGAAGAACCTCGATCATTTCGACATCATCATGTTCTTCTGTCAGGGAGACCTGCCCTTGACCGACGACCAGAAGGCCGACATCATGTCCTTTGTCCGGGAAGACGGCAAGGGCGTTCTCGCGGCTCACAGCGGCACGGACAGCTTTCGCGATTCCTGGCCCGAATACGTGGAAATGGTCGGAGGCGCCTTCGACGAACATCCCTGGCATCAAAAGGTTCGCGTCAACGTAGAGGATCGCGATTTTCCGGCGACAGGGCATTTCCCAAAAAGCTTCGAGATTACAGATGAGATTTACCAGCTCAACCGTTACTCGCGCGACAAAGTTCGAGTGCTGATGAGCCTTGACGTCTCATCGGTCGACCTCAAGGCCAAGGGAGTTCACAGGACCGACAAAGACTTCGCCATGACGTGGGCCCGTAGCTGGGGCAAAGGCCGGGTCTTCACGTCTGTGTTGGGACATCGCCCAACGGTCTGGGATCGTCCCGACATCCAAAAAATGTGGCTGGAAGCAGCGAAGTGGGTCCTCGGCCTCACCGAGGGCGGCACCACGCCCGTGCCGCAACCATAGCGGCCAGGGTGCTCGCTTGGGGATTTTGACCCGTCGCTTGCGGTCTGGGTTCTGAAAGGATTTCCGGCCGAATACTTGAAACAATAGCGAACGTCGCGGCATCCATTGCAGTAGGTGATCCAGCTTGGAGTAGTTTTGGAAATGCTGAGTGCGATGCAGCCATCGAAGGGCAACCGAAAACCTAGTGGCGGCTACCCGAGCCGCCGGGCGTTTCTGGGGGTTTGCGCTGGGTTGACGGGGCTCACCGCTTGCCGTGTCGAAGGCTACGGAAGTGACGCCTGGCGCGAGCGGTGGGTGCTTCTCGACGCTGATCCTCGCGGTGTTCCCATTTCGCTCGCGGAGTTTGTCGATACCGGCACGAGCGCCGGGATGGTTGAGCAAGGTGTTATCCGGCGGACCCCTGCTGAGTGGAAAGAACTGCTAAGCGGCCGTCAGTACGAAATAGTGCGGGGCAAGGGGACCGAATTCGCTTTCACTGGGGAGTACAACAAGGTCTACGAGCCCGGACTCTACCGCTGTATCGCATGCGGGACGGCGCTGTTCAGCTCGGACACGAAGTTCGATTCCGGTACGGGATGGCCGAGTTTCTGGACGCCGATCGCGCCCGAGAACGTCAAGACAGAAGAGGACCGCAGCCTCGGTCTGCCCCGGACAGAAGTCCTGTGCGCGCGCTGTGACGGCCACCTCGGCCACGTGTTCATGGACGGCCCACCGCCCACGAATCTTCGTTACTGTCTCAACTCAGCAGCCTTGGCGTTCATCTCGCGGGCAGAGCCGCAAGACGCTCGGGACTGAAGCAAGCAGTGGTGGCTCAAACGAAAGTTTGGAATCGCTCTTTGATGATCTCGATGACCTCGTCGGGATCCCGGCGCCACCAGTTGCCGGCTGAGAAGATTTCGACTTCGCAGGGACCGCTGTAGCCGGCGTTTTCGACCATCGCGCGAATCGAAGGAATGTCGATGACACCATCACCCGGCATGCCGCGGTCGAGCCGAAGGTCTTTCGTCTCCTCGAGCCAATCGTTGACGTGAAACGAACAGATTCGTTTTCCTGCTCTTGCTATTTCCTCGGCGACCGTCGGATCCCACCAAACAGAATACGTATCGAGTACGATCCCCACGGCGTCGTCCGCATCCAGCTCGTCGCACCAGTCATTCGCTTGCTTGAGAGTGCAAAAGACCGCGCGATTGGCGCACATCATCGGATGCAGCGGCTCGATTCCCAGCATGACGCCGACGGAGCGGGCTTCAGGGATCAATGCCGCCACGGCTTCGAGCGTCCGGGCACGCGCCGCGGTGAGATCCTTGGAGCCATCTCCCAGGCCTCCCGAAATGAAGACGACACATTTGGCGCCGATCGTTGCCGCTTCTTCAATCATGCGGCGGTTGTCGTCCAGAGCTGCCGTGAAACCGCTTGAGGAAGTCACCAGCCCCCCGGGGCACAGACCTGCCACGGTCATGTTGTGATCGCGCAGAATTTGTGCGGCTTCGTGCGCGCCGATTTCGTGCAGCTTCTCTCGCCACACAGCCGTCGTGTGGACGCCGTGACGAGCAAATCCCTCGATGGATTCCCTAAAAGACCACTGGTCTCTGAGCGTGACTTGGTGGATAGCTAATCTTGATTCGTCGAGCATTTTGAAATCTCAGTAGGTCGCGCGGCCACCGGATAGATCGAAGACCGCGCCCGTGCAGAACGTACACTCGGGACTGGCGATCCAGGCGACCATATCAGCGATCTCGCCCACCGTGCAGAGCCGGCCCATTGGGATCTTGGCTTTGACGCCGGCAATATAGTCTTCTGTCATTTCGTCGAGCAGGCCGGTTTGAGTCATCGCGGGGGTCACGCAGTTGACCAGAACGCCGCTGTCGACCAGCTCCTTGGCCAAGCCTTTCGTCAGGCCGATCACGCCGGCCTTAGCTGCCGAGTAGGCCGAGGCATTGGCGTTGCCTTCCTTGCCGACGATGGACGCAACGTTCACGATTCGCCCGGTCCGGCGCTCGCGCATATGAGGGATGACGGCCCGGCAGCAGACGAAGACGCCTGTTAGGTCGACCGAGATGACGCGATGCCAGTCCTCCATTGTGTATTCCCACGATGGAACGGTCGGACCATTGACGCCGGCATTGTTTACCAGGACATCAATTTGCCCGCATGCTTCGAGCGTTCGGTCGACCGCTGCTTGGACCGAGCTGGGATCGGACACGTCAACCGCGGCAATCAAAGCGGGCTCGAAATCACCGTCTTCGTCCAAAGGTGACGGGTCGATATCCCAAATGGCTACTTTGTAACCGGACTGTTGGAAGCGCTTTGCGATTCCCAGGCCGATCCCCCGGGCGCCGCCGGTGACGACGACGGTGGCGTGATCGTTCTGCTGCGACATCTATTCTGGATTCCCGTTGAGCGGCGCCGTTTCTATTGAAGTTTGTAGCATATCATCGCCGGGTGGATGGTGAGCTGTCCGCGACAATGAAGTCACCGGTATCGAAGATCCGTGAAGATGTTTATCTCAAATGTTATAAGGTGCAACATCCGCGTTATTGTTTAAAACAGTTCCTGACTTTGTGAGATAAAGATAAACTTTATCTTCCATAAAGGGCTCAACCAGGTTACACTGGTAGCACCTGTGACAAACCGTACAGACCGTTCTCTGGCTGACGCTATTATCCGCTTGCAAAAACTCGATCTCGACCAGCGTCTTCGAGCAACCGTGGAGGAGGCCTGGAATCTGATGAGCGACGGCCACCAGCTCGAAGCCGAAGCGCTGATCGAGAACGTCGATGCACATGTGCGGCAAACTCAAAGTCTGGCAGAGACCAACGCCTCATCGATGTCGTCCTTTTCCTGACCCCGACCTGCCGGAAACAAACACGGTACAGCCCGCTCGGCACGACCAGGGTTCCTCTTCGTGCGCACACCCACCCGAGCGCAGCTATACCATCGGGCCGGCTTTGCGGATCTGTTCAGGTGCGGCGCTAAATCCGGCGAAGTTTTCTTGGAAACGGCGAGCCAATCCAGCAGCAGCTTCATCGTAGGCTGCCGAGTCCGCCCACATAGCGCGTGGATCAAGCTTGCCGGCTGGGACGCCGGGGCAGCTTGTGGGAACGGCGACACCAAATATCGGGTGCGGCACGAAGTCAACATTGTCGAGCGCGCCTGAGAGCGCCCCCGCAAGCATGGCGCGCGTGTAGGGGAGATCCATTCGCTTCCCGACGCCGAAACCGCCGCCTACCCAGCCCGTGTTGACCAGCCAGCAAGTGGCCTTGTGTTTCATCAGCCTTTCCCCGAGCATTTCGGCATAGTAGGACGGCTTGCGCGGCAGGAATGGCGAGCCGAAGCAGGCACTAAATGTGGCCGAGGGTTCGTTGCCCAGGCCTCTCTCGGTGCCGGCAACCTTGGCGGTATAACCGCTCATGAAGTGATACATGGCTTGGTCGGGCGTGAGGCGAGACACAGGGGGCAGCACTCCGAAGGCGTCGGCCGTGAGGAAGACGACGTTTGTGGGATGCCCGGCTACGCCCGGGATGAGCGCGTTGTCGATGAATTCGACGGGGTAGGCAACGCGCGTGTTCTCCGTGATGGAGGCATCGTCGAAGTAGCATTTTCCAATGCAAGGATGAGCCTGAAACGGGTCAGGGCGGAAAAGGGCAAGCGGCAGGGTGAGGATCTCCTTTCTGAAGGGTTAGGTGTGAAAAGTT
>Ga0114996_10008193_pt1 | contig 11675 bp, 7 predicted proteins | sample ArcticOcean_MG_C_4_FD_87039 | JGI IMG/M metagenome (GOLD analysis project Ga0114996, IMG submission 87039) | Marine microbial communities from western Arctic Ocean - ArcticOcean_MG_CB4_134 | ecosystem: Environmental > Aquatic > Marine > Oceanic | place: Arctic Ocean: Canada Basin | collected... | reverse complement strand
TTTAAAATTATGAAAAACATAAAATCAGCTTTGGATCCTCTAGGAATAATGAATCCGGGAGTAATTTTTTAAGTTATATAGATCTTGGCATTATAGCGGGTATAGGTCGATATATGGTTTTGGAATAGATAAAACTGGATTTAACATTAGAAAAATATTAAAAAACTAATAAAAATTAGTAGAATAAGTGATATTGCAATATTATTTTTTGATGATTTGAATAGGCTTGACTATGGAGATACGGCCGGAAAGAAAAATTGACTTTCACGAGATTGAAGCTCTTTTTGATTTGTGCTTTTCCCTGGGCAGAATGGCCCTGTCATCCTATAGGTTTAGAGAAGGGGTTTCCCCGGTTAGAGAACTTTGCTTTATTGCCCGTGATAATGAAGATATTTTATGTGGTGCTATAAGAAACTGACCTGTTAAAGTTGGTCTACACATAGCAACTTTAAGAAGTTCGATTGCTGTGCATCCGGTTAGACAAGGGGAAGGGTTTTGGGGGTCAGTTGATAGCTAATAATTTGAATATAAGTAAGGATTTAGCTTTGAATAGAATGATACTGGTAGGAGACCTTTCTTATTATCGGCGATTGGGCTTTTCTAGGTTAACTAATATTTTAATGCCTTTACCGGCTAATCCCCAAAGAGTTTTAAGGTTTGGGGATTGGAATATAATAGTCGGATCAGTTGAGAAATCTTGCAACTAGATTTTATGTTATTATCTTCCATTTAAGTGATTGATAACAGCTTGACGCACGCTGGAATCCCCATCGTTTATCGAGGTATTTATTACGGTTTTTATATCATTAAGGTTAACTTTTCTCAAAAGGCTTTTGACGGGCCCTATTGATGGCGCTCTCATGGATAAAGACCTAATGCCGATGGCAGCTAAGCATATTGCCTCTATGGGTCTACCTGCGTCTTCTCCGCAGAAACTTAAGGGGGTTTTTGAAATTTCACATCTACTTATAATTTGTTTTAGAAACGTGATAAAACTCGTGTTTAAACTGTCATAACGGTTTCGCACTAGTTACATTGTCCCTATCAGCCGCGAAGAAGAATTGTTTCAAATCATTTCCGCCGATAGAAATAAAGTCGACTTGATCGAAAAATCTTTGAGACGTATAGGCGAGAGATGGTATTTCTAACATCGCTCCAATTTTAATGTGTTTTGGTCATATTTTTCCGGATTTTTTCTCTTTTAAAAGTTGGGTTAAAATTAATTCACGAGCCTCCGAGAATTCGCTAAACTCACTTATCATAGGAAACATTATAGACAAGTCTCTTCCATTGCTGCCCCTAATTAGTGCCTGCAATTGTATTTTTGTAACTATTTTTCTGTCTAAACTTTGACGAATGCCTTTCCAGCCCAATGACGGATTTAATTCAGCTTGAACTTTCATAAAAAGTAGGATCTTGTCAGCACCTATATCTAGGGTTCTAAAGATAATATCTTTTCCTTTTGCAGCGTCCAATACACCAGAGTACATAATTGCCAATTCAGCTCTTTTTGGAAATTTTGGACGAGTAAGAAACTGTAGCTCTGTTCTAAACAGTCCAATTCCATCGGCCCCGGACTTTTCTAAGGAAGGCAATTCTCCTAGTAAACCTGCATTCATATTTATTTGTATTACTGTTTTACAGAGTGACCTAGCTTTTAAGTTTCGAATAGAGGCATATTTTTTCTGTGCCTCTTTTTGCATTAAGATCTTGTCTTTAAAAGCTTTAACTATTGTTTCATCCGGCCGCAGATGGGCTATCCCCAAATCACCGTCAACGAGTATCGGATCTCCATTTAGAGCCTCGATTAAAATATTTTTTGCGAGAATTACAAGAGGAATGTTCCATGCCCGTGCAATAATCGATGCATGTGATCCAATAGAGCCTTCCTCTAGAACTATTGCTTGTAAGCTTTTCCCGTAGTCCAATAATTCTCCGGGCCCTATATTTCGGGAAACTAAAATTGGGTTTTTTGGGACTATCGTACCAGTTTCTTTTCCTTGGCCAGTCAGTATCCGTAAAAGTCTGTTGGATAGATCGTCTAAGTCATGAAGGCGATCTTTCAAATAAGCATCCGGAACTTTTTCCATTCTTGCTCGTGTAAGAGACTGTTCCTTTTCGACAGCCGCTTCAGCGGACAATCCTAGCGCAATATTCTCTTTCATTTTACGGACCCAACCACGAGAATTTGCAAACATTCTATAAGTATCTAGTATTTTCTTCTGATCTGACTCGAGGATACTATCAGCAGATTCAAGGAGCCTATCAACAGACGTTCTTAAAACATTAATAGATTCATCTAATCTGCGAACTTCTTTATGGGGGTCTTCTGCAATAGGGTTTGTAATAACAACTCGTGGTTCGTGTAAATATACAGCGCCATCTGCCACCCCTTCATGATTAATTTCTCCGTTAAAGGTCACAGGTTTAGTGTGTAGCGGAGAAAGAGCTGCTCCGTCGCCTATAAAAGCTTCTAATTCTGTCATTTCAGCAAGAACCATTGCAACAACTTCTAGGCCGTAAACCTCATCCTCTGTATAAGCGCGAGAGTGCTTTGTTTGAACGACCTAGTGTTTTACCCAGCCTTTGAATGGGCACACCAAGAAAGGAAGAATAAATTCCCTCTCCAGTTTCTGGCATAAACCTGAAGCCTTTTTCTGACGGAACATTTTCTGTATTAATAGACTCTATTGATTTGGCCACCTTTCCGACTAGACCCTCGCCAATTTTTAAACGTGTTTGATGAATGGCGGATCTTTTAAGCCCTTGTGTGGCGCAGAGCTCTAGGGTTTCCGCGTCTCGCAAGAGATAGACAGAACATACGTGGGTCTTCATGGAATCTGCAATTATGTTAGCAATCTTGTCAAGCCGTTCTTGCCCCGCACTTTCTTCGGAGAGTGTTTCCTTGAGTTTTTTAAGAAGTTTTCGAGATTCGCTTTCAGATTTCCCCGGCATTTTTAATCCTCTAAGAAGAATTTTCTAATTGAAAGTCATCATGAAGCGCATGGACAGCTAATTCTAAATATTTTCTGTCGATAAGGACAGAAATTTTTATTTCTGAAGTCGATATGACTTTAATATTTATATTTTCGACCTTAAGAGCATTAAACATTTGTGCGGCAACACCAGCGTGTGATCTCATTCCAATACCTACCACAGAAACTTTTGCTACATTAGTGTCTACTAACAACCTGGAAAAGTCTAACTCCCCATCATCCTTACATTTTGAGATAGTTTTCTGTGCTCTTGCAACCTGATCAATGGGGCAGGAAAAAGTCATGTTAGTTAGCCCATCTTCAGAAATATTCTGAACTATCATATCGACATTTATACCAGACACAGAAAGCGGACCAAATATGGCCGCTGCTATTCCAGGTTTATCATTTACTCCAAGAAGTGTTATCTGTGCTTCATCTCGAGAAAAAGCCACTCCAGCAACCACATTTTTCTCCATAACGTCTTCCTCCCTACATACTATGGTCCCAGTGTTAGTAATTTGTTCATCAAAGCTCGATAGAACACGCAGCTTGACTTTAAAGCGCATTGCTAGTTCGACTGATCTAGTTTGAAGTACTTTGGCACCTAAAGAGGCCATTTCCAACATTTCTTCAAAAGATATCTGATTTAATTTACGTGCTTTTTTACAAATACGGGGATCAGTCGTATAAACCCCGTCGACATCTGTATAAACATCACATCTCTCTGCGTTAAATGCAGCAGCAAAAGCAACAGCCGTGGTGTCTGAGCCGCCTCTTCCTAGGGTCGTAATCCTTCCCTCTGAGGATATTCCTTGAAAACCCGCTACTACTGCAACTTTCATCCCTTCGGAGAACTTGCTTTGTAAGTTATCTATGGGGATCTCGCTTATTTTAGCTGCGCTATGGGATCCAACCGTATTAAGTGGGATTTGCCAACCTTGCCAACTCCGAGCTGGAATGGATTTTTCTTGCAGGACTAAAGCTAACAAGCCAGCTGTAACTTGCTCTCCAGATGATACGACAGCATCATATTCACGTGCGTCGTATATAGAAGAAATGTCGTCAACCCATCCTACTAGTTGATTGGTTTTTCCGGACATTGCTGACACAATTACTATTACGTTGTGGCCATGGGATACTTCTGCCTCGACCCGTGTCGCTGCTTTTTTAATTAGGTCTATTGTGGCCAATGAGGTGCCACCGAATTTCATTACGAGAAGAGACATTATCTGCCTACATAAAATTATTTAAACAAACTGTTTGGTAAGTGGTAGACAGTAAAAGCGCAAGCACTTAATCTAATGAAAATTAGACATCAAACATAATTGCTACATATTGCCTTGTATAAAACCGGCTGTGAATTCTAAAAAGCTAAACCTTTATTATTTGGACTTAAAAGGGAATACTCTCACCGTCCCATGTTTTAAATTCACCTGTGGTATCTAAGTTCAGTTTTTCTATCTGTTGGATCAACCCTGCACTTGACTGTTCCGAGGTAATGTCCGCGGACATTCCCCCCATGTCGGTTTGAACCCAACCAGGGTGATAAATCCCGACGGATATTCCTTTGGGTTTCAAATCTATGGCGAGATTTCTTCCAATATTTATAACGGCTGCTTTTGAAGATCTATAAACATATGAACTACCGCCAGAGCTATTACTCGAACCCATTTTTGAAGCAATTATTCCTATTTTTGGGTTCTTTGACAATTCTAAATTTGGTATTAAGCGCTGTATTGTATGAAATACCCCAAAAGTATTAACTGCAAAGCTTCTCTCCCATAGTTCAAGGTCTATGCCCGCTTCTAAAGTTTGACCTCTATCAAGAAAAACACCAGCATTACATATGAGAGTATCAATAGAAGTTACAGCCAAGGTATCTACCAAGTGATCAAGAGAGCCTTTATCTGTAACGTCTAGCTTTAACCAGTTACCTTTGGAAGGAGCTTTTCCTCTATATGTACCAATAACATTGTTATTGAGTTCATGGTATTGCTTTACTAACTCAAGTCCGATACCTCGTGCTGCGCCTGTTATTAATATATTCATTCGCCTACTCAATTTAACTTTCTGTTTGGCGCGAATGGCAGTGGTACAACGGGAATACCATCTTCCATTAATGCCTTTGCGTCTTGAATGTTTGCTTCTCCATAAATCGACCGCTCTTTTACATCTCCTGCATGCATTTTTCGGGCTTCTCTGGCAAAGTTTTTCCCAACATTTTCGGAGTTCTTCTCTATTTTGGTTCGCAACTCTTTAATGGCTTGTTCTGCTAAAGTTGAGGGTGACGAAAGAGGTTTTTCGGGAGTGTTTTTTTGTTGCGAACGCACTGATTTTTTCTTTGAAGTGATACTTGGTGCCATAATAGATTTAGATACCCCAGTTGATCCGCAAATAGAGCAATTGACATGTCCTGAGGCCATTAGTTTATCGAAGGCGTTAGCCGACTGAAACCAACTCTCAAATAAGTGTTCGTTTTCACAATTAAGAGCATATTTAATCATTATTGGACCCGTTATGTTTTCCCTACAATAAATAAGGATCATTCTTGATGTTACAAGTATAATAAATATTTCTGGTGTATTATATTTTAGAAATATTTTTATATCATAAGGCTTGAGGGTCGAACTGATACATAATATTTTTGAGCGCAGGTTCAGTAATGAGCTCGGAAGCCTTGCTTATTTCGACCCATCGTCGTTTCCTTTGATGAGATTCTGGATATTCATCTAGAAGTTTTCTTACCAGGAGTGGGTAAACGTAGACGAGGCATGATATACCTTTGCCTTCGTGACTCTTAATGTAAGAGTATTTTCCGACACAGAAGTTTAGCATTTTTCCTGTAGCACCGGCTTCTTCAAAGGCTTCTGCTTCAGCTGCTTTGAAGTTCTTATGGCTTTTGATAGGCCAACCTTTGGGTATTATCCATCGTTTTGTTGTCCTACTTGTAATAAGTAGAATACGTATTTTTTTCGCGGAAGAAATTTTGTAACACAAAGCCGCGGTCTGAATTTGTGGCGTGTTTTTTACATACATAGCAACATACTTTTAGTTTGTTATTATTAGCTTACAAAATTAAGGCCCGTATCTTACGGTTTATATATTTCTAAACTAAACAAGCACAATAGAGAAGGTAGCAAAAATGTGAGGGTAAGCAAGCATTGGATATTTCCTGATTTATTTACTTATACTTGAAGCATTATGGAGGTGGTAAGCAAAAAAAATTAGTAATAGATATATTGATATACGAAAATAGAGTTTTTTATTTCTTAAATAAATTTTTATCGAATTGTTGCCATGGAAGCTAAGCGTAAGGTTCGGGTTGAAAGTGATTAACTATAACTTCTGATAGCATACAAGCACAAGAAATTAAGATATTTTAAATTTAATTATATAATTAAATCAAGGACTTAATTAAAATGAACAAATATAAATGGGAGTTTTGGATTGATCGTGGCGGCACCTTTACCGATATAGTAGCTAAAAGTCCGGACGGACCACTCGAAACCCTTAAATTACTTTCTGAGAATAATGGTCATTATGAAGATGCCGCAATTCATGGCATAAGAGAAATTTTGAAACTAAACACTTATGAAAGTATTCCAGCAGACTTAATTAGTGCTGTAAAAATGGGTACTACTGTTGCAACAAATGCGCTTTTAGAGAGGAAGGGAGATCCTACCCTTTTACTGATAACAGAGGGTTTAAAAGACCTACTTCGCATCGGGTATCAAAATCGACCAAAATTATTTGATTTGGAAATTAAGAAACCATCATTGCTTTATTCAGAGGTTAAAGAGATTCCTGGTCGTTTAGACGCAAGTGGCACTGTAATTTATCCGCTTAATGAAGCACGTGCCTTTGAATTCCTCAGGGATGGGTTTGATTGTGGTTACAGATCTGTTGCCATTGCATTTATGCATTCATATCTTAACCCTGATCACGAAAATATTGTAGCAGTAATAGCAAAGAAAATTGGATATACTCAAATTTCTGTCAGTTCAAAAACGTCCAAACTTATCAAGCTCGTTGGTCGAGGAGATACGACGGTGGTTGATGCATATTTGTCTCCCATTTTGAGGCGTTATATTGATCAGGTTTCTAATGCGTTGAAGCCAAAAGACGAATCAGAGAAAAATCTCTTTTTTATGCAGAGTTCTGGAGGGTTGGTAGAGGCCAAGATGTTTCAGGGAAGAGATGCGATTTTATCGGGGCCTGCTGGAGGCGTCGTGGGCATGGTGAAGACAGCAGGTTTGGCGGGATTTAAAAAGTTGATAGGTTTTGATATGGGGGGTACTTCTACTGATGTGTGTCACTTTTCTGGAGTATATGAGAGGTCTTTTGATACAGAAGTAGCAGGGGTGCGAATGAGGGCTCCCATGATGAATATACATACTGTGGCCGCTGGCGGTGGCTCAATCTTATCTTTTAAAGAAGGTCGTTATCAAGTTGGACCAAACAGCGCTGGAGCAAATCCTGGACCAGCCTGCTATCGAAAAGGTGGACCTTTAACAGTCACTGATTGCAACTTACTACTTGGAAAGCTTAATCTAGATTATTTTCCAAGAATTTTTGGACCAAATGCTAACGAAACTTTAGATAAGAAGATTGTCCATAAAAAATTTCTAGAACTTTCTAAAGAGGTAGCGTTAGAAACTGGTTTAAAGCAACTTACACCGGAAGAGACTGCGGAAGGCTTTATACGTATTGCCATACAAAATATGGCAAGAGCTATAAAAAAAATTAGTGTCGAACGTGGGCACAATATTACTGAGTACACACTAAACTGTTTTGGCGGAGCAGGTGGGCAGCATGCATGCATGGTTGCTGATGCTTTAAGGATGGAGACTGTTTTTTTACATCCGTATTCAGGTGTATTATCAGCATTTGGTATGGGTTTAGCAGATATTAGAGCGCTAACTGAGCACCAATTTGATGGTGGGTTATCAGAATTAAAGAGAGCAAACCTTTTGGTTAAAGAAATGTCAAATCAGGTTGTTAAAGAAGTCGTCAGTCAAGGCATCTCAGAGGATAGGGTCTCAGTAATCGTGACGGCGCACCTTAAGAATTCGGGTTCTCATCAATGTCTAGAGGTAAGTTTTGACTCTGAGGAAAATATGAAAGCAGAATTTAAGAAAAACCATCTAAAGCGGTTTGGCTTTGTGAGTGTTCAAGACGACTTAATTGTTGAAATGCTTGCTGTTGAAGCCGTGGGGTTAAGTGAGCAAAAACCTGAATTAAAAAAGTTAGATTCTAAAATACATGGCAAAGTTAAAGCAATGGTTCCTGTTCATGCTTATGGTGATGTGCCTCTGTTCGAGAGAAGCGATTTAAGTGTTGACCAAACGGTAATAGGGCCAGCAATAATAATCGAATTAACTGGAACAACTGTAATTGAAGAGGGTTGGGATGGGTCAATTGATCAATTTGGAAATTTAATTTTAAAAAGAATAAAAGACAGACAAAATGAAAAGGCTTTAGGCACTAGTGCCGACCCAGTTATGCTTGAGATATTCAATAATCTCTTTATGTCTATAGCAGAGCAAATGGGCTCTACTTTGGCAAATACCGCATATTCGGTTAACATTAAGGAGCGATTGGATTTTTCGTGTGCTCTTTTTGATCCGAGTGGAAACCTGGTAGCTAATGCCCCTCATGTCCCAGTGCACTTAGGCTCAATGTCAGATGCCGTTAGGCAGGTCGCCAAACTTAATATGGGAAATATTAACCCTGGAGATTCTTTCGTTCTTAATGCTCCATTCAATGGGGGCACCCATCTACCGGATGTAACGGTTATAACGCCAGTTTTTGATTTAGAAAGAGAAGAAATTCTATTTTTTGTTGGATCTAGAGGGCATCATGCTGATATCGGAGGTCGAACCCCTGGTTCGGCACCCCCTGACAGCACGACGATTGAGGAGGAAGGGGTAGTAATCGATAATTTTAAGGTTGTAGAAGGCGGAAAGTTTTTAATAAAAGAAATGCGCGATTTATTAAGCTCGGGCGAATACCCATGCAGGAATATCGATCAAAATATTAAAGACTTAGAAGCTCAAATTGCAGCAAATGAAACGGGGATTAGAGAAGTTCGCCGTATGATTGAAAATTTTGGGATAGAAACTGTTCAGGCATATATGATGCACGTGCAGGCTAATGCAGAGGCTTCTGTGCGCCGTGTAATCGGACGGCTAAAGGCTGGCTGTTTTAGTTACCCCATGGACTTTGGTCAAAAGATAGAAGTAGCTGTTAGAGTTAATTCGGAAGCTGGAACCGCTGAGATCGATTTTACTGGCACTTCCCAACAGAGACTTAACAATTATAATGCGCCAAGATCAATTTGTAATGCGGTAGTTCTATATGTGTTTAGAACCCTTGTCGGGACTGATATCCCGTTAAACGAAGGGTGCCTGAAACCTCTCAAAATTATAGCTCCAGAAGGTTCAATGATTAACCCTGTTTACCCTGCGGCGGTAATAGCAGGAAATACAGAGGTTAGTCAAAATATGTGTGATTGTCTTTTTGGTGCATTAGGGGTCATAGCCGGTTCACAAGCGACAATGAATAATTTTGTTTGGGGCAATGATATAATTCAGAATTATGAAACGATTGCAGGTGGAAGTGGCGCTGGCCCCGGTTTTCATGGTTCATCAGGAACGCAAGTACATATGACCAATACTCTTATGACTGATCCCGAAGTCTTAGAGAGTCGTTTTCCTGTCAGGTTGGAAGTGTTTGCTATTCGCCAGGGTTCGGGCGGAAAGGGCAAGTGGCATGGAGGAGATGGAATTCTTCGAGTAGTGCGGTTCCTGGATGACATTACCGTGACAACATTGTGCTCCCATAGGATAGTTGCACCATTTGGGGTTAATGGGGGAGAACCTGGTTTGGTTGGTAAGGATACCGTTATAAGATCGAGTGGTTTAAGAGAATTGCAGCCCGGAAATACAGAGGTTGATTTAAAAGCAGGGGATGCCTTTGAAATGTTAACACCCGGCGGGGGAGGTTGGGGTCCGGTTGCGAATTAGTCAATTTTCATTGACATACCTTCGATCAGATGTATAAGCGCAATTCATTGGTGTTGGTGGCCTTCGCAAGAAGATGCCTGTCGGATAATAAATCATAGGACAACGCCCTTCATACGAAGTTATTCAGTAACTTCTATTATAGAGAAGGAGATCAGCCGTGACAAAACGCACGTCTGCCAAATACAAAATTGACCGTCGGATGGGAGAAAACATCTGGGGCCGACCTAAGTCACCAGTAAATCGTAGAGAGTATGGACCAGGTCAACATGGTCAACGCAGAAAAGGTAAACTTTCAGATTTTGGTTTGCAGTTAAGAGCGAAGCAAAAACTTAAGGGTTACTATGGTGATTTGACTGAAAAGCAATTTCGCAGAATATTTAAAGAGGCAGAGCGCGTAAAAGGGGACACAGGAGAAAACCTTGTTGGGCTTTTAGAACGCCGTCTGGATGCAATAGCTTATAGAGCGAAGTTTGTACCTACTGTTTTCGCCGCACGCCAGTTTGTTAATCATGGGCACTTATTGGTTAATGGGAAACGAGTGAATATACCTTCTTACACGGTTAAGGAGGGAGATGTTATAGAAGTAAGAGATCGGTCTAAACAACTAACTATAGTTTTAGATGCAACTCAATTGGCAGAGAGAGAGATTCCTGATTATCTGGATGTCGATCAATCCAAAATGATTGCAACTTTCATACGCACGCCTGGTCTTGGGGATGTCCCTTATCCAGTAATCATGGAGCCGAACCTAGTGATTGAATATTACGCTCAAAATTAAAATCAATTAATTTTGTTTTGAAGGGCCTCTCAGTTTGAGGGGCCTTTTTTTTGTATCACTATGGATTCCGCTCGCACAAAGAAAATAAATTATATAATGGGTTTCTATGGCTATTGGTGATAATTTTCAAAGGTTAGGCTTGGCAAAGGCGAGCCAAGCAAGTTTTTTTAGACGCCCCGTGTTTTTACTTATTTTAATGGCCTTTGCTATGCCAATAGCCTTCTCTGGTTGGACCGCGCTCTTAAACAATTTTGTTATAGAAGTTGGTGGATTTACTGGGGTTGAAATTGGTTGGTTGCATACCTTTAGAGAGATACCAGGATTTCTAGCAGTAGGAGTAATTTTGCTAATTTTTTTTATGAGAGAACAGGTCCTAGCTCTTCTATCACTTTCCTTGTTGGGTTTAGCAACTTCCCTAACTACTTTTTTCCCGGAGTTTTCAGGTATTTTAATATTAACTGTCTTAGGTTCAATTGGTTTTCATTACTATGAAGCGGTGAACCAGTCACTGCAATTACAATGGATAGATAAAACGGTGGCGCCGCAGGTCTTGGGCTGGGTATCAGCTGTTGGATCTTTCGCATCTTTACTTACATACGGAGCAATCGTCATTACCTGGAAGGCTTTCGATCTATCCTATAGTTTTGTCTATATAACCTCGGGTGGTATAACAGTTTTTATAGCCTTGATCTGTTTTTTTATTTTCCCACAAATTGAATCACCAAGACCCCAGGTAAATAGAGTGGTTATTCGACCCCAGTATTGGCTTTACTATGCATTGCAATTTATGGCTGGTGCAAGAAGACAAATTTTTTTGGTTTTTGCTGCCTTTATGATGGTTAAGAAATTTAATTTTGAAGTGCATGAAGTGACATTTCTTTTTTTAATTAATTT
>Ga0114996_10008185_pt1 | contig 11683 bp, 8 predicted proteins | sample ArcticOcean_MG_C_4_FD_87039 | JGI IMG/M metagenome (GOLD analysis project Ga0114996, IMG submission 87039) | Marine microbial communities from western Arctic Ocean - ArcticOcean_MG_CB4_134 | ecosystem: Environmental > Aquatic > Marine > Oceanic | place: Arctic Ocean: Canada Basin | collected... | reverse complement strand
TGGAACTCAGTAATGAGTGCCAAGCATAACCCATTGAGGCACATACCAGATGAAGGTGTAAGACACATGATAATGCAGCTTCTTGCCTGGATGTGGGCCACTATGTTTTCACTCTGGGTAGGCGGTATGTGGGTTTTTGGCATTACTTCAATTGCGCATATAGCAATAATCGCAGCAATTTCTATTACCGTAGTCACGTTTAAAACAGCGGAACAAAAACCAGATGTTTTTTCAAAGAAGACACAAAGCGAATAAGATACCCCTGCTTGGAATTGGTGATGGTCCTGGCCCTGTGGGGTCCTTTGGCTACCATCACTAAGGGCACACCCCTGATTACCCTGATGGTATTTGCCACGGTAAACTTTGGCATTAATCGCCATCAAACGACGCAGCTCAAACCCTGAAGGCGTCTTGAGCCATAAAGAACCGATCATCAACAACCCGGTGCCCGAAGAACGGCTCCTGAACTTTATGGCGGAATTTGGCGGGGCGACCCTGACCGATTTCACCATGATCAAACCCAGCGTGGTGAATAGCGCCAGGGTCAGCGCGCGGTTGATCCGTAATGGCATCCGCGAAGTCGCCCGCATGGTTTATAAGGGACAAGTTGAAGGCGGCGATGGGGAATTGGCTCTGGTCGCTGAATTGGACCTGTTTGGGTTCCACGAACTGACATGGGACCGAATGGTGGCCCAAGGCACTGTTGGCCGCGAGATCGTTACCAACAAAGACATCCGCAAGATGTTCAAACCCTGCAACATCCGTCAGCGGATCGTGGAGATGGCGTCGGCCAGATATGTCCTGGCTTGGCCCAGCAATTTCTCTAGTTGCGAAGTGGTCCTGGGATCCAGGCCCATGCCGTCCATGTCCTAGACCACCTTGTCAAATGCTGATTGGACGGCGGGCGAAGTGCTCGGCGTAGCCAAACGCCAACGCCGTACCGGGAAACAGTACCAAGGACACTGCCAAAACTATTGAAGCTACGAACGTACCAGATAAACGTTGTTGCTTGATCATTGTGGGTCCAACCGAACCTCTGCAATGACGCCGCTTTGCGCAGCGCCTGGGAAAATCTAACAACCCAAATGGTTGTTGGATCAAATGACGAATGCTTGATTAGCCTGGGCCAGTCTGGCAGAAGCTTCTCCTCCGATTAGGCCCCATGCTACTCGCTTGTTTTCGTGGGCGCGGCTGGCCAGCCTGACGGCTTACCTATGGGGGCCCGCAACGGGATGCTGAGTTTCGACAACATTACCGTCCGCATTGCGGGCCGCACGATCATCGGCGGTGCTTCGGCCAACGTGCCGCCCGGGCGGCGCATCGGCTTGGTGGGGCGCAACGGCGCCGGCAAATCGACACTGTTGAAGGTGATTTTGGGCGAGCTTTCCACCGACATTGGCGAGGTTTCCTGGCCGCGAACCTGGACGGTTGGCGCGGTAGCGCAAGAGGCTCCGGGCGGCGACCAAAGCCTGTTGGAGACGGTGCTGGCGGCGGACACCGAGCGCACCACATTGATGGCGGCCACGGAAACCGAGACCGATGGCGAGGTGTTGGCCGAAATTTACACCCGGCTGATCGACATCGATGCCTATGCGGCGCCGGCTCGGGCCGGGGCGATTTTGTCGGGCTTGGGATTTTCGGCTGACGATCAGGCGCGCCCATGCCAGGAATTTTCTGGCGGTTGGCGCATGCGGGTAGCCCTGGCGGCGGTGCTGTTTATTGACCCCGATTTGTTGTTGCTGGACGAGCCCACAAACTATTTGGATTTGGAAGGGGTGTTGTGGCTGCAAGACTATTTGAAGCGGTGCCAGGGCACGGTGGTGATTGTCAGCCATGATCGGGATCTGTTGAACTCCACGGCGCAATCCATCCTGCATCTGGAGGGTGGCAAGTTGAGAATGTACGTGGGCGATTTTGACACGTTCATGGAAGCGCGGGCGGCCAAAGCCTCGGCTGAGGCGGCGTTCGCCAAAAAGCAGGACGCGGCGCGCAAGCATTTGCAGGCGTTTGTGGATCGCTTCAGGGCTAAGGCGTCAAAGGCCCGCCAGGCCCAAAGCCGCATGAAGATGCTGGCAAAGATGCAGGCGCTGGACGTGCTCATCGATGACCGGGTGGCGCCGATTACTCTGCCAGAGCCGTCGGATGCCAGCCCGCCGTTGTTGACTATGCGCAATGCCGCCGTGGGCTATGAAAAGGGCAAGCCGGTGCTGTCGAAGATCACCTGGCGGTTTGATCCTGGGGACCGGGTGGCGTTGTTGGGGCAAAACGGCAATGGCAAATCGACCTTCGCCAAGCTGTTGGCCGACAAGCTGCGCATCATGAAGGGCGAAGTGGTGCGGGCGCGGAAATGGGTGCCGGGGTATTTTGCCCAGCATCAATTGGAAGAGCTGGATGGGACGTTGACGCCGGTGGAAACGCTGGCGCGTATGCGCCCGGAATTGGCGACCGAAAAGCTCCGGGCTCAGTTGGGGGGCTTTGGCTTTTCGGCGGAAAAGGCTCTGACCAAGGTTAACGATTTGTCAGGCGGGGAGCGGGCCCGGTTGATGCTGGCCTTGGCGACGTTGGACAAACCCAACATGTTGATATTGGACGAGCCCACCAATCATTTGGATATCGATGCTCGGGCGGAATTGCTGGCCGCGTTGAATGATTTCGAGGGGGCGGTGATTTTGGTCAGCCATGACCGGCGGTTGATCGAAGCCACGGCGGACCGGTTCCTGTTGATCGCCAACGGCCGGGTCGAGCCGTTTGACGGGGATTTGGATGATTACCGGCGGTTTTTGCTGTCGGGCAAGGGCTCGCCGTCAGGCAGCGGCAAGGGCGGTAAATCAAAACGCGCGGCGTAAACAAGCGGTGTGAAGGTGGCTGGCGCGTGGTAAGAGGTCGCAATGGCCGACGGAAAGAATCAGCAACCGATTCCCGGGTTGGGCCAAAGCGGTAGCGACACGTTCGCCCAGGCGTTCAACGAAGGGCGGCGGCCTGCCGGAAATGATCGGAGCGGATCTGAAAGAATACGAGCGAATCGCCGTGGAATTGGCGCTGAACCCAGAAAAATTGGCAGCGGTGCGGGCCAAGCTGGTGGCGAACAACGAAACCAGCCCATTATTTAATGTTGCCCTGTTCACCCGCCATTTCGAACGCGGCCTGGAAATGATGTGGAATAATTTTGAGGCCGGACAACCACCAAAGGATTTGACCGTCCCTATCCTCGACTGAGGGCGAATGCCCCTAATTCGAACGGTTGGTTTTTTCTCCCGATACTATTTCTTGTGGTAGGCTCCCCGCCCAACTTTGGGTACCGAGCAGTTTCATAGAGGTTTCTGATGGGCCATCCCAGGCAACACACTGGATTTGGTTTTCTCCGGGTAGCGGCAGTCGTCCTTGGGGCAATGCTGTTGTGGCCGAGTTTGGGGTCAACGCCCGCGGCCTCCCAAGAAACATTGGATCTGCTGACACCGCGCCTGACGGCGAAGGCGATCCAAGCGGCCTTTCCCGGCGCCTATGAATTGGGTCCGGCCGAGGGCCGCCCGCCTGCGCTTCCCGTCTACATCGGCGGCGAACTGGCCGGGTACATCTTTTCCACCAGAGATTTGATCTTTCTGCGTGGCTATGGCGGTACGCCGTTTGATTTGATCGGCGGTGTCACCATCGATGGCAAGATTACCGGCGCTTATTTGTTGTACCATAATGAACCGATCATCCCGCCGGTGCCTGAAGAACTGCTTTTGAATTATGTGGCGGGATTCGGTGGGGCGACCCTCACCGATTTCACCATGATTAAACCCAACGTGGTGAAGGGCGCCACGGTCAGCGCTCGGTTGATCCGTAATGGCATCCGCGAAGTCGCCCGCATGGTTTACAGGGGACAGGTCGAAGGCGGCGATGGTGAATTGGCTCTGGTCGCTGAATTAGACCTGTATGGGTTCCACGAACTGACATGGGACCAAATGGTGGCCCAAGGCACTGTTGGCCGCGAGATCGTTACCAACAAAGACATCCGCAAGATGTTCAAAAAAGAAGGCGGCGCGGGTGCAGCCCCAGACGGATTAATGGTTGGTGACGACGGCGACACCTTCGCCGGGCTTTATGTAAGCCTGGTAAATCCGCCCTCGGTCGGCAGGAACCTGTTCAAGCAATATTCTTTTTGGTACTCGGCGCGTGAGGACAAAAAGGGCATGGTCATTTGGCTTGGGGGTGAAGGCACCTTTTCTTGGATGGGAACCGCCTACCGCAGCACTGCGAATGGTTACATATTTGACCGCGTGGAATTGGTTCAGAACAATCTAAGAATTCCCCTGACTGCCTACATGAACCGCAAGGCTCCGATAGAGGCAGACGGGCCCAAATTGAAAGAGGCCCATGTTTTCTATCTGGCCGCCGACAGTGGCTTGGATCCGCTGAAGCCATGGAGAATCGAAGTCACTGTACCCGGCACCAATGCTGCAGGTGAGGCCATGGCGGTGACCTTCCCGGTGCACTACACGTTGCCGGAATCCCACATGGTGTTGCCGCCACCGCCACCGCCACCGGTTTGGGCAGAAGCATGGACGTCCCAGCGTGCCGATATATCGGTGCTGATTGGGGCGCTGTTCATTCTGACGTTCATTTTCATGTTTCAGGATGGAATTGCAAAGCGCCGGCGGTTTTATTTCGCCCTGCGATTTGGGTTCCTAGCGTTCACGTTGGGTTGGCTTGGCTATTACGCCGGTGGGCAGCTTTCCATCGTCAATATTATGGCCTACATCCAGGCACCGTTCATCGAAGCGGATTGGTCTTACTTCTTGCTTGAACCTATTATCTTCATCCTTTCTGTGTACGTGGCTTTGACCCTTTTTGTACTGGGGCGCGGTGTGTTCTGCGGGTGGCTTTGCCCGTTTGGATCCTTGCAAGAATTCGTCGGCAAAATTGCGCGGTTTCTTAAAATCCCTCGCGTCAAGATTGCCCCCGGGCTGCAACAACGCCTGTGGGCGGTGAAATACATTATTGCTGTCCTGGTGATAGGCACGATTTTCGTTGCCCCGGATCAGGCGGGGACAGCAGCCGAGGTGGAGCCGTTCAAGACTGCCATCAGCAGCCATTTCACCCGGTCTTGGCCGTTCCTGATTTACGCCGGTGGGTTGTTGGTAGCGGGGATGTTTGTGGAACGGGCGTTCTGCCGTTTCCTGTGCCCCCTTGGCGGGGCTTTGGCGGTGTTTGGCCGGGCCCGCATGTTCAATTGGCTGAAGCGTCGGCCCCAGTGCGGAACCCAGTGCCGCACTTGCGAAAACGACTGCCCCATCGGCGCCATCGAGCCATCGGGTAAAATCAACATGAACGAGTGCCTGCAGTGCCTGGACTGCCAGGTCGATTACTATGACGACGAAACCTGCCCACCGCTGATCCAACGTCGCAAGCGCAGGCAGGTCAGGGCAGCCGCTGCACCGCCGCCGAAGGCTGCTGGTGGGCTTATCCCCGGCGCGGTTCCCGCCGAATAGATTTTCGGTTTGAAGGTTGGGCTGAAGCCTAGCCTAGCAGGCCCAGGCGGCGCGCTTCTTCGATGAAAAAGCGATCTTCTGATTTGTCCGTTGAGACCAGCACATAGCGACCATTGGCGCGCGTGAACACCGACGACAATTGGTCGCTCCAGGCGCCAAATCCGCTGCGATAGCGTTCCAATGTGGTGCGGTCCAACGCCAACTCAACCTCGTGACCGCTTTCCATATCAACGAAACGCACTTCCCCCTCGCCGAAGCCGCCGGGCTCAATCTCGTCCCGCGTAACCACGTGGAGACCCCAAATTTCTTGGCCAGCGGCGGCAAGACCACCCAATTCTGCCTCGGCGTGTTCCGACCACCAATCGCTGAGCAAGATGACCAAGCCGCGGTAGGTGACGTGCCGGGATGCCGCCCGCAGGGTGGCGCCAAAATCCCCTGATGCGGCCAATTTTTGGGCTGAAATCCAATCGAATAACTGTTGAGCGCGCTGGGCACCGTGGAAATGGGGCGACCAATAAATACGCTCCCCGGCTCCCACCCCCAATTGCACCTGATCGCCGCCGGCTAGACCAACAAATCCGAACACCGCCGCGAGCCGTTGGGCGAATTCGAATTTTCTAGGCTCGCCAAAGTCCATGGACCGGCTGGCATCAATCAGAATTGTGATGGGCAGCTGTTTGTAGACGTCGTACTGGCGCACGTAATGGCGATTGAAGCGGGCCAGCAAATGCGGGTCCACATGGCGCAGGTCGTCGCCGGGCTGGTACGTCCGGTGATCGGCGAATTCAATGCCGGGGCCCTTTTCTCGGGATTGCCGCTCGCCGATGCCCACGGACGCTGTGGACCACCGGGTGAGAAGCTTAGACCGGGCCAGTCTGCCGAGCAGAGCCGGCCGGGGTGTCACGTGGCCTTCCGAATCTCGGTTTCGAGCAACTTTTTGAGAATCGTGGCGATATCAACCCCTTCGGCTTCGCCTTCATAGTTCAATTGAAGCCTGTGGCGGACTACCGGACCCAACATTTCCTGCAGATCCTCGAAGCCAACGTTGTAGCGCCCGCGCAGCAGGGCATGGCCCTTGGCGGCCAAAATCAGCGATTGGGCGCCCCGGGGGCTTAGGCCAAAGCGCAAATACTTGGTGACTTCGGTTGGATTGTCAGATTGATCCGCTTGGGTTAGCAGGGCAAAGCGCGAAACAGTCGATCGCACGTGTTCGGCGATGGGGACTTGGCGTACCAGCTTTTGTAACGCCAAAATATCCTCCGCCGACAGAATTTGTTCCGGCACCGGCAGGGAAACACCGGTAGTCAAATCAAGGATACCATCCAGTTCCGATTCCGATGGGTAGACGATCAAGGTCTTGAACAAGAACCGATCGATTTGGGCCTCTGGCAGCCGATAGGTGCCTTCCATTTCAATCGGATTCTGGGTGGCCAAAACAAAGAACGGTTCCGGCAAGTCCAACGTCTGACCGCCTGCCGTGACCGTGTGTTCTTGCATGGCTTCTAACAACGCCGACTGGGTTTTCGGTGTGGCGCGATTGATTTCGTCAGTCAGCAGGACCTGGGTGAAAATTGGACCTTCTTGAAATTCAAGACGGCTGTGGCCGCTTTCGTCCGGGACCAAAGTCAGACCGCCGGTGATGTCTGCGGGCATCAAATCCGGGGTAAATTGGATCCGGGAAAATTTCAGCCCGGCGGCGGTGCCCAACGTCCTCACCAACAGGGTTTTGCCCACCCCCGGTGCGCCTTCTAACAACACATGACCGCCGCATATCAGGGCGATTAGCATTTGGTCGACGGCCACGGTTTGGCCGACAACACTTTTTGCGATTTCGTCCCTGGTTTGCCCCAGGGCGGCCAGTAATCGCTTTAACGCCTCTGTGTCGACCGGATCGGCTGTGGCCTCGGCGTTGGCGCTTTGCGCCGAATTTTCTTGTTGGTCCATTTGACCTCCCTATTCACTAAAGACAAACAGCTCTTGGCCGTACTTGTCCAAATTTCGTTATGCGGGAAGGGCAAAGTTGGGGGCAGGTGTCCCCCGTGCTCGCCTGAATCCCACCAGCCCCGGGGCGTGGCGAATGGTCAAATCGACCATGAACAGCGCCAACCCAAGGATCGCCCACAATCGCCAGCCCGATTGGCTGACCCACACCCGTTCATTGCCAAACAAGGGGGCATCGCCCAACAGCAATTTACCCCCCGTTGCATCGGCCAGGGCCTGCAACTTATCAAAATCTGATTTGCCCAGATTGAACCGGGCCGGAAACCCAACGTACAACGAAGCCTGTGCGGTTACATCGCCCGCTGCGACCTCCACCACATGGGCGCCGGGTTCGGTGACCGTGATGGTGCCGTGGTATCCCCCGGGGCGGACTTGGCGCATGGGGATCGGTGTCCCGTCGGCCAATGTGCCCAAGCCCGCAACGATGTCGGCACCGTCGATGGCAGCCCCTTCGTCATCTAGGAAGTCCACCGCCACATTGATCATGTCACCGTTGCGTTCCAATCCCACGTGCAGTCCGGGCCCCTGGGTGTCGGGCAGGAATTGACGGATTGCTTGGGACCACATCAAGGGATACTCAGGGATCCGCAGCCAGTCCTCTGTGCCGGCCCCGGCACCATGGGTGGCCAGCGCCAACACATGACCATTGCCATATCGCCAAGACGCCATCAAGGGCACCGGTTCTCCGTCTTCACCGGTCACCGCCATATGCAGATCGGCTTCCGGCTGCAAGGTGGTCAGAACATAGCCGTGCACCGGCGGCATGAATTCGGGCAAGCCCGCCAAAAACGGCGCGTCGCGTTTGTACCAGGCGACCGGTGCCACGCGTTCTTTGACCGGCGATCCTGCCAGCATCAAAGTTTCTTGGGACAAAATGCTGGGCAGCGCTTTGAAGTCGGCAGTGGAATGAAACGCGCCGCCGCTTAGTCTGGCGATTTGTTCCATTCTGTTGCCGTCTGCGCCGCCGCCGATGGCCACCGTGGCAATGGTAATGCGTTCCGCCAGAGCGGTTTCCAGCAGGGTGTTGAAATCGCCGGCCTGGGTGATTCCGTCGGACATCAAAACGATATGACGGACTGAGGCATCGACCCGGCGAAGTTCCGCCAAGCCAGCCTCCAGCGCTGGGTGGATCGAAGTGCCGCCACCGGGAATCAGAAATTCCAAGGCGTCAGTGATCTCTTGTTCATCCTTGACGTCCTGAAGCGGCACAATGGTTTGGGCGCGCGAATCGAAGACAACGATCCCCACCCGGGCTTGGTCATTGAGCAAGCTGACGGCGGTCACTGTGGCCTGTTTGGCGATGTCCAGGCGGGTGACGTCTTCCACCATGGCATTCATGCTGCCGGAACGATCCAGCACAAACACGATGGCCACCTGGGGGGTTTGATGGGGCACCAAAGCGGACAACGGTGACATGCGTTCAAACGCCGTCTCGTAATACCCGCCTGGGCCGAATGAATTTTCGCCACCCAAAATAAGCAAGCCCCGTCCGTGGACCTGGACCGCTTGTTCCAACATGTCCTGTTGGTCGGTTGTCAGCGCAATGGCTGGCACGTTCATCAATACAACAGAGTCGTATTGCAGCCAGTCCGCCAGGGATTTGGGGGCTTCTTCCGGGGTAATCAAATTGGCGGAAAGTCCCTGGAATTCCAAAGCCTGACCAAAATATTTGCCCAGCGCCAATTCGGGCTCGGGGGTGATGATGGCAATGGATGGGGTGGAGGTCACATCCACGATCACCCCATTGGTATTGTTCTGATTGAAGGTGTCGCCGTTGGCGGCCACCGCCACTTCCAATAACAGAGCCCCCGGATCGCCTGCTGGAACCAAGACCTCCATGCGGTTGTGCCCAGCCACCAGTTCAATGGGTTGTTCGATCACCAACTCACCTGCCCGACGGATGGAAATGTCTCCTCGGGTCGCCCCTTGGGAAAATATCACCGCATCAAGCTGAAATAGATCTCCCGCGAAAACCTGGGCCGGGGCAATGACCTTTTCCACCAGGATTTCCCCGGGGGGCAGATCGGTCAAGGGTTTGATGTCCACCGCAAGACCGCGGGCGTTCAACGCCGCAACGGTGCGGGCAATTTCACCTTCGGTTTCGTGGCCGTCGGTTGCCAACACAATGCGCCCGGGACGCCCCGCCGGAACCATGGCGGTGGCCAGGCTGACGGCATTCTCGATGTTCAGCCCTGGGCCGCCGGTGCGGTCGTCGTTGTTCGCTGCGGTTTCGGCTCCCATGTCAGTGGCGATGCGGTTGGCGTTGCCGGCGTTCACTAATCCTGCCCTGGCTCCACCGCCGCCGTCAGCGGCTGCCGCCTGGACTTGGGCCAACAGGGCGTCGCGATCAACATTCGGGGTCCCGGGATCAAGCTCGGCACTGACCACGACCACCACGTCCTCCGCTGGTGCCCGGGATGGTCGGGGCATGCCCGCCACGGCCGCGCCCAGGGCAACCACAACGATGACCCGGGCCGCCAATTGGGATCGACGGCGAACAGCCAGCGGATTGCCAGTCGCCAATCCAGCCCGGGACAAAAACTGCTCAGATCCCGTCCCGGCAATCAACGTCTCGGCAATCAGCAACGCCAGAGCACCGGCCAACAGCCAGCGCCAAACCTGGGCGGGGGGGTCGGGGATCGGAGCCGGGGCCTGGACGTCCAGGGCGACCAATTCGGATTCTTGGCCAGCCGGTGCATTGACCGCCAGCCAGCGAACTTTGGTGCCGAGCTCCAGGCGGTACAGCCCGGCCCGGTCTGGAACAAAGCTGTTGGCGGCACCCGGCAGAAGATAGGCAGCACCGTCCGCTGCCGTCGCCCAAACTACCTCTCCGGTGGCATTGGTCACTTGGCCCGCCAGCAAGCGTGCTTCGATGGGGCAGGGGACCGCGACTTGGCACGGGGTCGCGCTGACCGCGCCAGGCCGGATGCCGAGCCAATCCACCACATTGGAGATGAAAACCGGGAAGCCCCCATGATCGGGCCAGCCAGATTGGCCTAAATCGAACGACAATTGGATTTCCCGCCCGGCCGGGGTGGTCCGTGCCTGAACCAGAGGCGCGCCACCGGCCTCGACCAGAACCGTTGCTCCCGGCAATCTAGGTAATTGGTAGGCGCGTTCAGGGGTGATGGCGGCCCAGTCCACTGACTGTGAAAGTGCGTGGCCGGTGTCCCATCCAGTGACATAAGGGTCGGCCACTAACGACGGTTCTAATCCACTGGCCAAGCGACCATTATTGAGCCAGAGGACATTGGTGTTGGGCCGCCGTGAAATTTCGACCCCGTCGACGATCACCAGATCAAAGGTTTCATCGCCATTGGGAAGCGCATCGGTGGCGGTGACCTCGATGTCCTCGATGGCCTGGAGTGCCGCCACCAACGGCAGGGTGGGATCGCCCACGTATAAAACCTGGCCAATCAGCGGCTCGCGGCGTAACACGAAATGCACGGCGTTATCATGAGGGCCAGCGTCGGCCTGAATTTCTAGGCGCAATACCCCTGGCCCCGGCAATTCCAAATCTATCGCAAACGGTGCGGAAATCAGCTCCGCGAAATCTTCCGGTGCCTCAGTGGTCTCAAACTCCACGATCAATTCACCCCAAACGACGAAGCCTGTTGCGCCGTCCGGCTGAAATAACACCGTGATCGGAACAGGCAGGTCACTGGAGCCGATGGTTACGGCTTGGCCGGTGACGCGCCATGCACCCGTTGCGGCGTCCAGCGGGGTGATGGCGGCGGTAATTCCGGCATTGCTGGGATTTTCACCCACGAAGTTCACCGATTCGATGTCGATACCGGGAAACGCTTCTGCCATCCGCGTGCCGCCATCGATGCCGTCACTGAACACGCGGATGACGATGGCTTCGCCGTCCTGGACAATGCTGGGGATTAACGCCGCCGCCGCCGCCCAATCTGCTGGGCCGTCTCCCGCGCGCAAACCGTCAAGGATCGGCAAAATTCCCGTGCCTGAGGATTGGCGGGCCACTGCGATGTGCGGCAAGGCCCCCACCGAAATCACCGAAGTCCGGGTGCTCGTATCGCCGGTTCGGGCGCCGATCAAGGCGGCAAGGCGGGCGCGGGCGGTATCAAATCGGCTGGGGGCTTGGTCGGTGGCCCGCATGCTGGCGGACGCGTCCAACAGAAAGATCGTGTGATCCGGCTGGCTGCGATCGCGTCCGGCCAGCGGTTCGGCCAGAGCCACTACAATGG
>Ga0114996_10008184_pt1 | contig 11683 bp, 8 predicted proteins | sample ArcticOcean_MG_C_4_FD_87039 | JGI IMG/M metagenome (GOLD analysis project Ga0114996, IMG submission 87039) | Marine microbial communities from western Arctic Ocean - ArcticOcean_MG_CB4_134 | ecosystem: Environmental > Aquatic > Marine > Oceanic | place: Arctic Ocean: Canada Basin | collected... | reverse complement strand
GCCTTGTGCGAATGGCACTCAAGAGAATGTCGGGTTAAATAGGCTATAACATGCTGATGGTTGGGCCGCCCGGTTCTGGCAAGACGATGTTGGCCGCTCGCACACCGACGATCATGCCGGTGTTGCAGGCGGGCGAGTCGATCGAAACGACGCGGATCTATAGTGCGGTCGGTCGGCTCGAGCCGGGACAGCCGCTGATGGCGCGTCGGCCGTTTCGTTCGCCGCATCATACGATCAGCAATGCCGGTCTGGTCGGCGGCGGCTCGACTCCGACGCCCGGCGAAATCAGTTTGGCCCATAACGGCGTGTTGTTTCTCGACGAACTTCCCGAGTTTAACCGCCAGACGCTCGAGGTGCTTCGCCAGCCGCTCGAAGACGGCCAGGTGACGATCTCTCGGGCATTGAACTCAACGACCTTCCCGGCCAACTTCATGTTGGTTGCCGCGCTCAACCCGTGTCCCTGCGGATATCGCAACGACCCGCGTCGCGACTGTCATTGCACGATTCCGCAGATCGAACGTTATATGGCTAAGATATCTGGTCCGCTCGTTGACAGAATCGATATTCATATCGAAGTCCCGGCGGTCGACTTCAAGGAACTCTCGTCCGAGTCGACCGGCACCAGCAGCGAGGAGATGCGCGAGCAGGTCCACACGGCCCGTCGTGCACAGAGCGAGCGATTCAGCAACGGCACGGCGCGTTACAACGGCCAGATGTCGTCGCGACTGTTGCGTCAGCATTGCCGCCTCGACGCCGAGAGCATGAACCTGCTCAAAGCGAGCGTCAACGAGATGGGCCTATCGGCCCGCGCCCACGACAAGATCCTTCGCGTCGCCCGCACGATCGCCGATCTCGACGCAGCGGAGTCGATCCGCCCGCCGCACATCAACGAAGCGATCAACTATCGCATGTTGGACCGGGGACTGTGGAAGTGATAGGCTGTGCGGTTTCGTACTCCTTGAAACTTCCCTGCTGCTGGGGCCCGCATGTCTGACACCGTATTTAATCGCATCGAAGCGCTGCTGAGGGCGCACGAAGTTACGCCGCAGGTCACTCACCACGAGCCGGTTTTCACGAGTGAAGAAGCTGCCGCGATTCGCGGGGTGGAACTTTGCAGTGGGGCCAAGGCGCTGGTCTGTAAGTGTGACGGCCAGATGGTGATGTTCGTCGTGCCGGCTGATCGGCGGCTCGACAGCAAGGCGGTGCGGCGTGAGGCGGGCTGGCGGAAAATCCGCTTTGCCAGTCAGGACGAAGTGCTCGAGATCACGGGACTGCGGCCTGGTTCGATCCCGCCGTTTGGCAGTTTGTTTAAGTTGCCGACCTGTTGCGATCCGGCGCTCGGCGAGAATGAGCGAATCAACTTCAACGCCGGCGATCATGCGATCAGCGTGAGCATCACCTATGCCGACTATGTTCGCGCCGAGAACCCGCGTATGATGGCGTGTTCGAAGTTGCCGGAGTGAGCGAGCCAAGCATCAGTGCCGTCTCGACACAGCCCTTGCGGACCCATCGGGTTGTGATACTTGTAAACAAAACCGCTTACCAGGAAAATCGCGAAGATGTCGGCGACCGACTTTCAACGCATCCGTGTGATCGACACACACACCGGCGGCGAACCGACACGGGTGGTGATCGGTGGCGGACCCGACTTGGGCAGCGGTGCGCTTGCAGAGCGGCATAAGCGGTTTCGGCGGGAATTTGACGAGTTTCGCTCGGCCGTGGTGAACGAGCCGCGCGGCTCCGACGTGCTGGTTGGGGCGCTGGTCTGCGAGCCGACCGATCTCGATGCGGCGGCGGGAGTGATCTTTTTCAACAACGTCGGAACGATCGGCATGTGTGGGCATGGCACGATGGGCGTCGCGGTGGCGATGGCCCACACCGGAAGAATCACCGCAGGCCGACACATGCTACAAACCCCGGTCGGCGACGTGCCGCTGGAACTGCATGCGGATGGTGAGCGTGTGTCGCTCGAAAACGTTGTCAGTCGGCGAACTGCTCGGGCGGTGACGGTCGACGTGCCGGACCATGGCCCTATCACCGGCGACGTGGCTTGGGGAGGAAATTGGTTCTTTCTCGTGCAGGACCACGGACAGGAATTGGTACCAGAACGAGTCGAGCAACTTACGGCGCTAACCTGGGCGATTCGCGACGAACTGAATCGCAACGGCATCACGGGCGACGGCAGGGCCGAGATCGACCACATCGAGCTTTTCTCACCGACCGACAATCCCGAGTCCGACAGCCGAAACTTTGTGCTTTGTCCCGGTGGTGCGTGGGATCGTTCGCCGTGTGGGACTGGCACGAGTGCTAAACTGGCATGTCTGGCAGCCGACGGAAAGCTGCAGCCCGGCGAAGTCTGGCGACAGGAGAGCCTGATCGGCAGCATCTTTGAAGCGTCGTACCAACCAGCGGACAACGGTGGCATCAAACCGACGATTACCGGCTCGGCTTGGGTGACTGGCGAATCGACACTGTTGCTCGATCCCCGCGATCCGTTTCGGATGGGGATCCGTCGATGAGCGCCGACGCACAGCACACCCTGGTCATTGGCGGCGGAGTGATCGGCATCGCCTGTGCCCATTATCTTCATCAGGCGGGCCACCGCGTGACCGTGATCGATCGGGGACGGATCGGCGGTGCCTGTTCGCACGGCAATTGCGGGTTTGTCTGCCCGAGCCACGTCTTGCCGATGGCAGAGCCGGGCGCGATCAAGTCGGCAATTCCCGCGATGCTCAAGCCGGGCGGAGCGCTGCGAATTCGTCCCCGACTGGACCGCAACCTGTGGCGATGGCTGTGGAACTTTCGGAGTCGGTGCAATCGTGACGATATGCTCGCCTCGGGCCGGGCGATTCAGCCGTTGTTGCTTTCCTCGCTCGACCTCTACGAGGAACTGATCGAGAGCGAGTCGCTCGATTGCGAGTGGCAGAAACGGGGACTGTTGTACGTTTACCGCGATCCGGTGCTGCTCGAGTCGTATCGAGCGACCAACGAACTAACGGCCGCCGAATTCAACGAGTCGGCGCGGCACCTCGACGGCCAGCAGTTGGTCGAGTTTGAACCTGGTGTGAAGAATGATCTCGCTGGGGCCTGGTTTTTCGAACACGACGCGCATCTGCGTCCCGACCGGTTGATCGCCTCGTGGCGGTCACGTTTGGAGGCGGACGGTGTGCGGTTCATCGAGGGCTGCACGCTGACGAGCCTTGAGGTGACCGATGGCCGCGTCCGCGCTGCCGGAACCTCGGGCGAGACGATCTCCGCCGACACGTTCGTGATCGCCACCGGTGCATGGACACCGCAGTTGGAACATCTCCTGGGTCTCCGCATCCCCATCGAGCCCGGCAAGGGTTATTCGCTGATCGTGCCCCGTCCGCCGCACAGCCCTCGAGTGCCGATCATCTTTCCCGAACATCGTGTGGCGATCACGCCGTTTGAAGCCGGCATGAGAATCGGCTCAACGATGGAGTTCGCCGGCTATGACGAATCGATCCGGCCGGCACGGCTTAAGCAATTGACCGATGGCGCGTCGCACTACATGCGAGATCCGATTCCCAATTCGTTCACCGACCCGTGGTACGGTTGGCGGCCGATGACCTACGACAGCACGCCGGTGATTGGCCGCTGCCCAGGCCGGTCGAACGTCTTTCTCGCCACGGGTCACAACATGCTCGGGCTCAGCATGGCGCCGGCGACGGGACGATTGGTGAGTGAGTTGATCATGGGGAGCGAGCCGCATCTTGAGACCGGCTGTTACGCGGCCGAGCGATTCTTGCGATAGCGCACCCGGTGCTTGCCGTAAAGTAGACCTCACGCTCCGCGTGATGGAATTTCCTCACGCGGAGCGTGAGGTCTACTTTACGGCAAGCCACTGCGCTACGATCTCGGTCACCTGCTCGCCTTCTAGCAATTCGTGCGCGAGCAATTCGTCGACAATCGCCGCGAGTGCGGCCCAATGATCGTCTTGCTCGAGCGTCCGATGAAGCTGCAGCGTGGCCCGTTCCAAATACGCTACACGCCGCGCCTCGTTACGCTCCAGTGCCGACGCCGCCTCCCAAGCATCGGCCCAGTCGGCGGCCCACTCCGGCACGATGCCGGGATGAAACGGCTCGCCGCGATAGATCATCTCTGCTACCGGTCCGGCCAGCGCAACAAGCGTCAGGCTCTCTTGCAACTGCCGCTCGGTGAACCCGGCAAGCGGCCACTCGATCTGTGTGTCGCCAAAGCGTTCTGGCCCATCGTCGTCGTCGGGCTGGATCGTCACCGAGCGAACCCGGGCCCCCAGACAGACTGCCATCAGCGCATGTCCGGCTTCGTGATAGGCGGTTCGGTCGGGCACTTCGCGACTCGATTCGTGTTCAAGAAAATTGTGCAACACGCACGAAAACAGGCGATCTCGCACGTTTTTTGAGGCCCCGCATGGCAAAACGCCCTCAGTCGGGTTGCAATCAGACCATGGTCGAGGTTCAAATGGTGGGAGTCAGCCCACGCCGAGCGTAGCAAAGTCGGCTTCGCCCCACCACGCCGCTCGATTTCCCACCCAGATTGCGGCTCGACAGAAATCGAACGCCGTCCGTCTCGAAATGTTATCATGGAACCGATGGCTGCGTCGTGCGGTCGTCTCCCCCGACACTCTCAACGTGCCTCATGAATCGTCATCTTGTGATCGTTGCCTGCATGTTCGCCGCCGCGTCCGCCACGAGCCGCGCCGCAGAGATCGATTTCAATCGTGACATTCGACCGATCCTCAGCGAAAACTGCTATCACTGTCACGGGCCGGACATCAAGAAACGCGAAGCCGAACTGCGACTCGACACCCGCGCAGGACTTTTCGGCGAAGGAGAGAACGGACTAATCATCGTGCCGGGCAAGGCGGATAAGAGCGATCTGATTCGCCGGATTCACAGTTCGGACAAAGACGAACAGATGCCGCCGCCCGACTCGAAGCTCTCGCTCAGCGACAAGCAGCGAACACTGTTGCGAGCTTGGATCGACTCGGGCGCCGATTGGCGGGGCCACTGGTCGTTCGAGTCCATCAAAAAGCCGGCTGTGCCGAAGACCGGCGGCAATTGGGCACACAACGAGATCGATCAGTTTGTTCTCTCCCGATTGAAGAAAGAGGCGCTTTCTCCCCTGCCCGCGGCGACCAAGCAGCGGCTCCTGCGACGTGCCTCGTTCGATCTCACCGGGTTGCCTCCGACGCTGGCGGATCTCGACGCCTTTCTGGCCGACAAGTCGCCCAGCGCCTATGAAAAAGCGGTCGACCGGCTTCTCGCTTCGCCATCGTATGGCGAACGGATGGCGTGGGACTGGCTCGATGCGGCCCGCTATGCCGACAGCAATGGCTTTCAGGGTGATAACGAGCGGACGATGTGGCCGTGGCGCACGTGGGTGATTCGCGCCTTCAATTCGAATCTGCCGTTCGATCGATTCACGACCATGCAGCTTGCCGGCGATTTGCTCCCCAAGGCAACGCCCGAAGACAAATTGGCGACCGGATTCTGCCGGAATCACATGATCAACGGCGAAGGAGGACGGATCGCTGAGGAAAATCGGATCGAGTATCTCTTTGATCAGACCGAAACAATGGGGACTGTTTGGTTGGGACTCACCCTGACCTGCTGTCGGTGTCACGACCATAAATACGACCCGCTGACACAACGCGAATACTATGGCCTCGTGGCGTTCTTCAATCAGACTTCGGTGAACGGCGGCGGCGGAAACCCTCGGACTCCACCGGTGATCGACGTGGTGCCGTTTGAGAAGCAGGATCGCCGGACTGAGCTAGAGAAACAGCTCGCCACGATCACCGAGCGCGTCGCCAAGTCCAAGCCGGTCGACGCAAAACTGAAAGCCGAAGAAAAAAAGATCCGCGATCAGATCAATGCGACACGAAAAGGCGCGGTCAAAGTGATGGTCATGAAGGATTCCAAACCCCGTAAGACCTTCATGCTCAACAAGGGCGTCTATAGCCAGCCGACCAAGGAGGTGACATTCAGCTTTCCCGTCGCTGTGTCGGCCATCCCAGGCAAGGCCAAACCGCCAAAGCCCGCCAATCGGCTTGATCTGGCGAAGTGGCTGGTCGATCCGAAGCACCCGCTCACGGCGCGGGTCACGGTGAATCGACATTGGCAGAAGTTCTTTGGCAACGGCTTGGTCAAAACGGCCGAAGATTTTGGCGCTCAAGGCGAGAAGCCGACGCATCCGCAGTTGCTCGACGCGCTCGCAGCCGATCTGATCGCCGGCGGCTGGGACATCAAGGCGCTGCACAAGAAAATCGTCATGAGTGCCACCTATCGCCAAACAGCAAAAGCCACGGCCGAGGCGTATGAGCGTGATCCAGAGAATCGACAGTTGGCTCGCGGACCGCGATCACGGCTGCCGTCGTGGATGATTCGCGATCAGGCACTAGCGGTCAGTTCGCTGCTCGTCGAGAAAATCGGCGGGCCGTCAGTCAAACCGTATCAACCGGCCGGCGTATGGGCGGAAGCGACTTTCGGAAAGAAGCGATACAAGCAGGACCACGGGGACGCGCTGTATCGTCGCAGCCTTTACACCTATTGGCGGCGAATCATCGGACCGACGATATTTTTCGATGTGGCCAAACGCCAGACGTGCACCGTCAAGACGGCTCGAACGAACACGCCGCTTCACGCATTGGTCACGCTAAACGACATCACCTATGTCGAGGCGGCTCGCGGACTGGCGCAGCGGGTGATGCTAAAGACCGATACCCCGACAAAACGAATTGAGATGGCATTTCGCCTCTGCACATCGCGTCGGCCGGACGCCGAGGAATCGGCCCTGTTGCTCAAGCGACTGGCGACGTTACAGAAGCAATACACCACGACTCCGAAAGCGGCGACCGAATTGCTGGTTGTGGGGGAATCCGCTCCGGACGAGAAACTTGCGCCGGTCGAGCACGCCGCCTATACGGGGCTTTGTCTGTTGCTATTGAACCTCGACGAAACCCTTTCGAGATAATCGCATGAACCCGATCCAACAACATCAGGCGAATATCACTCGACGCGAACTCTTTGGGCGCGGTGCCACCGGCATCGGCGCTGCGGCCCTGGCTTCGCTATTGGGACGCGACAGCCAAGGAGCCAGTGACTTGGGCGGACTGCCCGGCTTGCCGCACATTGCCCCCAAAGCTAAACGAGTCATCTACCTGTTCATGAATGGTGCACCGACGCACGTCGATCTATTCGACTACAAGCCGCAGTTGAAAAAGCTCCACGGCAAGCCGGTGCCGAGGCAGTTCGTCGAGGGAAAGCGGTTTAGCACGATGACCGGCAACCCACAGGGCAAGCTGGTGCTCGCCCCCGTCGAGCCGTTTGCCCGACACGGCAAGAGCGGCGCCTGGGTCAGCAAGTTCTTGCCACACACCGCCAACGTCGCCGACGAACTCTGCTTCATCAAAAGCATGCATACCGAAGCCGTGAACCATTCGCCCGGTATTACGTTTCTGCTGACCGGTTCCGAGATGGCCGGACGCCCCAGCATGGGCGCATGGGCGACCTATGGCTTGGGGAGCGAAGCGGACGATCTGCCCGGCTTTACCGTGATGACCTCGGTCAGCAAAGGCACCACCTGCGGCCAGATCTTTTACGACTATTACTGGGGCAGCGGTTTTTTGCCGTCGCGGCTGCAAGGGGTCAAGTTTCGTAGCGGTGGCGATCCTGTGCAGTATCTGTCGAACCCGCCCGGGATGAGCCGGCAGATGCGTCGGGAGCTGCTCGATGATCTGGCCAAACTGAACGAGCGTCAGCACCGCGAGCTACACGACCCGGAGATCACCACCCGTATCGCGCAGTACGAGATGGCGTACAAGATGCAGGCGAGCGTACCGGAACTGACCGATTTTTCTAACGAGTCGGCCAACGTGCTCAAGATGTATGGCCCGCAGGTGAAAGAGCGCGGCACGTTCGCCCACAATTGTCTGATGGCGCGCCGGCTGTCGGAGCGGGGTGTTCGCTTTGTGCAGTTGATGCATGCCGGGTGGGATCAACACGGAAGCCTGACCACCGAACTCTATACCCAATGCCGCGATACCGATCAGCCGGCGGCCGCGTTGGTTAAAGATCTTAAGCAGCGCGGGCTGTTGGACGAAACACTCGTGATCTGGGGCGGCGAGTTTGGACGAACACCGTTTTTGCAGGGCAACTTTAAGAATCGCAAACGTTGGGGGCGGGATCATCATCCGTATGCGTTCACCGTCTGGATGGCGGGCGGTGGCGTCAAGCCAGGATTTACTTATGGCGCATCGGACGAGCTAGGGATGAGCGCCGTCGAGAATCCGGTCCACGTGCATGATTTTCAGGCAACCGTCATGCACCTTTTGGGGATTGATCACGAGCGTCTCACGTTCAAGTTCCAGGGTCGTCGCTATCGCCTGACTGATGTCCACGGAAAACTCGTGAAGCCGATCCTGGCATGAGAATATTCAGCCTGGCAGGTTGCAAACTTGCCCCACATAAACTCGCGGCGCTAACGACATCGCATGAAGGTTCGGTGGAATGTTTCGGTGTTTGATAATCGCGGCCTGTTTCTTAACCTGTGGCGCTGTCGCTGCGCAGAAGCCGGACGAGACTGCGTTCTTCGAGCAGCGCATTCGTCCGCTGCTCGCCAAGCACTGCTATAAATGTCACGGGGCCAAGAAACAAGAAAACGATCTGCGACTCGATTCGCGGGCGGCGCTTCTGGCCGGCGGTGAGAGTGGAGAGGCCGTGATCACAGGCAATCCAGCAAAAAGCCCTCTGCTGGAGTATCTACGCCACGAAGGCGACATCAAAATGCCGCCGAAGAAAAAACTGCCGCAGTCGGACATCGACGCGGTCGCCCGGTGGATCAAGATGGGGCTCCCTTGGCCAAACGACCCGGAGACGAAATCAGCCGAATCAAACGAACAGCTTCTACTTCGGGCTCGCAAGGAGCACTGGTCGTTCCAGCCGATCGACAACCCCGAGCCTCCGAAAATAAAGCGACAAGACTGGCCCGCCCAACCGATTGATCGGTTTGTGTTAGCAAAGCTGGAGGCTTCCGGGCTTACCCCATCGCCGCGCGCAGATCGTCGCACGCTCATACGTCGCGCGACGTATGACTTATGGGGTTTGCCGCCGACGCCGGAGCAGGTCGACGCCTTTCTGGCCGACAAGTCCGCTGATGCCTATGCGAAGTTGATCAACCGGCTGCTTGCCTCGCCACATTACGGCGAACGTTGGGGACGACACTGGCTGGACGTGGCCCGATATGCTGACACCAAGGGTTATGCGTTTACTCGCGAACGCCGTTATCCCTATGCGTACACGTATCGTGACTATGTGATTCGGGCCATGAACGACGATCTGCCGCTTGACCAGTTCATTGTCGAGCAATTGGCGGCCGATCTGTTGCCGAAGCAACGCGATCCGATGGCGCTCGCCGCACTTGGTTTCCTGACGGTCGGCCGCAGATTCAATAACCGTTTGGACGACATCGACGATCAGATTGACGTTGTCGGACGAGGGCTGTTGGGCCTGACCGTGGCCTGTGCTCGCTGCCACGATCACAAGTACGATCCGATCCCGTCGGAAGATTACTATTCGCTCTACGGCGTGTTCGCCAACACCCGCGAGCCGAAGACATTACCGCTGCTGGGCGACCCGGCAAAGACGCCCGGCTATGACGTCTTCAAGCGAGAACTCGACAAGCGGCAGAAGGTCCTGGGCGACTTTTGTGATAAGAAGCACCAAGTGTTGCAACACAACGCGCGGGCACGTGTGACGGACTATCTAGTACGTGTGGCGACCAAGAAGCCTGAAAAGCTGCTGAAAAAACTGCCGTTCATCTCACTTAGTGCGAATGAAGTACGGCCACGAGTCGTCGAGGCATGGCGCCGGCACTTAACCGCTCGTGCGAAAGACACCGATCCGATTTTCGGGCCGTGGGGCTCGCTGGCAAAGATCGCCGAAGCAAGATTCAGCGCCGATTCGCCCGAGGTGATCGAGCGCTGGACGAGCACGCTGACCGGCACCAAGCCACGACAGATCAATCCGCTTGTTCACGCGGCGCTGATCAAAACGCCACCCAAGTCGAAGCTCGATCTGGCCCGGCTCTATGGTTCGCTGTTGCAGACGGTTCACGCCAAATGGCAGAAGCTGGGCGGCCGAAAAGAGGACGCCGACGACGAGGCATTTACCCCCGCCGAGCGGCAACTGCTCACGGTGGTCGTCCGCGATAATTCGCCAACGCTCGTGCCGCGAGACCGACTGCAAAACTATCTCGATCGCGCCGACCGTAACAAGTATCGTGAATTGGAAAAGAAAGTCGACGAGCATCAGGTTCGATCGGCCGGCGCTCCACCTCGGGCCATGGTGGTCGAAGATCTGCCGAAGCCGGTCGATTCTCACGTTCTGATCCGCGGCACCCCGGGACGAAAAGGCAAACAGGTACCACGACAGTTTCTCGCGGCGCTGTCCGATTCGTCTCGCAAACCGTTTGGCGACGGCAGCGGGCGATTGGCGCTAGCCCGCGCAATTGTCGCCCCCAATAATCCGCTCACAGCGAGGGTGCTGGTCAATCGGGTTTGGCAACATCACTTTGGCCGGCCGTTGGTCGCCACGCCCAGCGACTTTGGACTGCGATCCGACGAGCCGACCCATCCGGACCTGATGGATCATCTGGCCCGAGAGCTGATCGATGGCAAGTGGTCTCTCAAGTCGCTACACCGGCAGATCATGCTCTCGGCGACGTACTGTCAATCGAGCGTCAATCGACCAGACTGTCGAATCAAAGACCAAGAAAACCGCCTGCTGTGGCGGATGAACCGACGGAGATTAGAATTTGAAGCGATCCGCGATTCGTTGCTATTCGTCGCCGGTCGCTTGGACGTCACGCCGGGCGGAAAACCGTATCAGATCACTAAGCGGGCGGCCAATCGCCGCACGATCTACGCCGAAGTCGACCGCCAGGATCTGCCTGGCATATTTCGTACCTTTGATTTTGCCAGTCCGGATCAAAGTGCGGCGGGTCGCCCACAGACAACGGTGCCGCAACAGGCGCTCTATATGATGAACGCGCCGCTGGTGGTTGGGCAGGCAAAGGCGTTGGTCGCGCGCACGGAGGTGACTGGCAAGACCCACCCTAAGGATCGCTTGGCGGCCTTGTACCGCATCGTCTATCAGCGCACGCCGGACGAGCACGAGTTATCGTCGGGTGTGGCGTTTGTTGCTTCTGCTCAAGCCAATGCCAAGCTCAACGGCTGGCAGCAGTACGCGCAGTTGCTGTTAATGTCCAACGAGTTTATGTTTGTCGACTGAGCCACCATGAACCAACCATCCGCCCTACCTGCCGAGATCCAACCGCTGTCGCGCCGCGAGTTGCTACATCGTGGCGGCATGGGGATGGGTGCGCTGGGGCTTGCATCGCTATTAGGCGGAGAGTCGGGCGCTGCCACGTCGGTCAACCCGCTGGCACCCAAGGCACCACATTTCGCCCCCAAGGCCAAACGGGTCATCCACCTCTTTATGAACGGCGGTCCGTCGCACGTCGACACGTTTGACCCCAAGCCGGCGCTGGCGAAATACGTCGGTAAGTCGCTGCCGATGGAGAACCTGCGAACCGAACGCAAGACGGGAGCGGCGTTTCCCTCGCCGTTCAAGTTCAAGCGATACGGCCAGTGCGGCGCCCAGGTGAGCGAGATCTTCTC